>Ga0268262_10006376_pt1 | contig 11348 bp, 15 predicted proteins | sample TergutNc150P3_FD_190354 | JGI IMG/M metagenome (GOLD analysis project Ga0268262, IMG submission 190354) | Nasutitermes corniger P3 segment gut microbial community from laboratory colony in Florida, USA - Nc150 P3 (SPAdes) (version 2) | ecosystem: Host-associated > Arthropoda: Insects >...
AGGGACAGTATATTAAAACACTTTATGCTACGCGTTATACAGCTAACGGCGGCTGGAAACGCAGGGAATCTTCAATTCCAATGTGGGTGAAACAGTCGGGACTGTCAAACATGACTTCCGCGCAGGTAGACGCTGTTTCGGGAGCCACTCCCAAAGCAGGTACATTAATCTATACATGGGACGGTACTGACAGCCGGGGCGCGGTTGCTCCTGCAGGAAACTATATTATCGTTCTTGAGGGAACTTTGCGCTGGGAGAATCAGGTTTATTATCGCGCCTCGATTCGTATTGGTCAGGGACCGGCAGCGGCAACAGTAAGCGTTGAGTATAAAGGAGATCCCGGCGAAGATCGCGCGATGATTAGCGATGTGAAGGTGAGAACGCTGAGGTAGGGGAGAGTAGGGGTTAAAGTAAAATAAAAATTTTTATAGTAATCGCAAAAATATTATTGAAACGTAGAAGAATGTAAAGCTGTATATTAGGGTGAATTAATGCCCGACATTTTTGATTTTCATGAAAATGTAGTTGGAAATTTTGAGCAATTTTCCCTGTTTCCACGACATCAGATGTTATTCGAGCTTATGGAGGCGCCGGTGAATCTGTTATGTCTCAGGGATTATATAATCTTGCGGAATATATCTCCAAGGAAAATCATTTTTTTCATTGGCATCTTGAATTTCCCGAATTTTTTTTAATGGCGGTTTTGACTGTGTATTGGGGAATCCGCCATGGGAACGGATAAAACTTCAGGAAGAAGAATTTTTTGCCCCAAGAAATAGCGAAATCGCCGATGCGGCAAATAAATCTGTTCGGGAACAGATGATAGAAGCCTTGAAACATGGAAGCGATTACGATAAACAACTTCATGAAGACTTTATCAAGGCTCGCAGAAGTGCCGAAGCCGCCAGCGCTTATGCCCATCTTAAAAAAGATGAAAGAGGTCGCTTCCCCCTGACTGGAATCGGAGATGTAAATACCTACACCCTTTTTGCGGAAACCATGCTCCAGATCAAACACGAAGAAGGCAGAGCAGGATTTATTGTCCCCACAGGTATAGCCACTAATGATTCAACGAAATATTTTTTTGCAGAAATTTCAGCCAGTAATCTTGTCTCTTTGTATGATTTTGAAAACAAGGAAGCTATTTTCTCATCGGTGCATAGAATGTTTAAATTTTCTTTGGTAAGTTTAGGTAAAAGCGAATTTGCGGATATTTGTTTTTTTTTGACTAACACGGATCAACTTGCCGATATACGACGGCATTTCCGGCTTGCCCGAGACGAATTCATTCTGCTTAACCCCAATACCCAAACTTGCCCTGTTTCCCGTTGTGAAAAAGATGCTGAACTTACCAAAAAGATATAACGTAATGTTCCTGTGTTGATACGTGAAAAAGATGTGAACGCAGTGGAACATGGTAATTTGGATTCGTCAAATCCTTGGGGTATACAGTTTATGACTATGTTTCATATGTCCGACGATTCCGACTTATTCAAGAATGAACCGACTACCGACGAGCTACCACTGTATGAAGCAAAAATGATGCACCAGTTTGATCACCGTTGGGCTACCTACACCGATTCCGGCAACACCGTAGATGTAACCGCAAATCAAAAACGGGATGTCAATTTTACCGTTAAGCCTCGTTATTGGATTGATAAAAACGAAGTGCTGGAAAGAATTGAGGGAGATGAATATAACAAAAGACCAATTCCGAAGTATTTGATGGGTTGGCGGGATATTACCAATGCGACAAATAAAAGGACAGTGATTGTTTGCGTTATACCATTAAGCGACGTTGGTAATAATATGCCACTTATTATTTTTAATCAAAATATAAAACCAGAGTATAGAATAGCACTATATTCTAATTTTAATACAATAGTTTTTGATTTTGTTGCTAGACAAAAAACAGGCGGTTCTCATGTAAATTATTTCTTATTAAAGCAATTTCCAGTTCTTCCCCCAAATGCCTATTCTCAGAACGACATTGATTTCATCGTTCCTCGTGTGCTTGAGCTTACCTATACCGCCGTAGACATTATCCCTTTGCGGAAGACCTCTGGGATTGCGCAGACTCAAAAATGAGACGCTATTTTCTGGAACAACGCCACGGGACACAAGTCGTCTCATTTGAAGAATTTACCAAGTACGACACCTCCCATCTGCCGGAGAAGACGTAAGGTCAAGGCAAGCAGACAGGATTGGCAGCCTTTCTCCCGCCCTTTGTCTTTGACCCTGAAAGACGGGCATTGCTCCGAGCCGACTTAGATGCCCGCTACGCCCGGCTCTACGGTCTTACCCGTGACGATCTACGCTACATTCTCGACCCCTCTGATTTAATGGGAGAGGATTATCCTTCAGAGACTTTCCTGTTCTCAAGAAGAATGAAATCGACGAATACGGGGAATATCGGACACAGCGGCTGGTGCTGGAGGCTTGGGATAGAGTTTAGACAGGTAATGGTTTTTTAATTATTAATTTAAAACTAATTTGACAGCCGCTGTACAAGCAATTGACACATGTTAAAAATTATGGATATTCTAACCGAGGACAGAGAATTTTTGAATTCCGCCAATAAAACATAAGCCTTTTTGAGATGTTGTAAATTGGTTAGGCGTAGGATGGGAACGAAAGACAGGAAAAATAAAGGCAATGAACAATATATATTTGAATAAAATAAATGTAGGCGATATTGAGGGCGAATTTATAGTACCCGCTTATCAACGTGGTTTTCGCTGGAAGAATGAAGTTAAAATACTTTTGGACGATATTGACAATATACCAGATGGGCAAAAGTATTGCCTTCAGCCTATTGTTGTAAAAAATATCGGCAAAATCGGTGAAAGAAAATATGAATTAATAGATGGTCAACAGCGGTTAACAAGTATTTTTTTACTGTTGCGTTACATGGGACAATTAAGTTCGTTATTTCATCATAAATTCTCAATAGAATATGAAACTAGAGATAATAGCAAAGTATTTTTAGAGAATATCAATATAGATATTTTAGATAATGATATTAATAATGTTGACGAATATTTTTTCATAGAGGCGTACAGAATAATTACCTCTTGGTTTAATTCTCAAAAAGATGCTGCTTTGACAGCGATTAATATATATAAAAAATTAGGCGAAAGTATTTTTGCTATTTGGTATGAAGTAGATACCAATGAAAGCTCGGTCTCTCTTTTTACCCGCCTTAATATTGGACGTATCTTATTAACCAATGCCGAGCTTGTAAAGGCTTTGTTTTTAAGCAAGAACAGTGAAATTGATAATAGAAAACAACTGGAGATTGCCACTGATTGGGATATCATTGAGAAAGAACTTCACAATAACAGTTTTTGGTACTTTATCACAAATGAAAATCACAACAAATATCAAACAAGAATAGAATTATTGTTTAATTTAATATCCGACAAACAGCAACATGAAAGAGAAGATTATTATACTTTTTATTTTTTTGATAAAAAAATAAAAGAAAAAAAGAGCAAAGCAGATGCATGGAAAGAAATCAAACGATTTTATCAACGTTTGCAGGAATGGTATGAAAATCCCGATTTATATCATAAAATTGGATATTTAATTGCTTCAAATCAAATTGGTTTGTTGGAGATAATCAACAAATCTGATGGTATTACAAAAACCAAATTTCAAAATTCTTTGGCTTCTTTAATTGCTGAGAGTATTAAAACCGATAAAAATTACAATGAATTGTCTTATGAAAGCGGGGCAGACTATTTATTAATCGAAAAAATATTACTTCTGTTTAATGTGGAAACCGTCAGGCAAAAACCTCATGAAATAATGCGTTTTCCTTTTAATAAATATAAACAGGAAAATTGGAGCTTGGAACATATTCACGCACAGGAATCTGAAGGTTTAAATAAAAAAGAACATTGGGTTGAATGGTTGAATTTGCACAAAGAATCGCTGCTAAACCTTAAAAATAAAGAGAATAATGCGTTAATTCAAGATATAACTACTGCGGTAAATGATGAAAATTTAAATTTCATTACTTTTTTTGATTTATTTGAAAAAGTAATTAATGTTTTGTCCAAAGATGATAGTATTGAATATACTCATTCTTTATCAAATTTAGCTTTATTGGAAAAATCAAATAATTCAGCGTTAAATAATTCTGTTTTTTCCGTGAAACGTAACAGAATTCTTGAGATTGATAAAAAAGGAGATTATATTCCGGAATGTACTAGACGGGTTTTTCTCAAATATTACACTAAGTCAGAAGATAATCAATTACATTTTTGGGGCAAACCGGACAAGGATGGGTACATAAATGAAATGAACGATATTTTACGTGGTTATTTGAATATAATAGGCAAGGAAATATTGCCATGAATACAATAGAACGTACATTTAAAGACATATTTGAAGTTCCGCTTATTTTAGATGATTTGGAAATTTTTATTAGAAAAATAGAAATACCTATTATTCAACGGGATTATGCGCAAGGAAGAAATGATATCAGTATTAACAGAATTAGGGACAAATTTTTAAATGCTTTGTTACAGGCAATTGTTACCGATAAAAAAATCACATTAGATTTTATTTATGGTGATATTTCAAAAGATGGCGTTTTAACTCCATTAGATGGTCAACAAAGATTGACGACTCTCTTTCTGTTATACTGGTATACAGCCAAAAAAGAAAATATAGATCCAAAAGAATATGAGTTTCTTAATCATTTTACTTATGCTACACGTTTCAGTTCCCGTGATTTTTGTGAAGAATTAATCAATTATAATCCTGATTTTAATGACGGAGAAATTTCTGAAAAAATAAAAGATCAGTTCTGGTTTCCCTATCAATGGAACCATGATCCAACAATCCAATCAATGCTTGTTATGATTGACTCAATAAATAAAATATTTAATGAACAAACAAATTTATGGGATTCACTAGTAAATAAAAATTTGATTACTTTCTATTTTCTACCCTTAAGCGAAATGAACTTGAACGACGATCTATACATAAAAATGAATTCCAGAGGGAAACCGTTAACACAATTTGAACATTTTAAGGCTGAATTTGAGAATATTATAAAGCAACATTCTGATGATCTTTCTAATGAGATCAATTATAAATTGGACAGGGATTGGACAGATTTATTATTTCCATATCGTGGTTACAACAATATTATTGACGATAAATTTATGCGTTATTTCTTTTTTGTATGCGATATTCTAATACAAAAATACGGCATGGAATTTGAAAAAGATGAATTCCTATTGACGCATTTATTATATGGGAAGGATGTCGAAAACGCCATTAATAATATAAATTATCTTAAAAACTCTTTTGATTGTTGGGATAAAATAACCGATAAAAAAGAAACTAAAAAGACTGTTATAAAAGATTTTTTTTACAAATATTTTTCAAATAATACTTATGAAATAGGAAAGGTATGTCTTTATCAAGATGATTTGGATATTTTTAAAGAATGTTGCAATAATTACGAAAAGGATTATTACAGGAACAGAAAATTTCCGTTAAACAAGATATTGTTACTTTTTTCAATCAATACATACCTTCATAATAAAGATAAAATAACTGAAGATGAATTTAAAAGAAGAATAAGAATAATAAGGAATTTAATATGGAACTCGTCTGATGAAATTCGAGATTTTCGAATGCAGACATTATTAAAAGAATCTGAAGCCATAATTCTTAATGGTACAATTCCAGTAGATACAGGTGAACTTGGATACAATAAACAGCAGAAAGAAGAAGAAAACCGTAAAATTGAATGGTTAAAAATTAACACTAAAATAGCCAATGAGCTGTTTCAACTGGAAGATTATCATTTACTGAAAGGCTGTATCTCTATTGTAGATTGGGATCAAAATAAGAATCTTGAAAAATTCAGATTATTGTTTGATAATTGTGAAAAGGATTTAATTAACAGAGCTTTATTGTCTATTGATGATTATTCGCAGAAAATATCATGGCGACGGCAAATTGGATCTAGGTACCTAGAATCTGTTTGGGTTAATTTATTTACAAAAAAAAGAGACGGATTTCAAGACACTGTAAAAATTGTTAATATCTTATTATCAAACTTAAATGAACTTGAAATTAACAACGATACTTTGGAAAAATTGATAAATACCTATCTTGAAGACAAAAAAACAATAAAAGACTGGAGATATTATTTTATTAAATATGAGCAGATGAGATATGGAACCTATGGAATGTATTATTGGAAGGATCGTTTTAAAAAACCTTATGAAATAATAATGATGAATACTGAAATAAGCTTGAATGGAAAAAATTGGAATGTTTTTCTTTTCACATTAAATATTTTGTTGAATAATTATAAAATATCATTAGGCGATTATGCAAATCAAGATGATATGTTAAAAGTAGGATTTTCAAACATCTCGGTAAGGTGTTTAAACGATAGGTATGTCGTTTATAATGACAATATAAAAACAGAAGAATATATAGTTAATCAGCTTGATGGTATTGATGTTGAGGACAGGATTGAAAAAGGATTAGAAATAATTAAAAATTTACTTTTGAAAGAAGAATAAGGTATAAAAATCTTTATACAGGCAGCATCTGCCTCACCTCTCTCTTTAGCAATTTCTCATTGGCGTACTTGCTCCGTTTATCGCCATCGATGCCCCAAGCGCCCCATTGCTTAAAGAAAAAAGCCAAGTCGCTGGAAACTTCCTGATCTTCTATGGAAAAATTCCGGGCATGGAAGTTCATACTGGGAACATAGGATAGGAAGAATTAGCTTCCCCATACATAAAATCTGTATTAAGACCACTGTTTTTTATATACATATTAGCAGAGGCTAATACTTCTTGAAATTTGTCAGAAATTTTGACACTTCTTTTTATTGCTGGTTGGACAACAATAATTTCTGTTGAGAGAAGTTTATTCTTTTTTAGTATATTATTAATATCCCCATCGGTTCCTTTTATAGTTTTACATTTATCGCTTTGTCGCCGTTTTTTTATTTTATTTAAGAGAAAAAATTTGGAAAATCGAAGCCTTCTCCCAGCATATTCACACATATTATACCGTCAATAATTTTATTATTTAGTTTTTCAACATATTCTTTAATTATTTTAAATGGCATAGAACTGTCAATTCGTTTTACCCTTAATGATGTTTCTTGTTCATATAATATTTGTAATTTTTTTGCTTTTTCTCTAGTATCGGTTCTTATCATTACAAAATGGTTATAACCATTTTGTTTATCATTTTAAAAAACACGCTCTGTTTCTTTTGCTATCAATAAATCTTTTTCAGGCGCTTCTTCAATAGGAATATATATAATGTCGCCAAAAATACCGTCTTGGTAAGCCATAGACAATGGATAGTTATAAATTATTTTTCCTCTAATTTCTTTTTTATCCATCCGAAATGGTGTTGCCGTAAACAAAAAATGTTTTGTGTGTTTTATGTTAAGTAGTATTTTTTCCCATTTTGGAGCAGGAATATGATGAGCTTCATCAATTAATACCAAATCGAAAGATTTTTTTTATTTTGTTCTCGGTAATAGATAAGGCGCATTGAGGAGTTGCAATAATAACATCATTTGATAAAATATCATTTTCCATGTCTTTTGAATATTGATTTTCCATTTCTAAGACTTTAGGGGGATTTGTTAGAAGATTAAAAACATTTATTTCTTTTAATCTGATCAATTGGTTAAAATTTTCAAATATTTGACCACGCACCATTTTACTTGGTGTTACAATCAATACTTTTTTGACAGCATCAGATATGGGGTCATCATAATAACTGATGATTTTCCAGATCCTGTCGGCATAACAATTATTTCAGATTGATTCTTGTTCAATGTTTTGTATGATCCTATAGCATGAATAGCTCCTAATTGGGCATTTCTTAATCCATTTTTCTTTTCAGATTGAATGGGATAATTCAAATTATCATAGTTTTGAAGAAAATAATCCATAAAAATCTTTCCTAAAGTTTATTCCCCATATAATCTCAAAATTAACACACCTCAAATCGGCAGCATCTGCCTTACCTCGCCCTTCAACAATTTTCCATTGGCATACTTGCTCCGTTTAACGCCATCAGCGCCCCAAGCGCCCCATTGCTTAAAGAAAAAAGCCGAGCCGTTGGAAACTGCCTGTTCTTCTATAGAAAGTACCCAATCTTCTTTCATTGGACGGGCTCTTTTTCCGCTTTCGCCGCCTACAATTACCCAGTTGATATTTGAAAGATCAATTTCTCCCAAATCTTCGAGCAATGGTTCACATGAAAGAAAGCGTATTGTTGCCGGAATGTCTCTAAGTGAATCTATTCTATCTTTGGCGGTTTTTGCTTCTACGGTAACGCCAAGCCAGACATTATTCGGGATTTTCCGATTTTCAAAGTATTTAGCCATACGTTTATCACGTTTGGTTAATAATTGATACCGGTGTTGGGGGGTTGCCTCGATAATTTCAAGCACTTTGTCGATAAAGCAAAAACTAACTTTCTCATGAAAAAGGTCGCTCATTGAACAGACAAAAATAGTATGCGGATTTTTCCATGCGAGAGGTTCATTCAAAACATCTTCATGTAAGGTCAAATTGAAACCGTTTTTATATTTTTCCTGACCCATTGCGCAAAGACGACGAGCCATTATTTCCGCATAGCAATTAGCGCATCCTATTGAACGCTTTGAACAGCCTGTTATCGGGTTCCATGTTTTGTCTGTCCATTCAATCTTTGTGGTTTTCATTTTCTCTCCTTTTTCCCGATTATATCACGTGCAATCTTTAATGCGGTAGAATTATTTGATGCAAAAGCAAAATGGAATAGAGGGACATTACGGCTGTTCTTCATCTCAAGTGGTTCTGATGTTACTTCTTTAAAAATAGTCTTTAGTTGTTGTATATATAACATTGATATTTTTTGAATAGGCGCAGATTTTTTTTGTATTTTATTGTCTACATCAAATAAGGCGTGAGGTTTATTATCATGTTTGTAAAAATACTCTCGTATTTCCTGTTCGGATAATCCAAAGAAATCAATTAACTTTTCGATATTTATGAGCTTGCCATTCTTATCTAAGAGCCTATTTGCGCTACCCGATGGTATCAGAATCCATAAATCTGTTTTTGTATCTTTAAGCTGCATTATTGAATTCCAATTTACCTGCATACCAAAAGGATCAAGTAATGTTAACGAGCAAAGTTTTTTGTTGTTCTTCATAGTATCAGCAAGGTTATATATATACTCATTTGCGTCTCCGTCCCTAAAGCGCAAATCAAGATTCTTTTCATTTTTTACAGAAGAAAGGAGATTTTCAAGTTCATTTTTTGACACACTGTCATTTTCAATAAAATAATAGTAATCAAAACCACGCTGTTTTATTCTGGTAACTCTTTCTGCCGCGCCTTGATATATATTTTCTTCCTCAGGGGTAATATCAAAAAGCTGAAATGTTTGTTCTTCTTTATTTAGAAGGGCTCGTTTTCCGCTTCCGGCAAAAGCGTCAAAATAGATCAATTTCCATCCATTTTTATCTCTATGTTTATTCATTATTGTTAGGTATGCGTTTACATATTTTTCGAAAGCGTCAAGTTTCTGTTCTGTCCAGCTTCCGCCCCAACTATCCTTACTCATTCTTCCTCCCAAAAAAAACAACCTGTATCATCGATACTCTTACATCCTGTGAAGGCAGGCGATAACCTTTCCTTCGATTTTAACATTTTCAGCTTCGTCTTCCGTTAGTATACGAGGCGGATAACACGAATTGGCGCTTATAAGAGTGATGGTGTTCTTTATCCTGTCAAAATGAACTCGTTTAACAAGAAGACTGTCTCCTACAGATACAACATAGACAGCATCCCCTGATGTAAGTTTTGGGCAAAAAATAACGATATCGCCGTCATAGATTTTTTCTTCTATCATCGAATCGCCTGACACATATACTGCTTTTAATCCTGAGGGTTTATGAGGATGAATAAGCGTTTGCGGAACAGGAATAGCGCTTGTTTCAGGATAGTCTTCAATAAGGATACCCCTACCGGCAGCTGCTTCCTGATTAATAAGTTCGATAACTGTGGTTTCTGCCTCCTCTTGTGGATGACCTTTTCCGGAAATTAACCAGTTGAGATTTATTTTATATTTTAAAACTATTTTAACTAATACTTCACGAGACGGCTTTGTGCGCCCGCTGATAACATGACTCATTTGGGATTTACTCAACCCCAAAGACGCGCCAAAATCTGTTTGTGATAATCCGGATAACTTGAAAATATAAAAGAGTCGTTCCATTTCATTTTTCAAAACTTTTTGCACCTTAATTTCCTATGGTTTACATATTGTAAACTTTTTATTCAGGTTTGTCAACTATAATTATCGGGGAAATTTCATGTTTTTTAATTATTCTGTTTTTAATTTTTTAAAAATGGTAAAGTTTCTATTAGGACATATGAATAAAATTAACTCTCTAGACCGATCCCTGATAGAAAAAGCCGGTTACGATAATGGCTTTGAGATAGTCCAAAAAAGCGATCCTTCTATTGTCAGTTTGTGTTCATCGCTTCATCCGGTAAAGGTAGATATTACCATTGGAAATCACGAAGGTGCTTATGCTTTGCAGTTTTCCGATACTTTAAGCCTGCCGGAATTGAAAAGAGGCTTAAACAAAGAGCTTTTTCTAAACGGAAAAATTGAAGCATGGAACAGGGAACTTTTGGGAGTTGTATAAAAAGAGCCGCCGAACTTGGTATTGCATTGCCTGACGGTCCGATACGTCTTTATAATGGGCGGCTTGATACTTATTTGGAAAAAAATCCTGAAGATTGTTCAAGTTTCGACGGAACCGAAAAGTCGATGTTTCGAGGTACGGAACGGGAACAGTTGGTAAAGCAGAGAATTGGGCAGGATATATTCAGAGAAGCGCTTTTTAAATATTGGAAAAACTGCTGTGCTATAACTACTCTTGATATACCGGAGATGTTAAGGGCAAGCCACATCAAGCCATGGGCCGATTGTGATAACGACAGCGACAGGTTGAATATCTATAACGGTTTCTTGTTATCAGCCAATTATGATGCCATTTTCGATAAAGGGTTAATCACCTTTGATGATAAAGGTGTCATCATATATTCCAACAGGTTAAGCAAAAGACAAATTATTGACATTGGAGGTGATAGATGAGCGATACTTACCCTTTTTGAAACGGCATAAAAGCCATGTTTTTGTTAAAACCGATAAAAAAGCCAGAACCGGGAATCGAACCCGGGACCTGCGCATTACGAGTGCGCCGCTCTGCCATCTGAGCCATCCTGGCTAAACTTTTGCCTATTATATCAGTTAAATCCGAATATGTTCAACAATACAAC
>Ga0268262_10006378_pt1 | contig 11347 bp, 9 predicted proteins | sample TergutNc150P3_FD_190354 | JGI IMG/M metagenome (GOLD analysis project Ga0268262, IMG submission 190354) | Nasutitermes corniger P3 segment gut microbial community from laboratory colony in Florida, USA - Nc150 P3 (SPAdes) (version 2) | ecosystem: Host-associated > Arthropoda: Insects > Digestive...
TAGTTTCTACCGCTTCCGCATATTCAACAAGTGTTGGCGCAAAGAATACCGGCGTTGATACTATTGCCGAAGCTGTCAGTGAGTATACTGCGGCAAACGGGTATTATGGATATTGGGGGACATATCTCTCCCGCTCTGTAAGCGCCTCGGCTTTTGAAGGAGTCAAAGGGAAGTGGGAACAGGAGGACATTGAGGATTATTTCATCATTATAAAGGGATCCACTTTTATTGAATTTCTTGATGATTACGAAGATGGTAACATCGGTAATTATGATCCGGATGATGAGTATGATATGCTCGCCGCAATCGGAACTATTGTTGATTGCACCGATACCAGTCAATCTTCCGGCGTTATGTATATAAAAGTAATTGGTTCAGATGTGTACACCGTTGGAAGTTATATTGCGGTAGCGTGGAAAAACAAAACAGCCAACGGAATTGATTTTGCCACCGGCAATGATTCAAAATCCACTCTGGCGGAGATAAAAACTACCTACGGCAATATTTCAGCATTTCCGGCAGCTAGTTTTAATTCTTACGAAAAATAACAGACCGTAAGCGTAACAGCCAACTGACGGCATGGAGGTATAACATGAAAGAGAAACACAAATTTTTTCCGCTCTCCTCTTTGCCGTCTGCGGTTGTACTGGCAGTTTTATTATTCGCTTCCTGCGAACAGCCGCCCGGCACAATCCCCGAAACGCCGGAAACACCCGGTAAGCCCGAAACACCGGGACCAAATACGGAGATTTCTATCTCTTCATCCGCGGATATGGCAAAAATCGGCGTTGATTCCGCGTATCCGCTTTCGGCGGCATATTCGCTGACAAGCGATGTTACGCTTGAAAATTGGACGCCTATCGGCTCCGCAGAAAAACCTTTTTACGGCGTGTTTAACGGAAACGGAAAGACCGTTACGCTGAACAGTTTTGCTTCCGCGGCGGTCTCAGGCTCTGACGCTTCCGGTAATAACTACCTTGGTATTTTCGGCTATGTAAAAGGCGCGTCTTCAAAAAAGGCGGAGATAAAAAATCTGACAGTTGATTCATCGGTTAACGTCTCAACAACCGCCGCAAAGCAGACTATCGGTCTTTTGGCCGGTTATGCCGAATTGGCTGAAATAACCGATATTACTCTCTCAGGAACATTTACTTTCAATTCGTCAAAAACAATTCTACTGGGCGGCGTTGCCGGATATATCAATCAGTCCGGTACAATTATTAAAAACTGTAATAGCTCTATGACTATGAACATTACGCCCGGAAACGGATCCGGCTTGACAACATACAATTTTGTCGGCGGTTTTGCGGGTATGTTTGACGGCGGAGCCGGAATTGAAAATTGCCGTAACACAGGAGATGTTAACGCAATCAGCGAAGTATCAGGTTCACAGGTTTTTGTCGGCGGTATTACCGGCGGCAGCGCTTACGCGATGAATACAACTTACAAAGGCTATATACAGGATTGTTCGTTCACCGGAACTGTTATTGGTAAGGCGAAAGGTTTCTGGACTTATGCCGGCGGCATAGCCGGAACCATTGCGGGCGGTAACATTAATTCATTGGAAAACACAACAAGAATTGCGCGTTGTTTCGCGGAAGGAACTATTTCTGTCGCGGGGACAAGTTCCGGCAATCCCTATATCGGCGGTATAGTCGGTTACAACTACTACGGCGCTCTGGTATCCCAATGTTACTTTAACGGAACGGTCATTGCCGCTAAAACAGGCGACTACACCGGCGGCATAGCCGGTTACAATTCACAGACAAATACTCCCAACAATTCCCGCATTGAAGATTGCTGGTCTGCGGGAGAGGTGAAAGGGTTTAACAACGCAGGGGGTATTGTCGGACAAAATCAGGAAAATGCCTCTATTCGGCGCTGTTATTCAACAGCGAATGTTTCCGTTACCAACAATGCCGGTACCGGTATTGGCGGTATAGCCGGTATGAACGCAAGTTCCCAAACGGACGCTGTAACCGCCTGCGTGGCGTTGAATCAATCGCTGACATCGCCCAAAGGAAATAACATCAATCGTGTAACAGGCACTACAGGCGGTAACAGATCCAATAACTATGGATGGACAAATATGCCGATTAATGCGGGCACAGGTACATACACAGAGCGTAAAGGCGACACTCTTGCCGACGGCGCTGACTGTGCGGAAAAGCCGGCGCAGAGTTTCTATAGCGGTCTTGGCTGGGATTTCAACAATGTTTGGAAAATGGGCGGTGACGGTTATCCCAAACTTAAATGGCAGGATTGAAGAGTAAAATAATGAAGAATGAAGAATATAACCACGGAGTACACGGAGTACCACGGAGTTTTGATGCGATAGTCTTTTATTCCTCCGTGAAACTCCAAGCTGTCCAACGGACAGCAGTACTCCGTGGTAAAATTCTTTGGTTTTTACTATTTGCCGTTTTGTTCTGGTCATGCGACTACGGGGAGATTGACGGCGCGGATCAAACAGAAGCCTATTATCCCGGAGAAGCGGTTTTTACAGAACAGTTGAATTTTCTGTGCGGAGTCTGGTATTCCCACATGGCGGGCATCGGACGGCTTGATGGTTACCGTATTCGAAGATGGAGCGATTTATCCGTTACAGACAAGGCAAAAGCGCAGGCCCTTTTTCCCGGAATCGATGTTAATAATCTTAAAACATATTCCACACAATATGTTCCGCAAGACAGCGATTATATCTTCCTTTTTGATGATACAGCCTATGAACAGGAGGAAAACGATTCGGAGAACAATGAAAGCTGGGGCTTTGGTTATATGGGGCTGGTACGGGCGATCAATATCTTCAATGGCGATAAAAACAGGGGCGCGATTATAATCGAATATTTTAAAGGAGCCAGTCCGGCATGGCTTTCCGATACCCAAGGTTTGACGCCGGACGAAAAACCTTTTTTCGGTATATACTATAAAGTCCTTGATAACAATACCGTTCAGATGGCAAACCCCGTAGATTTGGCGGCTATGTACGCTAAGAAACACTACTATACTGAACAGGGAACTCTGGTTGAGGCTGTCGGTGTATTTGACGTGGAAAACGAAGCCGAGTTTATCAGTTGGGGTGTGGTTTTCCCCCAGGACAGAGAATGAAAAATATTATAACAACTGTTTTACTGTTTTTTGTTTCCCTCTGTCCGCTTGCAGGTCAGGAAAATGACGACGATTATTCCCGCGATTTCGGCGAATCATCCAAAGGCCTCACCGTTACCGGAACTCCTGAAACGACACAGCAGATGACAGTTATTGATAAAGAAACTATCGAAAAAAGCGGAGCCAGGGATTTAGCTGCCCTGCTTGAGGAAGAGATAGATATGAGCATTGTCCGTTACGGCGGGTACGGCAATAAAACCGAAATGAATTTGCGGGGTTTTGATACTGAGCGCATAGCGATTCTGATTGACGGTGTTCCGGCAAACTCTCCCCGTTCCGGCGAATTTGACATAAGTCAAATCGACCTGAACAATGTCGAGCGAATCGAAGTGATATACGGCGGCTCTGATACCAAATACAATGTATCCGGCGCTCTGGGCGGGGTTATTAATATCATTACTGTTAAAAAACAACCCGCCGGGCTGAACTTCGGTTTCACCTTTTCCAACACCGGCTATATGCCCGGAGAATATAACAAACGTCACGCGGAGGGCGAAATTGGCGGTCCTGAATTCATCGACCTTGTAGATATGCAGAGCCTCAGCCTTAACGCGGGATACGGCGCGGAAAAGTTCTCATGGAAAACATCGTTGTTCGGCAACAGCGCCGGCAACCATTACCTTTATAAAGACGATTACGGTTTTGCGCGGCGCAAAGTCAGCAATGAAGTGCTGGATGGCGGCGGCAATGTTCAGTTTATGTTCGCTTTGCCAAAGGACGCTTCAATTCTTTCCGATACCAAACTGTACTACGCAAACAGGAATTTCCCCATAACAATGAATTCCGTTGGTTCTGCCGTTGCTACAGATTTAACGGCAACCCAGAATATTATTTTTGCCGCTCCTGTCATTTTTCGGGATGACCTGGCGACGGAAGGATCGATAAGATATCAGACTTCCCATACCACTTATGGCGTTAATATATCCAGCGTTGATCATTACTTTACCGGCATAAACCGGTGGAACTGGTATCCAACGGACAAGGTCACCGTCCGTTCGGGAATTGACGGGCGTTTTTTGTGCATCAACACGGACAGTCCCACGGAATTGGAACCGGTAAAAACGGGCAGTCAGGGCGGGCTGTATTTTACCGGCGAGTATAAAATTCTGAAAAACCTGCTGCTGATTGGATCGGTAAAAGGCGTTACCGACACAAAACAGACAGTGGCGGTTCCCAAACTGGGATTAAGCTGGCAGGCGCATCCGCTGTTTACCCTTAAAAACAACTACTTCCGCAGTTTTAAATTCCCTGATTTCGATGACCTGTACTATCGCAGTTTTGACAATACAATGGCAGGCAATCCGAATCTTAAACCCGAAGACGGCTGGGGTGCTGACCTAATCGGCGAGCTTATGCTGAGAAAATATTTTTCATTTGTGTCCACGGTGTATTGGCAGTACACAACGGATTCGATTCACTGGGTAAAGACTCAGGGAGGCCGCTGGAGTCCTGAAAATGTGGGAACCGCGTATTTTACCGGCGTGGATTTCCGTCCGGTGTTTACTTTGCCCCTGAAGAAGAAGAATTTCACCTCCCTTAAAATCGGGGCAAACTACCAGTTTCAGTTCAGTTGGCTTATGAGCGGCGATCTTGATTTTGAAAACAGTTTTCGTATTCCCTATATGCCGACGCATATCATAGGCGGTAATGTTAATCTTGCGTGGAAGACCGGCTCCTTTATGATCTCGGCGCACTATGAATCCACACGCTATGCGGACACGATGAACCAGATGCCCCTTGATCCGCATTGTGTTGTTCACGCGACTGTCAACCAGGATGCGGGAAAAAACCTTACGTTTTTCGCCTCACTGCGGAATATCCTTAACGCGCAATACGAATCTTTTGCCAGTTACTATATGCCCGGCGTCTCTTTAGTCATTGGTGCCCGATCAAAATTTAACTTAAACGCAAACAAGGGAGATAAAGAAAATGAACAAAAAAATGAATAATAGAAGAATAGAAGAATTTTTACCACGGAGTACTGCTGTCCTACGGACAGCTTGGAGTTTCACGGAGGAGAAGAAGATTTTCATATCAAAACTCCGTGTTACTCCGTGTACTCCGTGGTTAATTTTCTTAATTCTATTACTATCAGCCTGCGGCGCGAACAAAGGTCGAGAAATAGTTGACCGTTCGGGCAGAACGGTCAGGATAAACGGCCCTGTCAACCGGGTCGTGTCAACCGCGCCGTCAAATACGGAAATAATTGCCGATTTGGGTATGGCGCGTAAACTTGTCGCCATAGACCGCCATTCGGCGAATGTTACAGGAATTCCCGGCGGGCTTCCCCAGCTGGATTTTTTCTACCCCGACGCCGAGGTGATAATTAATCTTACTCCTGATATAATTATCGCAAGCGGGCATAATCCCACCGGTTCCGGCGAAGACCCGTTCCGGCTGTTACGTGAAGCGGGAATCCCGGTGGTGTATATTTCCATGAGTAAAAGCATTGATGATATTTACCAGGACATTGCCTTTATCGCCGATCTTGTACAGGCGCAAAAAAAGGGAGAGGAAGTTATCGATTCCATGAGAGCGCAGATTGCCGAAATAAGCCGGAAAACGGCGCGTATTGATACCCAAAAGGCCGTGTATTTTGAAATTTCCGCCGCGCCGGACATGATGACTTTTGGCAAAGGCAGTTATATTAACGATATGATTTCCGTTATCGGGGCGCGTAATATTTTTGAGCATGACAACTGGCTGGTCAGCCCCGGCGCGGAGTCGATCATTGAACGCAATCCCGATGTGATTCTGACCAATGTGAGTTATATTGATGATCCCATCGCAGAAATAAAAAGCCGTCCCGGTTTTAACCACATCAACGCCGTTATCAATAACCGGATTTATCAAATAGACACCGATTCCTCGGTGCGGCCTTCGCCTCGTATTATGTTGGCTTTGCGGCAAATGTCGCAGGCTGTTTATCCGGAGTTGTATGAATAACAGAAACCGCATCATTGCCGGCGTGATTATTTCGCTTGTACTCATCATGGCAGCCGCCTCTTTGGGCAGTTCCGGAATCAGCCTGCGCGATACCGTTTTAATTATTCTGCACAAAATTTTCGGGTTTTCCCTTAAAGCGGGTATTGATCCCAAAAATGTTTCGATTGTGTGGCTCTTGCGCCTGCCGCGGGTACTGCTGGCTTTTCTGGCGGGGGGCTGTCTGGCGATGAGCGGCGCGGTCTGTCAGTCAATATTGCGTAATCCTCTGGCATCACCCTACATTTTGGGCGTTTCATCCGGCGCGTCCCTGGGCGCGGGAATAATCATCATCAGCGGAATCGCGCTTCCTCTGCTCGGCGCTTTTACCCTGCCTTTAACCGGTTTTGTCTTTGGCCTGTTGACCGTTTTTCTGGTTGCCGCCTTTTCTTCCCGCATAGATCATTCAATGTCGAATAATACGATTATTCTCTGCGGCATGGTGTTTTCGCTTTTTTTAAGCGCCCTGCTTACTTTATTAAGCGCGATTTTTTCCGATGACTTAAAACGCATAACGCTCTGGCAGATGGGCAGTTTTGCCATGCGGGGCTGGACCTATGTTCAACTGCTGCTGCCGTTCCTGATTATAGGAACCGCGGGCATACTTCGTTATGCCAAAGAAATGGACATTATGACTTTTGACGATGATCAGGCGCAATCGGCGGGCGTACAAACCGGCGCTCTGCGTAAAAAATTGCTGGTATGTACCGCCATACTGACCGGAGCCGCCGTTGCGTTAAGCGGCATTATCGGCTTTGTTGACCTTATCGCCCCGCACGCCGCGCGGAGAATAACCGGTTCGCGGCACCGGTATTTGATTCCCATGTCGTTTATCATCGGCGGATCATTAATGGTAATAGCCGATTTAATCGCCCGAACGGTCATTTCGCCCTCAGAATTGCCGGTAGGCGCGATTACCGCCCTTATCGGCGCGCCGTTTTTTGCCTGGGTATATTTCAGGGGGCGGCGATGACCGAAGTAAATAATCTGTGCGCCGGCTACAACGGTAATGACGTTATACGCAATATAAGTTTTAAGGTTGAGAAGGGGGAATGTCTCTGCGTACTGGGGCCGAACGGCTGCGGCAAAAGCACCCTGCTCAAAGCCATCGCCCGCATTATTGATTACCGGGGTCAGGTTCTGATAGACGGAAGCGACATTTCCGCTATTCCCCGCAAACAACTTGCGCAAAAAATCGCCCTGCTGAGTCAGAATATGCAGGTTTTCTTTCCCTACACGGTATATGAAACGGTTTCAATGGGCCGTTACGCCTATTCCCGCGGCTTCCTCAAAAATCTTTCGGCTGAAGACACCGCCGTTATCAATGACACCCTAAAAAAACTGGATCTGTGGGACAGCAGGGATCGCATGATTGATGAACTGAGCGGCGGAACTTTACAGCGGGTTTTTCTGGCAAAAACTCTGGCGCAGACTCCGCGTGTTATTCTGCTGGACGAACCGGCGAATCACCTTGACCTGAAACACCAGATCGCGCTGTTGGACTATTTGAAAGCGTGGGTTAAGGAAAACAACGCCGGTTTAATCGGCGTGTTTCACGATCTTAATCTGGCGCGGTATTTCGGAGATACGGCGATAGTTTTGGATAACGGAACGTTGGCCGCAATCGGAAAAATAGAAGAAGTGTTGAATGGCGCGATTTTGGAAAAAGTTTACGGTATTGATATACGCGCGTTTATGCGGAAGTCGCTGGAGATGTGGAATAAATAAGAAATTTCACCACGGAGTACACGGAGTAACACGGAGGAAGAAAGATTATCGTATCAAAACTCCGTGTAACTCCGTGACCTCCGTGGTTATATTCTTCTTGGGCGAAATTTTGCCTCAGGGCACTATGCGCTCTTTAATGCCGCCGAAGGCGGTTACCTTACCCACTAATTACCATTCTTTCGGTTTACCGTTTGGTGAAGTAATATTAAGGTCTGATCCAGCGGGTTCAATTAAATAAAGACCATGATTTAAAACATACTCTCTTACTTCATCATCTACTACAACACCAGCAACAGCTCCCAAAAAAGTTCGCTTATCGCCGTGTAAATCGGCGTATTTTCGCATTTTTTCAAGCCGTTCTATATGTTTGTTTATGCGTTCAACGGTAAGTTGGGTTTTTATTTCAACCATCATAGCTTTATCGCCATTTTCAAGCATAACGTCAGTTTCAAGAATAATATTATTATTTACATCTTTCACACGGACATTTCTATTTGTTCTGGGAAAATCAAGCCCCAGTTCCAAAAATTTCTCACGCAGTTTGGGAGCCATTGTATATTCAGTGAAATCGCCGAAAAGATTGATATAATTTCCAAGCCTTTCATTGAACTCCGCTTTTTCTTTCTTCCTCTCCTGTTCATATTCTTTATGGATTTCTCTTAATTCCTTCATACCTTGAGCGTTTTCCTGCAAAATCGCCCAAACGGATTCAAAACTGGGGGGATTGGCTGTCTGCGTTGCTTCCATAACTTTAACCTCTATTTATAATGTACTGCTTTTTGGCGGTTTTGGAAACAGCCTTTTACCAACAAAAAAATTAGTTTGATTTAGGTGAGTAACATTTGATATTATCTTCAAATGCTTCTTTTATCGTTTGTTTTACAGTTTGTTTTACCGTATTGCTGATAATCTTTTCAATATTGGTAATGATAGACTGCTCCAATTGCAATAAAGCTCCTTCAGGCGTTGCTGACGGATAGAAAAGTTGAAAGGGTTGAATATCAAGGGCTTTTGCCAGTTTTTCAAGCATTTCGCCGGAAGGAAAATTGTTGCCAAGTTCAAGCGTGGCTAGATAATGAAGCGACATATCAGCCTTTTCTGCCAATTTTTCCTGTGTTAAACCTCTTTTTCGGCGGTTTTCCCTTATATTGGCGGCTAAAATTTCCTTTATGTTTGCAATTTTTTTCGGCATATTACCCTTCATGTCATAATACTTGCTTATAATCAGTTGACTTATTGGTTGTTATCCAATAATATGGTATGTGGTGTCATGTTCTTGTGGGATTATGCTATTTTTAAGCCGTAATTTAGAGAATTATGCCTGAATCTTGAAACTATGCGGTTATAGCCGCAAAAAGGAGTTTTATATGAAAAACACAATTAAAGTGTTCGGGATTATCGCACTTGTAGCGGTAATTGGGTTCTCAATGGCTTGCGGAGGTGGAGATAACGGAGACAATACAGGCGGAAACACTGGAGGCAATACCGGAGGGAACACAGGTGGAAACACTGGCGGCAATACAGGCGGAAACACTGGAAGCAATACCTTTACCAGCATTGCCGACTTTAGAACATGGTTGAACGCACAACCAGCCAATACCGCCGCAACAGCCTACAGAGTAAAACTGAACATAAGCGATCTCGGCGGAACTTCCAATACTGACGGAAGCCTTGGAAACGCGCTTATTACAAACCTTACCAAAGGCGTCTCACTTGACCTTTCCGGCAGTATCCTTACCAGCATTGGGAGTCAGGCTTTTTTAAAATGCTACGGACTTACCAGCGTAATCATACCCAACAGTGTTACCAGCATTGGAAGTCAGGCTTTTCGAGATTGTCTATACCTTACCAGTGTAAACATACCGAACGGCGTTACCGGCATTGGGGAGCAGGTTTTTTCTGGTTGCAAAAGCATGACCGGCGTAACCATTCCCAACAGCGTTACCTACATTGGGAATAGCGCTTTTTCTGTTACCGGCCTCTCCAGCGTTACAATACCGAGCAGCGTTACCAGCATTGGAACTACCGCTTTTTCCAGCACGAACCTTACCAGTATAACAATTCCCAACAGTGTTACCCGCATTGGTGTATCGGCTTTTAAAAATTGCACCAAACTTACCAGCGTAACATTTCAAGGTACAATAATTGCGGAAAATTTGGTAAGTAGTGGTCAGATTAATCCATTTGAAGGCGACTTACGTGATAAGTATCTTGCCGGAGGCATAGGGACATATACCACAACTACACCAGTGCCTGCAGATATTGATAATTGGAAACCAGTTTGGACGAAAAAGTAGGAAGAGTAACGCAACAGTGCCAGGCACGGGTTTTTGTCTTAAACCTCCGTGTAACTCCGTGACCTCCGTGGTTATATTCTTCTTGAGTAAATTTTTAGATGTTACAGATTACTACAGCACAACCTCGTCAAACAGCGGGGCTTCTTGCAGGACGCGGGCAATAATGCGGTGGCTGTCCAGAACAAGGCCGGGGTCGTTTTGCAGTATAAAAAAGGCGTCGGTTCTGGCGCGGGCAAGTTCCTCAATGTCGCGGATGGGATTGGCTATTCCCAGATTAAGGTAGCCGGATTGTTCGGTTCCGGCAATCTGGCCCGGCCCGCGCAGTTTTAAGTCCTCCTCGGCAATAATAAAGCCGTCGGTGTTTTCCAGCATCACCTTCAGGCGCGCCTTGCCATCTTCGGTTAAGTCATCGGAGTATACCAAAAAACAGTACGCCTGATCCTGACCGCGGCCAACCCTGCCCCGAAGCTGATGCAGGGCGGAAAGGCCGAAACGTTCCGCGTGTTCTATCACCATGCAGTTGGCGTTGGGCACATCCACCCCCACCTCTACAACGCTGGTTGCAACTAACACGGTTATTTCGCCTTTGTGAAAGCGTTCCATTGTTTGCCGTTTTTCCTCATCATCAAGTTTTGAGTGAATCAGCGCCACGGTAAAATGCGGAAAAATTTCCCGGGCAAGCCGCTCGGCCATGGAAACCGCGGCCTTAAGGCCGTCGGTCTTCAAATTTGCCTCATCGTCATTTTCAATGAGCGGATACACAAAATACGCCTGACAGCCGGCCTCAAGTTTTGTGCGCACAAAATCGTATACCCGGTTCTCGCTGGATTCTTTTGCCAGATGAGTCTTAACCGGCTTTCTGCCCGGCGGCAGGTCCCGAATAACCGAAACGTCCATGTCACCAAACACGGTCAGGGCAAGGGTGCGGGGAATGGGCGTTGCGCTCATCATTAACAGGTGGGGATTGCCGTCCTGGGCATTAATGCCCTTTGCCATAATAAGGGAACGCTGGGTAACGCCGAAGCGGTGCTGTTCATCCACCACCACCAGCCGCAGGTTTTTATAACTGACATCTTTGGAAAAAAGGGCGTGGGTTCCCACGGCAATATCAATTTCGCCTGACGCCAAATGCCGCAGTAAATCTTTTCTGCCCGCCGCTTTTATGTTTCCGG
>Ga0268262_10006379_pt1 | contig 11347 bp, 8 predicted proteins | sample TergutNc150P3_FD_190354 | JGI IMG/M metagenome (GOLD analysis project Ga0268262, IMG submission 190354) | Nasutitermes corniger P3 segment gut microbial community from laboratory colony in Florida, USA - Nc150 P3 (SPAdes) (version 2) | ecosystem: Host-associated > Arthropoda: Insects > Digestive...
TCATTATTTCCAGGGAAGGAATATTAATCCCCCGGTAATTCTCAATTTCCCTGTCAGGGCGGTGTGAATTGCCTTACCCGGACGCTGAAAACAAACCCGGCGTCCGGTACTTACTTATTTGGAGGTTCAATATGTTTCCGGAAAGAAAACCTTTTCCAAAAATCCCGGACAATTCCAAAATCGGGATTACAGTTTTCCTTAACCAGAAGGAAAGCGGGGAGCCGTTTGAGGCGACGGTGTTTCTCAAGAAGCCTGGTAAAAACCCTGAAGAATTGCAGGATGAAAACGCCGTAACCCTCGCCGCAACCGGCAAACTCAGGCTTGACATCGGCAAAAACAGCTATGTGGAAATTTTTGCGGAGAATTCTTGCAAACTAAAAGACGCGGATACGGAAACGGAATCATGCGTTACAGATAAGGAGGAGGATAACAATGGTTAGATGTCCATACTGTAAAGAGAGAATCCGGGAAGGCGCAATTCGCTGTAAGCATTGCCATTCCAGCATAGGGACGAATGCTGACGGTTCAGATGCCAATGACGGTAATGCTGGTTATCTACGCAACGCGTTTGCGAAAATCAATACCGAATGCAACGCCATAGAAGATAGGATAAACGCCCGTACAGGCTTTGTCTTTATCAAGCACCAGTATTCTGATGATGAACTCTTAGAAGCGACAAGCAAAATTGAGTCGTTTGTCGAGAAAATCAATGATGACTTCGAGAGATGGGAAGCTGCTAAGAAATTAAGCGATGATGTGAGGCTTGCCTTTAACAGAAAAGCTGGCAAATTATACCAACGGTTGGAAATAATGCAAAAGAAGATTCAACAGCGGAATCCTACATGGTGGGAGAAAGTTTGTACAGTTTTCAAACGTATTATATCAAAACTACTTCCCTTCTTGTCATTCAGGCTGATAGCTGGAAAGAAAGTGCCGGAAGAGATTGCTGCCTGACGGGAGAATCATTGATTATGAGGCACGACGGCAAGGGGATGGGTTAACTGTCCCCTTGTTTGTCGTTTTTTTACGCAATGAGAGTGAAACTCGTCATGCTTTTTATAATTTAGTTCTAATCACATGGTATTTAAAGTAAGTGCCTTTGTATTTTTTTTACGTTCTGCTAAACAGAAGGAACGCAACCTGACTTTCCATAGCCTACGTCATAGATTTATTACCCTTGGTCGATTGGACGGAATATCTGATTTGGAAATACTGGCTATTGTAGGACACTCTTCAAGAGAGATGATTGAACACTACAGCCATGCCGAGAAGGTCATTGATTTTAAGGCTATGAGGGAGAAAATGGAAAAAGTGGTGGGGGAATAACCATAATTTGGTTTTGCTGTTTTTGGCAATTTTAGCAGTTGCACAGAATCTTGTAAAATGTTAAAATACCTTATAAAATGAGTATTGATTTGCTAAGGGCGAGTACATGAACTATAATGCTATTGATCTTTTCTCTGGCTGTGGTGGTATGACCGAAGGACTGATAGCAGCTGGATTTCATGTCATTGCTGCCATTGAGAATGATAAGTACGCCGCACAAACATATCGAGCTAATCATGAACATCATGGGGTTGTTTTATTTGAAGAAGATATCAGCTTAGTTAAAGTTACTAAAATTAAAAAAATTTTGAATGGTGAACCACTCCACTTACTTGCTGGTTGTCCCCCATGTCAAGGTTTTTCTTCTTTAAGAAGAAGAAACAAAAAACGTTTGCAACGAGACTCCCGAAATAGCCTAATTCTTGAATACTTGCGATTCGTTCAGGAATTAGCGCCCTTTGCTATAATGTTAGAAAATGTTTCTGGAATAGAGAATTATTCTCTTTTTAAGTTTGTGTTTTCATCATTGGCTAAATTAGGATATTTTCCAGAATATAAAATAGTTGATATTGCTAGCTATGGGGTTCCTCAACGACGCAAAAGACTTGTAATGATGGGATCGTTATTTGGGAAAATAGAAATACCCGAAGGTAATAAGCAACTATGTACAGTCAGAGACTGTATCGGACAATTGGAAAACGTTAAAATAACAACCGATCTAGTACATAAACTTTATCCTCAACATTCTGAAAGTGTAATGAAAAAAATTCATCTAATACCACATAATGGTGGTAGTAGAAAAGATTTACCTGAAGAATTTACTTTAGAATGTCATAAAAACAAGAAGGTAGGTTTTACTGATGTATATGGTAGATTAAAATGGGATGATGTTTCGTCTACTATTACTGGCGGGTGCTTAAATCCTTCTAAAGGGCGCTTCTTACATCCCGAAGAAGACCGTTGTATTACTGCTAGGGAAGCCGCATTGTTACAAACATTCAGACAAGACTATAAATTCCCCAATAAAATACCAATATCGAACATTGCATTAATGATTGGGAATGCCTTACCTCCTGTTTTTTGTAAAGTTCAAGGTTTATGTATTCGTAATAATCTTGATATGATTTTTAAGTCGAATATTTATGATAATTATAAATGTTCAGATATAATACGAAAGGTAAAAAATAAGAATACTATACCAGAATTAACAGTTAAAAAGCTTTTAACTCAGATGGGATATAGATATCGGCTACAGACAAAACAAATTGTATGTAAGCCGGATATTATTTTCCCATCAAAAAGAAAAGTTATTTTTGTAAATGATTGTTTCTGGCATGGTCATGAATGTACCAAAGGTCATTTGCCGAAAACCAACAAAGAATTTTGGAGAAGGAAAATCATTCGAAACAAAGAAAGAGATAAAAAGAATTATCTTGAATTGAGAAATAACGGATGGTCTTATCTTGTGATTTGGCAATGTGATATCAAAATTTCTAAAATGGATGTTTTAAAAAGAAGATTAATACAGTATTTGTCATAAATGATATAATTATATGCTGGAGGCTAACAGGAATAAAAATGCATGATAATATTTTAGATAACTTTGCCAAATTTCCTGAAAATAACCTTGAAAAAATTGTATCACTATTTTCTAATAAAGATATTGATGTAAATGAAATTTTTAAATTAGCAAATATATTAGCCGATTCTGGAGAAAATATTAACGATTTAAAAATATTTAACACAGCAGATATTCCATCAACAGGTGGTCCAGGTTCTCTAACAACATTATTATGTCCCTTATATTTGGTTAATAATGGTTATACGGTTATTAAACTTGGAATCCCAGGAAGGCCATCTGGTGGAATTGATGCTTTGTCCCAAATAGAAAATTATCAAATTGAATATAATACCTCTGAACTAAAGAGAATATTATCAGTATGCAATTATATACATTTCTTAACAAATAATGTGTTTGCTCCCTTAGATGGAGCATTATATGCATATAGAAAATCAACTGGGAATGTAAATGTGCCTAATTTAGCAATAGCAAGTCTTTTGTCAAAAAAAATTGCAATGGGAATAAAAAATTTGGGATTAGATGTGCGTGTGTGGAGTGGTGGTAATTTTGGAAAATCTTTTAATGAAGCAAGATTGTTTTCAAACAAGTTTATTAGAGTTGCAAATATGGCGGGTATTAATGCAAAATGTTTCTTAAGTGATGCTTCTCAGCCTTCTCAACCTTATATTGGTCGTGGTGAATCGCTAATAGCTATATATGAAATTCTTAATAATTGTGCAAGCCAATGGCTTCAGGAGCATAATGAATACTGTCGTAACATTAGTAATTACATGAAAGTTGATCTTTCTGATAAGAAATCATATGATATAAAAGATATTTTTATCAAGAATTTGGAACAACAAAATAGTTCTTATGAAAAATTTATTGAAAAGGTCAACATGGTAATTGAAGAGCCACGTTATGACATATTTTCATCTGAAGCAGGTTATTGTTATTATAATCTTGACTATATAAGGAATCACATTGTAAGTGAACAAGATAAGATGATAAATAAGGATTTATTATTTCCTGATCCGTGTGGTTATTTCTTAACAAAAAGACCAGGAAATTATGTGGATGCTGGGGAAGTGATAGCTTCATATAGAACCAATAACCCTGAATCTGTAAAATATGCTAAAATGATGTACTTTATTGAAGAAAAACAACGCTCAATAAATACGAATAATAATGAGGTGATCCAATGAAAGGTAAGTATTGTTGTTTTAAGTGTGCAAAAAAAGACTATAATGAACATGAGCTTACAGATACGTGTGATACACCAGGCTGTGATTATACTTACGATTTTCCTCTAAAGAATGCTCCAACAACAATTATTTCAAATAGTGGAGTTACATATCATGTTATTGAACCGAAAGGAAGAGGATTTTACGCTGCTATATATTTATGTAAAAGAGGTAACCTTAACAAGAAAACTATTTTAAAAGTAACGCCTCAAATATTTTATGAAAAATTGAAAATTAATGTCGCAAATGATACCGATGCTTTTGAAATCTTCAAAAAAGAATGTGAGGAACATTCAAATATTGCGGAAAATGCGGAAGATTACATTGTTAATATTGATGAATATTTTAAAAGTGATATTGATTTTTCTGGTACAATTATCTCATGCTTTGTTACAGAATTAGACTATATTCATGGTCCAACTTTTGAAGACTATATAAATACGTCAAATAATATTAAAGCACGAAATTTTTCACAATTGGCAATTGATCTTCTTAAAATTTGGGCAATATTGAGTGATAAACAAAGATATCATAATGATCTTCACGGAAGGAACCTAATCGTTGAAGAGTTAAACACAAGTGTACGACGAATTGGTGAATTGAATAGTTCAATTCGTTTGGTCGCAATCGACATGAATTCAAATGCGGATGAGAACTTAAGTGGGATAAAACGGGATGGGGATCAAACATATATCTATAACCATCTTCTTAAAATGACCGGTTTATTACGAGAAAAAATACTGCGTATGAATGATATTGATGATATTGATTTTAGATTGGTTAAAACTTTAGAAAAACTAACTGGTACTATTGCGCCTGGTCCAGAAAGGAATAGAAGTCCAAATATAGATGAACTTATTCAATTACTAAAGGATGATTTCAATAGTAATTTAAGTTATTCACCATGGGAGAGACAACCTGAACTTAAAAGTTTTGGTGATGGATACAATGCACAAACCATACACAAATGCTACATTCCATTCCTTTTAGTTGATCCTGATAATGAATGGATAAATGATATATCAATTGCAGGACCACAAATAATAACAGGGATGCGTGGGTGTGGCAAGACTACTCTGTTGGGTGCGCTTGATTTTCATTCTCGTGCTGTATTGGAAACAAATGGTAGTGAAAAACAAATTTTAGAATTACAAAATGATTCATTCGTTGGGATCTCTGCATCTTGTTCTAACTTAATTGACAATGGAGGGAAAAAAGCCACAGATAATTGTGCTAAGTTGATCTGGCTATATGCTCAAGAATTAATTAGTATCATCCGGCATATGAAATACATCAATGAGTATAATTTGGTAGGTGATTATATACCAAAACTTATATCATTATTACAATCGCTTACAACTGTTGATCTATCTGATAATCCGGTAGCACCAACTGATTCTGATTTTGAAAGATACTTATCAATGAAAACAGACGCATTTACCGAAGGTGGAACAGGACAACTTAAAACACATCCCAAAAATGCATTTGAAGCATTAGCTGGTTTGTTAATGAGCCTATCCCCTATTTGGAATAATAAGAGGGTATTTTTCCTTTTAGATGATGCCAGTACTCGTTATTTACAAGTTGAAACAATCGCAGAACTTTTTACAAATTTGTTATTCCAAAGTGATATTTGCTCTTTCAAAATTACTACAGAATTACAGTCGGTTGAATTGATGCGACTACATTCTCCAGGAAATGTGGCTCTTGCACGAGAAGGTCGCGATTTTACAATGTATGATTTTGGAGCAAAAGTTTTAGAGAAGTTCAATTCTATAAAACCCAATGATGGTAAGAATTTCTTAAAAGAAATACTCAAAAAAAGATCAAAATATTTTACTAATCATCCAGCTAAAAAACCAGAAGAAATTTTAGGAGATATATCACTTGCAAAAATAGCTAATAACATTGTTTCTGCAAATACTGCTAATAAACGTAAAACGATATATCATGGTCTGAGTGCTTTGGCAGGTTTTTGTGTTGGTGATATCGGAGATGTTATCTTAATATACGACCGAATTATACGAAAATATAATAATGAAATTCCTGTTAATCCTGAAGATCAATCCGAATGCTATCAAGACTTGTGTAGCGGTCGCTTGTACAATTTGAATCGAAAAGGTCGTGATTATAATAATAATCTTTTGCGATATGTAACTTCATTTGCTGAAGCCTCACACTTTTTGCTCAAAAAGTCAAAAAAAGACTTTGATAAAGCAATGAATACCTATAATAAAAATCATTCAGGTTGCAAAAAACCGAAACTTAGACTACGCCAATATACAAGTATGTATGTTCGAGTAACCAGCGATGAAAATAAGAAAGAGGACCAACTGAAAAAACTAATGGATTTAGTTGATGCAGGTATTTTTGTCTTTCAAGGCGGAAGTGATGCCCCACGAGCAAAAAACATTGGTGCGAATCCTACTTCACAGTTTAAACTTGCGTATCGTAAATTATATGGAATTGCCAATTTAATAGGTTTGTCGGATCGTGATAGATTTGAATTATCAGGTAATCAACTTGAAGAATGGCTTACTAACCCTACAAAAGAAATTCTTATTAAAAATTTAAGAGGTGATACCGATTCAGACATTGATTTTGATGATATTGTACAAGATGATGATAATCCGATGATCGTGAAAGATACATATAATTCTCAATCTCAAATAGAACTATTTACTAACTTAAATGATTCCACTAATTCAATTGAAGAAAGCGTTTCGGACATATCATATCCAAGTAGTATTAAAATAGAAGCATTGGCTATCGAAAATACAATCCAATATCAAACAGATATGCTTATTTCAGCTTTAGGATTTGAGGATCGTTCTTTTGAGTCTATCAAATCTATACTTACTACATGGAAAACAAACAAGATACTTTTTATTAAATACCCCGAAGACGGAAAGACTAACGATATTTTATCATGGGTAAAATCTCAGGGTTATGATAATATAGTCAGGATAGTGGAATATAATCAATTAACACCAATTATTAATAGCATAAAAGATTCATCTAATTGTTTACTTGATATCACAGGACTTTCTAAACCGTTAATCTTTCAACTTGCCGATGAAATTCTTGCTCACAGAAAAAAAATGTTTGTTGCTTACACTGAAGCAAAAGAATACTATCCAAAAGAAGAAACAATCAAAGAGCGATTTGAAGCCACTCAAAATATACCCAAATATCAACAATTTAATAATATAATGGATAAATTGATGGTTGGTGAGAAAACAGATAAGTACAAGATATGTCCACTTATACAAAAGACCGACTGTAATAATATGAGACCTACAGTATTATTTGGATTTGTTGTTGCAAAAAACCAAAGAATTCTAGCGATGTTGGAGCAGAAAGAATATACTTGGACAGAACTATTTGTGTCATCCAGAGATAGTTACCGATCAAAATTAGCTCAAATGGCAGCCGATATTGCCATGAGTAATTATAGTAATATCAAAAAGCAACTGATTAATCAAAACGATCCAATAAGTATTATTAATCAACTTTTTGATAGATATAATGATTTTTATGCCTATAAAGGATTAAATATTGAACTTGCTTTGACGGGGACAAAGTGGCAAACATTGGCTTGTGCTGCTTTAAGCTCTGTTGAAAAAATATCTCAATGCTGGTATGTTGAACCTAGCGAATTTGATAAAGAGCATTTTTCAGAAGGAGCTAAAGATACTGTTTACTATTGCCTAACACGTACATGATCTATTACCCTGAATCTATTCATCTGCTCAATAAATTTTATTGCAATAGTCATCGATGACTACCTTATATCTGGCATGGCTTTGTTTCCCAAAATGCAAAAGTAACACTTCACCGATTCCCGTATCTCCACTACACTAAACAAACCTAAATCAAACTCCGGGGCAAATTGCCCCGGAAAAACCATTACCTGAATGAATCGATCGTATATTTTGCAACGCCAATATTTGATATTTCCACTCTGTAAAGAATAGTATATCCAGCTAGAGACAATGAAACTCTGTCATAATAATACATTATTGTAGAGCTATTTGAACCAAGGAGTTCAGTAATAAACAACTGACCAGTTGTAACTCCTTCTTTCAATGATACACCTGATGTCTCGAAAAACAATGACTTACCTCTATAAACAGAATTAGCGGCTTCCTCTGCTACCTGTGGAAGATTTTTTTCACATACTCTTTCCCTTCCACGGAATAACGTATGGGGGTACGGTCTGTCATTCTGTGCAGAAAAAGGGCGGTTTCGTGTGAGTAGACAATCTTTTTCGCTCGTTGCTGCACCAGAAAAGCGCGTCATCCAGCCCGCCGGGGCTTATATAGATTCCCCGTTCTGCTCGTTCCAGTATGCCGGATTTTACGAAATCGGCGAGTTGCTGACGGTGAAGCCCTGCCGCTACCGCTTGTGAAGCTGCCAACATCCCGTTTCCCCTGGAAAGTAACTGCTGTACAATAATAGTATCCGTCATGGGACACCTCCACTAGACACTTATATTATAGTCAATATCAGTGTAATTGTCAAGCAACGACAACCCAATGCTACCCCACTATTTAATATGGTAGAGGGTGGAGTTGTAGAAATCGTCATACTTTTTATAATTTAGTCCTAATCACATGGTATTTAAAGAAAGTGCCTTTGCATGTTTTTTTGCATGTTGCCCGCTTGAAATCTATACTACAGTATGATAAGCTATGTAATGTAGGATAAAGCTAAGTCTTTATCCTACAAGACTTTATTTAAATCTGCACAAACCGTGATAGGTTGTGCTAAGGGATGACAAAGGGTTTTCCGTGGTTCGGGACCAAGAGGTCCCCGGTTCAAATCCGGGTTGCCCGATGAAACTGGTGACTGTTATTCTTCCAAAATCTTCCTATGCAGCGTCTTCCTTCCAATGCCCAAAACCTCGGCGGCCTTTGTCTTGTTCTTGTGAAAACCAATCGCAGCCTTGATAATGATTTTTTCATCTTCCTCAAGAGTGCAATCCAGAGGCACCCGCACCCAGCCTTCATCATCAGAAGATGATTGCAGGGCGGGGGGCAGATCGTTAACGGCGATGATTGGTTTGCGGCACATGACAACGGCGCTTTCGATGCAGTTGCGAAGCTCGCGGATATTGCCGGGCCAGTCGTAGGCGTAGAGCCGGGCATAAGCTTTTTCATGGATGCCTTCAATGGTCTTGTTGTTTTCGGCGGCGATTTCCTTGAGGAAGCTTGCCGCCATCAGAGGGATGTCGTCTTTTCTTTCGCGTAACGGGGGAACATGTATACTAACCACGTTAAGGCGGAAGTACAGGTCTTCGCGGAAATTGCCTTTTTCTATCTCGGCTTTGAGGTCTTTGTTTGTCGCGGCGACAATGCGGACATCGGTTTCAAGGGTTTCTTCACCGCCGACCCGCTCAAACTGGCGTTCCTGCAAAACACGCAGCAGCTTAATCTGTATGTTCTGGTCTATCTCGCCTATCTCGTCAAGAAAAAGCGTGCCTCCGTTCGCAAGCTCAAAACGTCCGCGCCGCCGCGAGACCGCGCCTGTGAACGCCCCTTTCTCATGGCCAAACAACTCGCTTTCCAGCAGGTTTTCCGAAAGCGCAGCGCAGTGCACTTTAATCAGAGGCTTGCCCTTGCGGGGTGAAAGCTCGTGGATGGCGTCGGCGACCAATTCTTTGCCAACCCCTGATTCGCCTGTAATCAATACAGAGGCTTTGGTAGGCGCGACGCGGTTTATCGTGTCAAAGACTTTTCGCATAACAGTTGACTTGCCGATCATGCTGGACGAGAGCCGTCCGCGCTCCAGATCGGCTTGCAGTTCCCTGTGGCGCAGCACAAGTTCCCTGTTTTCCAGAGCCCTTTTTACCAGCATTGCAAGGTGATCCAGATTGACAGGTTTGGTAAGAAAATCCCATGCCCCGTCATGCATCGCGCTGACGGCGTTTTCAATAGTGCCGTGCCCGGTGAGTATGATAACCGGCAGGCCGGGAGTTTCCGCCAGTATGCGGCGCATCAGTTCTTCGCCGTCCATGCCGGGCATACGCAAGTCGGTAATGACCAGGTCTATGTCGCCCTTGCAGTAAAGCTCCCACGCTTCGTCCCCGCTTGCGGCGCAGACCGCGTTGTAGCCGTCCATTTCAAGAGAAGCGGCAAGCCCCTCACGAATGTTTTTTTCATCATCAACAACAAGGAGTTTAAACTTCATTCTTTGCCCCTGAATAATTGATCAAACGCTGTTCTTTCTGATAGACGGGAAGGATGATCTCAAAATCCGTTCCCTCCCCTTCCCTCGAATCAACCGACATCTCGCCCTGGTGCTCTCTGACAATTTTATATACAAGGGTCAGCCCAAGACCCGTGCCGTTGCCTTTTGTCGTGAAATAAGGTTCAAATATTTTTTTAAGGTTTTCCTGACTAATCCCCGTGCCTGTGTCGCATACGCTTATCCGTACCTCGCTGTCCGACCCAAGGGTGGCGATGGTTAACAGCCCTCCTTTTGGCATGGCGGCCTGGGCGTTTTTAATCAGGTTGAGCAAAACCTGTTTCATATAACGCTCGTCGAAAAGCACGGGTGGGAGCTTGTCATCAAGCTCAAGCAGGAGCCGTATATTTGACTGCTCCAGTTCCGCCCGGATAAATTCGCCAAGAGCGCTAATCAGCGCGTTGAGGTCTCCCTCGCAGAGTTCCAGAGACATGGGGCGCACGGCAAACAAGAAATCGATAACTATGTCGTTCAGCCGTTCCACCTCTTCGTTTAACACGGAAAAATATTTATCAATTAACGTGTCTGCCTCTTTGTTCTGCTGGTTTTTCTTTTTATCAAGGGCTTTACGCATAAGCTGAAGGTGAATCGAAATAGCCCCTAACGGGTTCTTTATCTCGTGGGCAACGCCTGCCGCAAGCGTGGTAAGGCTGGCAAGATTTTCGGCGCGGCGAAGCCGGACCTCCCTGCCGCGTTTTTCGGTTATATCTTCGATATAAACGAGGGAGCCGGTTATATGCCGCTTTTCGACAAGCGGATGCACGCTGATTGAGAGCAGGCGGTTCGGGCCCGGCGGCCCTTGCGTTTGGAGATCCATTTCCTGCTCCAGCACCCTGTCACCGCGTTTTAACGCCTGTTGAAAAAAATTTGCTATACGCTCGTCGGGGATAAGCTCCCATAAAAGATCGCCTTCTGTGTAGCTGATGGGCAGGAAACGCAGGGCGGCTTTATTCGCCATGAGCAGGCG
>Ga0268262_10006380_pt1 | contig 11342 bp, 8 predicted proteins | sample TergutNc150P3_FD_190354 | JGI IMG/M metagenome (GOLD analysis project Ga0268262, IMG submission 190354) | Nasutitermes corniger P3 segment gut microbial community from laboratory colony in Florida, USA - Nc150 P3 (SPAdes) (version 2) | ecosystem: Host-associated > Arthropoda: Insects > Digestive...
AAAACAACACAGAAAATTTGACTAAAAGCCAAAAAATAATTATTAATGAAATTAAAAAAAATCAACGTATTACATCGGAGGAGTTGTCTAATATTGTTGGTATAACAGCCGATAATGTTAGAGTAAACCTTTCAAAACTCAAATCCAAAGGCTTAATTGAGCGTGTTGGTGCAGATAAGGGTGGGTACTGGAGGGTTATTTAAATTGCTATATTAAAGCAATGCCTTGTCCACCAATTCTATTTATAGTTTTTAATCGCCCAAAATACACAAAACGGGTTTTTGCGGCAATTCGCAAAGCCAAACCTAGTAAATTATATATTGCTTGTGATGGAGCAAGAAGAAATATACACGGTGAGCTGGAACAAGTGAATGAATCCCGAAAAATTGCGACAAATGTTGATTGGAATTGTACGGTAAAAACTTTTTTTAGAAACGAAAATTCGGGTAGTGCAGGAAAAGGCGTTGAAGAGGCTATAAATTGGTTCTATAAAAATGAGCCAGAGGGTATAATTCTAGAGCATGATTGCGTACCTAATTCAAGTTTTTTCCAATTTTGCGCGGAAATGTTAGAAAAATACAGAAATAATAAGAATGTTTTTGGAATAGTTGGATATAATCCATTAGGTAATTATAAAGGAAGCAAAGATTATTATTTTACTCAACCTATGATGCTTTGGGGTATTGCTGGATGGGCAAATAGATGGCTTCCATTTTATTCTTTCAGTTTAAAAAATTATAACCGAAAATATTTAAAAAATTTCTATCCACAAAATATGGTTTATGACTTTTGGGAACACGCATTAGACTTAATGATTTTAGGAAAAATAGATACGTGGGATTACCAGTATATATTTCAATGTGTAGCAAACAATGGATTATTTGTTCAATCGAATAAAAATTTAATATCAAATATAGGAATAGATGGAATACATTTTACTCCTAATATGCCTAAGAATTCATCTGGCAGAAAGTTATTATGTACTAAAACTTATGAATTACACAAATTAAAACATCCTCAGAAAATTGAATTGAACAAAGGTATAACAAAGGAATTGGCAAAAGTAAGAATTGATAATTTCAAGTATCCAAATATAGTATTACCAAAAACTGCAAAAAATAAACAAATATATCTATGGGGTACTGGAGATTTTGGAATTTTAACTTTAAGAGCATTAGAGCACAAGAATTATAAAATTTTAGGTTTCATAGATTCTAATAAACTTTTACAAAAAAAAGAATTTTTAGACTATATGGTTTTTTCGCCAAAAACTATTTTGCAAAAATTTCATAGTAATAAAATTTTCATAGTAATTTCTACAAAAAAATATGCAGAAGAAATAAAAGAAATTCTTATAGAGAATAAGTTAAAAGAGGATTTGGATTTTTACTTGTTATAAAAATTTCACTTTTCGTTTTCTTGATCATTTTTCAATCTTTTTTCAATTTTCTTACAATGCTCTCTAAATTCTTTTGCGTAAGAAAATTCACTATGATGTATTGCGAAAGTTTTCTCTGTTATTTTACCACGATGGAAAATATCAAAAGGGTGAAAAAATTCGTTGGGAAATAATATAGCATAGCCGTCTATAACTGAAAAAACATCTTTATTTTCAACAATAGCAAATTCTTTGTGTTTTCTAAAAGCATTATGTGTAAAGTCAATACATATATTATTGAATTCTTTTTCGGTTACATTATTATATTCGTCCAGATTTTCTTTTATTATAGGACAATGTTTAACTCCGCCAAAACCAGCTCCTGTAGCAACAACGCTTTCTCCAATTTCAGTAAAATTCAATGAAAAAAAAGCCTTATAATATAAAAGTTCATCTATTTTTTTTACAAGTTCAACATCTGTATCAAGATAAATTCCGCCGTATTGATAAATTATATCAAGCCTTGCATAATCGGAAGCGTATGCAAATTTGCCTAGTTCATACATATTTTTGCAATATTTATTTTTAGTAATATCATAATTATTTTCATTCCAAAGTTTTATTTCATAGTCTGGGCAAAATTTACTCCAACTATCAATATATTTTTGCAAATGCTCAGGTATAGGCTTACCTCCAAACCAAATATAATGAATAGACTTTGGAATTTGAGGTTCGTTTGCACGGGCATTCAATACAAATTTTGGAATATTATCGTAATAGTTATGTTGTAGCATAAATAAAAAAACATAATAACGTAATTCAGAAAAATTCCCATAACTTTCTATATCCTCAAAGATATTTTGCATTTTCATATTTGAAAATCTACAAGTATATAACAAAACTATTTCATCAGGTGCATTTTTTGCTAAAGCATTTTCATATCTGGATTTAAGATATGAAACAGATTTTATAGGAATAATGCGTTCGTTAATGATAAATCCCATATTATGAAGAAATTCGTCATTATCTATGAAACATTCCACTTTTTCAAACCAAATATCATTTTTATGTTCTGCCACCATTTGGCGAGCAATACCTCCAGCTCCAAAGCAGATTATCTTTTTTCCACGTGTTTGCTCTACAAATTCAGGGAGCGAACAATCTATAAATCTCATAATTTCCTCCACTAAGTGTTGAATATAGAAAAAGATTTTATATATTACCCTTGTATGATTCAAAAAATTGCCTTTTCTAATCTGATCGCTTACGATAAAATTTTAATTTACGGAGCAGGAGTTGCTGGAACAAGGCTTTTATGCTTTTTGTCTGCTTATAGATTTGATAAGTCTAAAACTGTAGTATGGGATAGAAAATATGATGAAATTAAGAGCAGATGTGGATTTACGGTATCAAAACCTGATTTTGCACATTTTAATAGTACTGAAAATATAATTGTTATAATTGCGCTATATAATGAATCTCTTATAAATGAGCTTGAACAGAAATTTGCTCATGCCGGATATAGAGACATAACTGCATTTGAAAAAATTAATCTTATAACTAAAAAAGTTAAAATAGATGAATTTGAAAATAAAGGTTACGTAGATTGCATGTATCAAGACGATATTGATTTTTCTGATTTTAAGCCTCTAGTAAAGGCAATAGCATATTACCTTCCTCAATTTCATGAAATACCAGAAAACAATGAATGGTGGGGCAAGGGGTTTACGGAATGGACAAATACTTCAAAAGCAAAACCAAACTTCAAAGGTCACTATCAGCCGCGAGAACCACACGATGATTTGGGTTACTATGATTTGAGCAATGTTGATATAATTCGCAAGCAAGCTGAAATCGCCAAGCGACATGGAATTTATGGTTGGTGCATATACTATTATTGGTTTTCTGGGAAAAAATTGTTGGAAAAACCGATTGATTTGCTTTTAGAGAACAAAGATATTGATATTGATTTCTGCCTAATGTGGTGCAATGAGTCATGGACTAAAATTTGGGTTGGTGAATACGAAGAACTTATTAAATGCGAAATTAAAGATGATGATCCTGAAAAATTTATTGACGATATGAAACAATATACTGATGATAAAAGATATATAAAAATAAATGGAAAACCGTTAATCGCTATATATCATATACAAAATATTCCTAATATTAGAGATGTTATTCATCGCTGGCGAAAACGAGCTTTAGAGATTGGCATAGGTGAGATTGCTGTGTTTTCTACAATTCAACCATATTCTACTATAGATTTTGGACTACAAGATTGTTTTGAAGGTGAAACAAATTTTAGTCCGGCAAAATATTATATTGATACAATTCAATTGGAAGATGCTCAAGGTTTGGCTATTTCGAATCATATATATCGTTATGCAGATTGTTTTGAACTTTACAAGAGTGTTGTAGAATCTGATAGCCATAATCATAATGTTTATTTGAGTTGTATGTGCGGTTGGGATAATACACCTCGCTATGGCAATCAGTCTTATGTTTTTGACTTGGACTTTTCGGCAAGTCATTTTTATGATATGGTTAAATATGTAACAGAAGAAGCATTGGCTTATAACAAGGAATTTATTTTTGTTTTTGCATGGAACGAATGGGCTGAGGGCGCCTATCTTGAACCTGATAAGAGATTTGGTTATGCTATGCTTAATACGTTTTCTAAAGCTATATGTGGAATAACATAGGAACCATTTTAATGCTAAAAATTTCCTCTAATATTCACGAATCTCCATTAGCAAAAAATACTTATGACTTTGTATTTTCGCTCGGTTATGCATGCAATTGTGCTTCAAATTTAAGTGCATGTTTACTAAGGGAATATTCATACCCTTTTGACTGGGTAACTGGAGCAAATTTTGAAGAGAGAATAGAAATTCTTTTGAATGATTTTAACTGTTATTTTGAAAAAGAGGAATTGGAATTTGGAGACCAGCCTAGTCATATACAAGAACAGACCTCACATATATTTTATAGGAACAGAAAGAATGGTATAATTTTTATGCATGATTTTCCGCAAAACGAAAGTTCGCTTAACTTAGATAATATCTATTCTTCCATAAGGGAAAAATACGATAAACGAATAAATAGATTACTAAATATTTTAAAAGAAAAGAATTATAATGTTCTTTGTGTTTATATTCAGCAGAGGGTAATTAAAATTTCAAATGACCAAATAATTTCTTTACACAATAAATTAAGACAAAAATTCAAAGCAAATATAGATATGTTATTTGTTAGATATGAACCATCTTTTAGAATGGATGAACTTACTTTAGATATTTTATCGAGAAATACATTTATAGCTAGCTTAAATAATAAAAACACACTTGAATGGCAAGGTAACGATAAAATGTTGAGTTTATTGTTGGATAACATAAATACCAAACAATTACAGCAAATAAAAGAAAGTTCCGCTACAAATATTCTATATATATATGGTGCAGGTGGAATCGGCAAGGCTATCGCAGGAAAGTTAGCTCGTAGAAATATTGATTTTAATGGTTTTATCGTATCTGATAACTCAAACATACTACATAATGGTTTTGGCAAAGTTTATCATTTAAAAAAGTTGCCTATTCCTTATTCCGAAGCAACTGTAATATTTGCTTTAAACAAAGAAAATAAGAATGCCGTAAAAGAATATTTGAAAAATAATGAAATAGAATTCGGTTTGAATATAAATTTCTAGATTGCTATTGCGAGTGTTATTATGAAAATCTTGTTAATAAACTATTCTGATCATGCTGGTGGTAGTGGCATTGCTAGCAAACGGTTGATAGAAGCCTTGAATAGAGCTGGGTATAAAGCAACTCTTGGGGTTCTTAGCAAAAAGTCGGATTTTCCATTTGTAATAGAGCTCCCTAAAAATAAAAACTTTGATAAACAAAATGCGAATATGGTCAAAAAAAATATGCTAAAAACTACGAATACTGCCATTCACTCAATGAATAGGCTGAGTAAGTTAGATATAGATAAAATAAATTCTTTTGACTGCGATGTTGTGCATTTAGCTTGTATAAATAACTCAACTATATCCATAGAAGATGTAGCCAAAATCAAAAAGCCTATTGTTTGGACTTTACACGATTTATGGCCTATTTGTGGTGCGGAGCATCATCCTAATGTTTTAGAAAATGACAGAAGATTTATTGATGGATATACAAAGAACAATTTCCCCAAAACAAGCAAAGGAAAAGATATTTGCAGATTGACTTGGGAGCGAAAAAAAAATGCTTGGAAAAATATAAATTTTATATGGACAGCTTTAAGCAATTTTCAAAACAATCTTTTGGCGAGTAGTGCTTTGTTCAAGGAGCAAAGCGCAGAAGTTATTCCAAACATAATCCCAACAAAAATATTTAAACCTTTAAATAAAATCACCGTAAGAAAAATATTCAATATCCCTTTAAATAAAAAAATTATAGGCTTTGGATCTGCAAGTCATATAGATGGCAAAAAGAGCATAAAAGGGTCTTGTTTTTTATTAGATGCTCTTAAGAAAATACCAAATAAAAATGATTATGTAGCTATGATTTTAGGTCCAGCAGAAGAGAATTTCTTGAGCAATTTGCCTATAAAATCAATTCCTGTAGGTTCAATCAGCGATGAACGAATTTTAGCTGCATTGTATAACGCTTGTGACTGTATTGTTGTTCCAAGTATAATAGAGACTTTTTGCAATGTGGTTTACGAGGCTCTTGCCTGTGAAATTCCAGTAGTTGCTTTTAATGCCCATGCCATGCCGGATGCTATAACGCATAAACAAACTGGTTACTTAGCAAAGCCTTTTCAATCCAAAGATTTAGCCAATGGAATTTTATATTGTTTGCAAAATCAGAAAAAATTAAAACCACAAATTCATAAGGACAATAAAACAAGATTTAATGAAAAAGCAATCATTGAAAAATATTTGCAAGTTTATAAAACGGCAGTTAATTCAACAAGAGGTTTACATGCCAACTAATGTCCATTTTGATTGTTTAAATGCAAATGAAACAAAAATTGCATTAACTCTTAACAAATTGCAAAATTCTGGGTTTAAAATTTGCATTTTTGGAACTGGGCAGATAGGCAAAGTTGGATTTAAATTCTTAAAAGAAAAATGCTTTATAAACATAGATTGTTTTTGCGATAATTCTCCTAATAAATATGGAACAAAAATAGATAAACTTCCTGTAATTTCTCCAAAGGAACTAGAAAAAAATAAAAATAATACTGTATGTGTCGTTTTTGACCAAACAAGCCATATAGAGATAAAAAAGCAAATTGTAAATATGGGGGTAGCACATTTAATACCAATTGATTTAGCAAAACCAGAAATTGATAAGATAGATAAAATAAATAAAGATATGGAATATATTAAAACAATTCTTTTATTGCAGAATTTTGCACCAAAACTGCTCAAAAAGATGTACTCAGGTTTTGATATAAATGATGACATTGCAGACAAAGTAGCTCCTTACGCTTTTTGGGATTTGCGTCAAAGAGATAATGAGACTATACATAAATTATTATTATATCTAACAAATGGCATAGGGATTTCTCCAAAAATTGCATTTAATATTATTCATAAAGTTTCAAAAAATCCAGCATTAAGTTTATCTGCCTTTTCTATTCTTATGAGAATTGCACGTATATTTCCTAAGAATACGGAATATAGTAGATCTATGGAAAATTTTTACAATGAATTAAATTCTGATGATGTTGGAGTACATTTGCTATATGTCTCCTTGCTATTGAAACAAAATAAAGAACAGCAAGCATTATCAATTCTACAGAAGCATATAAGAAAAATACACGAAGATTCAATATGCGGCTGGCTTCCGCTCGCAGAATTTGCGCACAGAACAGGAATTATGAAAAGTAAAAAACTAGAATTGATGGCAAGAGTATTCAGAACCGTTAAAAATAATATGGAGAATAACATTCTAAAAGAACTCATAGCAGGAAAAAGCATAGCTGTTGTTGGCAACGGACCGCAGGAGATTGGCAGAAAAAGCGGAACAAAAATAGATTCCCACGACATAGTGGTTCGTTTTAATTATTATAATACAAGCAAACGATTTTCTGTTGATTATGGCGAGAAAACGGATGTGCATGTTTTTTCTACATGGGCGGTAACTCCAAACTGGAAAAGAAAGATGAAAATTTTTGCAATGGCTCAAAATCCTTATGATGAGCCCTGTCATTCACAAGAACTGCTAAATTCTTTTGCACATGCTCCTTTGGATAAACTTGTATTTATAGGAACTGATGAGACTTTGGGCGGTATTTACAGAAATTATTGCATTGGAGGTCCCAGCAGTGGAGCAAAAACTATATATTATCTGAAAAAAATATTGAAAGCTAATTTACATAAAAAAGATGTTTTTGGAATGGCTTTAAGCAGTGGCAAAGTGGAAAATGGAGAATATCACAATGATGTCTCAATGATTCTTAAAAGTATTGCTTTTGAGGTTGGCGTTGATAATATATATGCTGAATTTGAAATGTATAAACATTTGTTTAAAGATGACAAATAAAAATCGTTTAACAAAGGAGAAAAATATCAATGTTTTTCAAGAGCTGGCAAGATTTTGAGAAATTAAGAAATCATAAAAAAATCTTAATCATCTATGGAGCTGGAGTTAGTGGCAAGCATTTTTTAAATGTTAATAAAGTTATCCCTAATTATTTTGTAGATAAAAAATTTGCAGAAATTAAAGATGTTTTTAGCGAAAACAAGAAACATAAAATTCCTTGCATTTCACCCCGACAAATGGAAAATTTGCTTGGAAAGAGAACGGCAGATATTATAGTTGCAAATTCAGATGTTAATGTTCTAAAAATGTTATTAACCTATTTTAAAAAAATAGATTCAAAAAAAGATACAATTGCTTATTTTTATCATAAATTTGATGTAAATGCTGGTAGCGGCTATAGCGAAAGCTATAAAAAAATACTTATAAATGGAAAGTTTGCATTTGGTGGTGAAAAAGATTATAATTTTTTCGATAATCCTTTTAATTTTTTAACAGCACCAGATTATCTTTTTAAAGAAGTTAAAAAAAATGCCTTTCACAATACTAATTTTTTAACCAAAGAAAAAATTATCGCCACTGCGAAAAGGCGAAATATAAGAATGATATTTAAAGATAACAGAATTAGGACGGTTGATACAATACAATACAATACAATACAATACAATACAACGATTTATCTGATAGGTGCCTGCTATTTTGCCAATTATTTTTCACAAGATAAATTTAGGCTAGAATCTATTTTGATAAATATGTTAAACAAAGGCAAAAAAAAATTCAACATTGAGCATATAAAAATTTTTGGATTCCATGAATGGTTACACTTGTTTAATCTTTTAAACACGCCTCTAAAGAAGAATAGCATAGTTATTGTAAATTCCATAACAAAACCAGAATTATTGCTAATGGCTAAGAATTATTGCGATAAATATAATTGCCGTTTTATCGCATATATGCGTGTTTATACACGTGAAAGAAAAAATCCTTCGTATTATGAGAAACTTTGTGTAAAAAAATGTACCATTCCTGAATATAAAGATAAGAACCGCCCAAGGCTACGGAAAGAATTACTTGAAGAATTAAATTTTATGGATATAGAAGCTTATGAACCGCCAAAAGTTTTTTTTGAATCAAAAAAAACTCTTGCGTTGGATGCTAGCGGACATCACCTTGGTGACTATGGCAATGAAATAATAGCCAAACATCTGTATGATATAATCACAGAAAAAATCATTTTCAAAAAAGATTATAAGAAAGACGTTGAAATAGCAATGTTGGCGATATCTGCGCTTATCCCAGAAATACATATATATTTAGCCAAACTAAAACGAGAAAAAAGTAAGTTTAATAATTGCGGTGCCATTGTTATGAATTGTAATCCATTTACATTCGGACATTTACATCTAATAGAGTATTCGGCAAAACAAGTTGAATTTCTTTATGTTTTTGTAGTGGAAGAAGATAAATCTCAATTTCCTTTTAAAGATAGATTTTCCCTTGTAAAAAAGAATACCGAACATTTAAGAAATATTAGACTTCTTCCTAGTGGAAGATTTATAATTTCCAATACTACTTTTAATGAGTATTTTTCAAAAGCAGAACTTACTAAAAATGAACAAAAACCAGATGTAAGTTTAGATTTAACCATTTTTGCAGCAGCTATAGCTCCAGCGTTAAATATAAAGACTCGTTTCGTTGGCGAAGAACCTTTAGATCCAGTAACTAAACATTACAACGAACAAATGAAAGTCATACTGCCAAAATATGGTTGTGAATTAGTGGAGATAAAAAGGAAGGAAAATAGTGGTGCTGTAATCAGCGCAAGCAGGGTTAGGAAACTATTGGAGCAAAAGAAATTCAAGGAATTAAAAAAACTTGTACCGAAAGAGACTTTTGAATATCTAATTTCCATCCTACGCAGATAAATTGTCCAAAAATTTTCTATATTACCCCTATGTTTGGTAAAACAATACTCGTAACCGGTGGCACTGGCTCCTTTGGCAATGCTTTTGTGCCAATGACATTACAAAAATATAATCCTAAAAAGCTCATAATTTATTCCCGTGATGAAATGAAACAGTGGGAAATGGCAAAGAAATTCCCAAACGAAAGCCGCCTTCGCTTTTTTATAGGCGATGTTAGAGATAAAGATAGATTGTATAGGGCATTCAACGGAGTGGACTTTGTTGTTCATGCTGCAGCAACAAAAATCGTTCCTTCTGCCGAATACAATCCTTTTGAATGTATAAAAACAAATGTGAACGGAGCTATGAATATAGTAGATGCAGCTATAGATGCTGGTGTTAAAAGGGTTGTGGCTTTAAGTACAGATAAAGCTAGTTCTCCTATAAATCTATACGGAGCTTCGAAATTATGCAGCGACAAGTTATTTATTGCGGGTAATTCGTATGTTGGTCCTAGAGAAACGAGATTTTCCATTGTCCGTTATGGCAATGTTATGGGCTCACGAGGGTCAGTTATTCCTTTTTTCATAGAACAGGCAAGAAATGGTGCTTTAAACATTACCGATGAGCGAATGACCAGATTTATGATTTCGCTGGAACAAGCTGTTGAATTGGTTTGGCAGGCTTTTGATGATATGGAAGGCGGGGAGATTTATGTGAAAAAAATTCCCTCTATGAAACTGCTTGATATAGCACGGGCAGTGTCGGAAAATGCGAAATTAAATATTATCGGCATAAGACCAGGCGAAAAATTGCATGAACAGATGATAGGAACTGAAGACACTCCTTATACTTTTGAATATGAGGGGTATTACAAAATTTTGCCTCAAATTATGAATTGGTACAAAGATACTAAGCGGATCAAAAAAGGCAAACCTGTCTCTGAGAATTTTGTATATACATCCGATAACAATAAAGAATGGATGGCAGTTGGGGAATTGAGAAAATGGATAGAGGAAAATAGAGATAAGGTAGGAAAGATTTAGTGAGTAAATTATGTTTAGCGTAAAAGTTTTAAATCAGATAGAAATATAGGAAAAAAGTGGTAATACATGAATTATGACAAACCCATATTAGGAGAAAATATAATACTAAGAAATATTACTATGGCAAATTGCACTGAAAAATATTTGAATTGGTTAAATGATATAGATGTAAATAGATATTTGGAAAGCCGTTTGTCAATTCAGACATCAGAATCAATTAAAAATTTTGTTTCAAATATACTTGAATCGAAAGATAATTATATGTTTGCTATTTTTCATAAGGAGTCAAATGAACATATCGGGAACGTGAAGATTGGTCCTATTCATTCGGTTTATAAAAATGCTTTTGTTGGCTATATAATAGGGGATAAAAATTATTGGGGAAAGGGGTTTGCAACCGAAGCGGTGTATCTTGCAACAAAATTTTGTTTCGATGTTTTAAAATTGCACAAAGTAAATGCTGGAGTAATTGCGC
>Ga0268262_10006381_pt1 | contig 11341 bp, 10 predicted proteins | sample TergutNc150P3_FD_190354 | JGI IMG/M metagenome (GOLD analysis project Ga0268262, IMG submission 190354) | Nasutitermes corniger P3 segment gut microbial community from laboratory colony in Florida, USA - Nc150 P3 (SPAdes) (version 2) | ecosystem: Host-associated > Arthropoda: Insects >...
CACGAACCACACGAACGACACGAACCTTGACTTAGATATTGCCGAAAAACCTTCATGTTCCATCTTTTTTCATGGAGTTTGAAGGTTAAAAATGGTTTTCTAACAGCAAGTTCGTGTTGGTTCGTGTGGTTCGTGGTAAAAATTCATTCATGCGTTTGTCCTGTGGCTAGACTGCATAGGCAAGCCAACGCCTTTCCTTTTAAAGAAAGGTTTTCTTGAGAAAAACAGGGAAAACCCGGCCGCCGCCGAAACAGACTGGCCGGGCGTTACATCACTAACTGATGCTTTCAGAAAACCGACGCTTTATGCACAGGTCTTCTTGTGTTCAGTTTTTCAACCGTATGATTATATTACCATTAGTTAACATGTGATGTCAATACCATATTAATTTACTGATGGTATTAGCATATCTTTTTAATATGAGCGAATTAAGAAAAGTACTTTCCATGAACATCAAAAACGCACGGGCTGCGCTGCATATTACCCAGACAAAACTGGCAATATACTCAGATATTTCGGTCCCCCATATGATAGAGATAGAGCAATGCAAGACATGGGTAAGCGACAAAACACTGGCCAATATTGCAAAAGCGCTGAACATGGAGGTTTATCAGTTGTTGATTCCTGAAAATAACAGACAAAGCGGGGAATCCGGCAAAAAAGCCGATGTAACGCAGCAAATGGCGAAACTAATCAAGACAAAAAAGAGCGAATTACGGAAAAGTATTGATGATACAGTGACCGACTTAATTATGGAGATAATTAAGCTAAAAGATGAAACAAGTTAAGGAAAAGGAAGAATAAAAACCACGGAGGAGACGGAGTTACACGGGGGGAAATGATTTTCATCCTCTCTTTCTCTCTTCTTCTCTTCCCCCTAACTGACTTCAAACCCTTCTTCAATTATTGCGGCCTTGATTGCGTCTAACGGCGCTTGGGACGGATCATGGCTGAAAGATACCTTGCCGTCTTTCAGGCTGACCTTAATATCCTTAACACCGGAAAGGGCTGAGAGGGCGGTTTTTACCGCTTTGACGCAATGCTCGCAGGACATTCCGCTTACATCCAAAGTTAAATTATCCATTCTATATCTCCTCCTAATGCATTCAGATCATAAGGCGTTTCCTGGTATACATAGTTTAACCAGTTGTCAAAAAACAGATTGGCATGTGCCCTCCAGCGGACTACCGGAGTCTTTGAAGGGTCGTTATCAGGATAGTAATTCTTCGGCGGCTCTATGGGAAGCCCCTTGGCAAGATCGCGGCGGTATTCTGCGTCCAGGGTAAGGGGATCGTACTCCAGATGGCCTGTCACATAAATTTCGCGGGCGTCGCGGGCGGTGGCAATGAAGACACCTGTTTCGTCGGTTTCGGACTGAATCACAAGACGGGGATCTGCGGCTATCGCCGCCCGGTCGCAGGTGGTGTGCCTGGACTGCGGGGCAAGGAATTCATCGTCAAAGCCCCGGAACAAAGCATGGTACTGTTCGTTTACCGCATGGGGAAAAACGCCGAACAGTTTTTTATCCAGTTGTTTTTTGGGAATATTATAGCGGCGGTACAGCCCCGCCTGCGCCCCCCAGCATATATGCAAAGTAGAAAAAACATTTTTTCCCGAATAGTCAATTACTCCGGCAAGTTCGTCCCAGTAATCAACTTCCTCAAAAGGAAGGGTCTCTACCGGCGCGCCTGTGATAATAAGGCCGTCAAAACGGGTATTCGTGGAAATTATCTCTTCACTGCTGATATAGAATTTTTCCAAATGCCCCGCAGGGGCGTTTTTCGATTCATGGCTGCCCATCCGCAGAAAGGTAAGATCCACCTGCAAGGGGCTGTTGCCCAGAAGCCGCAGAAGCTGTATCTCCGTAGTGATCGTTGTGGGCATAAGGTTGACAATGCCTACTTTTAGAGGGCGTATGTCCTGGCGTTCGGCGCGGTCCTGGGTTATTACAAAAACACCTTCCTTGTGGAGCGCGTCATAAGCCGGCAGTTCTTTTGGTATCTTTATGGGCATGATTTTACCATAGCAAATAACAAAGAGCAAAGGAAGAGGTTTGTCTCTTGAATTTGCTAATTGTTAATTGCCAGTTGCTGTAAAAAATGCTCGAATATACGCTGTTCGCTTTCCGGGAATGAGGTAAATTCCATCGCGGGTTTTTCCCCCGTGCGGACAAGGCGGCATGAGGGCGAAAGAATCGAATCGCCCAGGCGGAGGCTGCATTCATCGAACTCGCCGTTCAGCGAAGCCTTCCCCGGCGGCGGGGAATTGGCGGGTATAAAAGCCAGGCCCCCGGCGGAAATGGTCTCTATGTCGCCTGAAACAAGCTTTTTCTCACGGCGGTTTACGGCAAGGATGCAGGCGCGGTGCCAGGGTTCCACATGGAAACGGCGGTGTTTCCTCTTTTCCTCCAGCGGCACATAATGGCCCAGTATGTTTTGAAGGCGGTCAATCTCTGTCGGGCTGTTAAGCGAGTCGTCTATTACCCCGCTTACCCCGAGAAAATACGCGCTTGTCATTTCCTCGGTGCTGAAGTTCCCGCCTTTCAGAATCACAATGGGGCATGTTTCGCTCGCCCTTTCAGCGCGTACAAACTGGACGAGGAATTTCCAGTGACGGGGAAAATCCCTCGCGCTTACCACAATGGCCGAGGGGTTTATTTCGTCAATGTTGTCCATCGCTTTAAGCACCTGGCGGTAACGGATCATCTCAAAACCGAGCGGCCTGATGTTCCTGGAAATAATATTGCAGTTGTCGTCTGCGGCGAATACCATCAGCAGTTTCATTATTCTGTCCCCAAATTGTTAACGGTGTAGCCTGTTATTATCCACACATCGTCCCTGAAACGCATGTAATAAGTGTAGCGTTTCAACTCGGTAAATTGAGGGCCTTTGAATTTTTGCAGAACGGTTACGGTCCCTCCCAAATTATTGTACTGGGTCATTTCTATTATATAGTCGGTGGGGATAACGGAAATCCCGTCGGTTGAGGAGTTCCTGAGTTCCTGCCGGAACTGGTCAACCATCCGTTTCCTGCCCGCCTCGCTTTCATTGAGCCATCTGCGCTGCCTCGCGCTGTCCTGCGACATCATCGATTCCAGATCGAGATACAGGAAGAATTTTTCCCATTGCGATTTCTGCCTCGCGCTGATCATATAATCGACCACCTGGTCCGGGGCAAGCCGTTCCCGTACCAGCACGGCTCCGGTGGCAACGTCCATTTCCAGGGGAATGCCCTCGGCGGTGGTTGCAAGCGGCGGCCAGATACTGAGACTCAGCCGTTTTGATTCAAGCGTCAGCGGTAAGGTTGAGGACGCGTCCGATCCGAAACGGAGCAGTTCCGGATAAACGCGGGCCAGTACCACAAAAGATCCCGGCTGGTTTACTTTTACATAATCGCGGAGGTCTTCCACAAACGAAAACGATTCGCCTGATTCCACGGCTATTTCCCGGAAGAATATCCGCTGGTACTGCGTCCGTTTGCGGATAAGGGCGTCCGCCGGTTCCAGGAGGCGGTTGCTCACAGTCCTCACGTCAAAATCGAGCGAGAAAACCCTCTCGTCCGCCAGTTTGAACCTGTAGGTTAAAGGACTGTTGTTGGTAATGGTTACCTGGATATTGATGGGTTCGCCCTCGGCATAGTAAATATGCCTGTCAAAAAAGCGGATGTTAAAATCAACGCCGCCGTTTGCCGGGATATCCGCCGCCGTAACATTCAGCGGTGTCATAACGCCAAGAACCGCCAGCAAGAGTATAAACCCCAGGCGGTTTACAGGTTTTTTGTTTATTGTTTTCATCCTCATTCCTAATTCCTCATTGCACATTGCTCATTCCCCAATTCTACATTATAGTTATCGGCAGATCGGCATGAATACCTTATCCTTTACGAGCCTGTTGCAGCAAATTAACGGCGCGAAATCGGTTTCCGGCTGCGTTTCCGCTATTATGGAGGGCAAATTTCCCCTTGAGATCGAAGGCTGCGAAGGGGCCTTCGGCGCGGTTCTTTTGGCAAAGATATATTCTTCCAGGCCGGGGCGGTATTTTGCCGTTATCCCCCAGGAAACAGATATCGCAGACCTTGCCGCCGATCTTGCCTCTTTAGACATTCCCTGCATGCAACTCCCCGGCTGGGGTTGTGCCCCTTACCGGGAGCTTGCCCCGCTTTCGGCTGTTTTTGGGGAGAGGAGCAAGGCTCTCGCAGATCTGGCCACGGGCAAGCCGGGCATTGTCGTCATCTCTCAGAGGGCGTTTTTAAACCCCCTGCCGCCCCCCGATTATATTAAAAGCCTTCTGCTGTCAATCAAGCCCGGCGCAAAGATCGATACAACGGAGCTTTCGCAGAAGCTGGTTTCGTACGGGTATACCCGCGTGCCCCGCGTACAGGTGCGCGGCGAATTCGCCCTGCGCGGCGAGGTTCTGGATATTTTCATGGGCCAGGAATCCGGAGCCGAGGACGAGGCTGAAGCTTTTCGCGTGCTTTTTGATTTTGACAAGGTTGAATCTGTCAAGCGTTTTGATCCTTATACGCAGGGCGGCGACAGGGGCAAGGAAAAACTGCCTGAACTGCTGATACACCCCATGCGGGAACTGATCTGGACGGACGACAGAATAGAAACCCTGAGCGCCAACCTGGCTGTGTGCGATGAATTTTCCGACGACGGGAAAGCGGTAATCGAAGAGCTGATCACGAAGAGAAGTTTTGCCGGCGAGGAAATGTTTTACCCGTTGGCTTTTAAGAATATAACCACGGAGGACACGGAGGACACAGAGGGAAGAAGAGAAAAGAATGAAGAATGGTTAAATTCTTCCTCCTCCTCCCTTCTTCCTCTTCCCTCCGTGAAACTCCGTGTAACTCCGTGGTTTAATATTCTTGATTATCTTGGTAGTGAAGGGACTCTGGTGTTAGTTGACAGGGAAAGGCTGGATAACGCCCAGGAGATTATAAGCAGAGAGTACCATAGCTTGTATATGCGCTCGCGCAGGGATGCTGATACGCGCGAATTTCCTTTGCCTGAGCGTTTGCTGCTGAATTTCAAAGAACTGATAGAAAGAGCCCAGGTTCATAAGGATAAGGGGATCAAAATCATTTCTTTGCTTACCCTTAAAACCGAAGCCAGGCCGGGGATCTGCCGTATCAGTATTTCTTGCGAACCGTCGCGGAGTTTTTTCGGCAACATCAATTATATGAAAGAAGAATTCGCGGCGTTATACGCAAGCGGCTGGCGTATAGTCGTGGCGGCGGAGTCCGAAGTGCAGGCGGAACGCATAGGCTCTATGCTTGCCCCTCACAAATCCCTTTCCATAATCGCTTCGCCGATTTCCTCCGGGTTCTCCCTGCCGGAAATCAAACTTATGGTAATCCATGAGAACGAGATCTTCGGCAGAAGAAAACGGCCGCCCCGTTCCCTCAAGAGCGTCCGCTCAAGCCCCATCGACACATTCGTGGAACTCAATCCCGGCGATTATGTGGTGCATGTTAACCACGGCATAGGGTTATTCAAGGGCATTGAACGGCTCAACGCCCAGGGCTTTGAGCGCGATTACATTCAGCTTGAGTACGCGGGGGACGAGACGGTTTTTGTGCCGGTGGAACAGTTGAACATGGTGCAGCGCTACATAGGCAGCGAGGGCAACGCTCCGAGGCTGGATACCCTTGGCTCGAAAAGCTGGGAAAACCGCAAGAACAGGGTAAAGAAATCAGTCGAAGACATTGCCCAAAGGCTTCTGGAATTGTACTCGAAGCGCAAACAGTCAGCGGGCTATGCCTACCCGAAAGACACCGAATGGCAGACCATGTTCGAGGCGGCGTTTCCCTTTGAGGAGACCGAGGACCAGCTCCGCTGTGTGGAGGAGATCAAGCGGGACATGGAAAGCCCCAGCCCCATGGACAGGCTTGTCTGCGGCGACGTGGGCTTCGGCAAAACCGAGGTCGCCGTCCGCGCCTGCTTCAAGGCGATCATGGGCGGCAAGCAGGTAGCGTTTCTCGCGCCTACCACTATACTTGCCGAACAGCATTATGAAAACTTCAAGGAACGTTTTTCGATTTTCCCCGTGCGTATCGCCATGCTTTCGCGTTTTGTTGACCGTAAAAGCGCCCGCGACATTCTGGGGCGGCTTAAAAACGGCGAGGTCGATCTCCTGATCGGGACGCACCGTATTATACAGCGCGACGTGGAATATAAAAACCTCGGGTTAATCGTCATTGACGAGGAACAGCGTTTCGGCGTGAAGGACAAGGAGCGGCTTAAGGAACTGAAAACCAATGTCGATTGTCTCACCCTTTCGGCGACCCCCATCCCCCGGACTCTGCACATGAGCCTCCTGAAAATCAGGGACATGAGCCTGCTGGCGACTGCCCCTTCCGGCAGGCAGCCGATTGAGACCGTCATTGAGGAGTACAGCGACGAGAGGCTGGTCAAGGCCATAAGACGCGAGGTTGAAAGGGGGGGGCAGGTTTTCTTTCTCCATAACCGGATCGAAACCCTGCGTGATACACGGATACGAATCGAACGCCTTGTGCCGGAGATTCTGGCGGAGACAGCGCACGGGCAGATGGACGCGCAGGATCTTGAGGATATTATGCACCGCTTTGTACACGGCGGCTTTCACGTTCTCGTGTCAACGACTATAATAGAAAACGGCATAGACATCCCGAATGTTAATACCATTATCATTGACCGCGCCGATATGTACGGCGTGTCCCAGTTGTACCAGCTTCGCGGCAGGGTTGGCCGCAGCGACCGCGTCGCCTACGCCTACCTCCTGTACCCGCAGGGCGGGGAGATTACCGAACTTGCCATGAAGCGCCTTCAGGTGATCTCCGATTTTACCGAACTGGGTTCCGGTTTCAAGATCGCCATGAAGGACATGGAGATACGCGGCGCGGGGAACCTTCTGGGCCGCGAGCAGTCAGGCGACATTTATTCCGTGGGCTTTGATCTGTACCTCAAGCTTCTGGAAGAAGCGGTAAGGCGACTTGAGAATTCGAGTTACGAGGGGGAAACCGAAACTCTGCTGGAACTGGAATACTCCGGTTTCATCCCGGACAGCTATATTGATTCCCAGCAGGAGAAAATGGAAGTGTATAAAATGATCGCCGCCGTAAGGGACAAGGAAGAGCTTGAGCGCGTTTACGCTGATTTGCAGGACCGTTTCGGCCCGCCGCCCGACGAAGCCGCTTCTCTTCTGTCTCTTGCGGAGATCAGGATAATCTGCCGGACGCTGGCCGTGTCGTCGCTGAGGGAGCGGGAAGGCGTTGTAAGGGTGGAGTTCGCCAAGGTGTCCCATGTCAAAGTTGACCGCCTTATCCGTCTGATGCAGGAGTCTATGGGCAAGGTGAAGCTGGACCCGAAAAAGCCCAACGTGCTTATGCTTGAAGCCGGCAATATCGGCTTGAAAGAGAAGAGCGAGTTTATTAGAGAGAAGCTGGCGGCGTTAACAAATTAGGAATTAGGAGTGAGGAATTAGGAATAAAGATAAAGAGCTTCAAGCCTCACTTCCCTAATTCCCAATTTTCTTTATTCCTAACTCCTCATTCCTAATTCCTCATTTTGTTACACCGGCCATGCTCCCGCTCCCTGCCGCAGCAGCTTCACGTCGTCGCCGGATAAATCCAGAATCGTGGAAAAAATCCGCTCCCGCTCCTCGCCACCATCCAAAATCAGGTCAAGGCCGCTGATGCCGTCAAGCTCCCAGCCGCCCTCAAAAAGAGCCTCTTCGGGAATGGGGGGAAGTTCCGTCTCATCTTCCCTCGAATCGCCCTCGAATCCGGCATCCTCTTCCTGCATGGTTTTTTTCGCCGTTATCGAGTACAGCGGGTGCTGAAGCGTGTCAATAAGGGCAAGGGGAATGGGATGATCGGGAATCCTTACCCCGACTTCCTTGCGGCGTATGTCCAGGGCTTTTTCCGTGCCTAAAAGCGTTTTCAAAATAAACACATAAGGCCCCGGCGAAAGACGGTTTATCAGGCGGAAGCGGGTGTTGTCCAGGCTGCACAACTCCCCGAATTGCGAAATACCCGAACAAAGCAGGGTAAAATGCCGCTCGTCCCTCTCTCCGGAAAGTTTTTTCAGCTTTTTTATGCCGCCAGGCGATCTAAGCGAGCAGGCTATGCTCCAGCTCGTGTCCGTGGGCAGGGCGACAAGCCCGCCGCTTTCCAAAACCCGCGCCGTTTTCGCCAGAACCCGGTCATCAATATTCAAAGGAACAACATATTCAATCATAAATTAAAGAGAATTATACCGCATTATTATTGAAAATTCTAATAAATAAATAATACTGTATAAAAAAGTATACATTTTAGTAATATTTGACAATTCCGTGAAAAAACAAGTTGAGCTAACTCTTTATCCTGTAAGGAATTAGCTAATATTTTATAAAGAATTAATGAGTTGGCACGGGTTTTGCTATATTAACAGCAAGGAAATCCTTAGGAGGCAGAACATGACCAAGACGTGGAGTAAAAGAACGGAAAACGACGACCTCCTTCAAATATACTTTGACCAAATCAAGACATACCAGCTTCTTGATCGCGATGAAGAGATGGAGCTTGCCCGGCTTTCAAACGAGGGGGATAAGGAAGCCCAGAAAAAACTGATAAAGGCAAACCTCAGGCTGGTTATAAAAATCGCCCGTTCCTATACTGCACCCGATATTCAGTTCATGGATCTTATTCAGGAAGGGAACATGGGGCTTATGCATGCCGCTGAAAAATTCGACCATAGAAAGAACGTGCGCTTCTGCACTTACGCGGGCTGGTGGGTCCGCCAGTTTATAATCCGCTACCTCGCCAACAAACGCCGCCTTGTCAGGCTGCCGCACCGGAAAGAAGAGATACTCCGCAAGGTACAGCGGACATACCACACCCTCAGCCAGACATTGATGCACCAGCCGAGGACGGAAGAAATTGCCGGAGAACTGGGAATACCGGTAAAAGACATTGATTTTATTCTTAATATGAGCTGCGGTATTCTGCCGCTTGAAATGGACACCGGCAGAGACGACTACACTACAACAATGGAAATCCATGAAGACTATACCTATTGCCCCGAACGTACCCTGTTCCGGCAATACTACCGCGAAAGCGCGAGGCGTTTCCTTGACAAGCTGAAAGACAGGGAAAAGCAGGTGCTTTCTTACCGCTACCAGCTTGAAGATGACAAACCGTATACCTTCAAAGAAATCGGCGCGAAAATGGACTTGTCCCCGGAGATGGTCCGCCAGATAGAGCTGAAAGCCCTTGCAAAGATCCGCCGCCACGCAGGCGAGTTCAAAGAGTACGCATACCAGGAAGCCATGTAACAAAAGAGCAAAGAGCAGGTAGCAATGAGCAAAGGAAGAATGGGCTGTCTTAACTTTGCTATTTGCTCATTGCTCATTGCTCATTATATTAAAGAGTCTGTCTAAATCGTCCATTGAATAATATTCAATCTGAATGCGGCCCTTCTCCAGGTTGCCGTCGATGCTGACTTTTGTCCCCAGTTTTTCTATGAACTTTTCTTCCATCTCTTTTATTTCAGGGAGGCGTTTTGACGTTTTTTCCTTTGCTCCGCTGTCGGCGCTGTCGGTTTCGCCTGAGGCGTTCAGGGCAGAGGCTTTTTTTTCAGCTTCGCGGACGGAAAGGCCCTTCGCGGCAATTTCTTTAAACAGCTTTTCCCGCAGCCTGTCGTCCGTTACCGAAAGAAGGGCCCGCGCGTGGCCGGGGCTTAGATCGCCTTTTTCAAGGCTCTTCTGTACGTCGGCGGAAAGTTTCAACAGCCGCAGGGCGTTCGTCACCGTGGAGCGGTTTTTGCCGACCCTGGCGGCGAGTTCCTCGTGGGACAGGCGGGAAAAGTCCATAAGATTTTTGTAGGCGGTGGCTTCTTCGATGGGGTTCAGATCGCTGCGCTGGATGTTTTCAATGAGCGAGATCTCCATCCGCTTCTGGTCTGTGTAATTCCTGATAATTACGGGGACTTCTTCAAGACCGGCAAGCCTTGCGGCCCTTGTACGCCTCTCTCCGGCAATAATGGTATAGTATTCGCCGCCCGTATCCGCCGCGATAACCGGCATTATAACGCCGTGTTCTTTAACGGAAGCCGCCAGTTCCGCAAGCTCTGTTTCGTCAAAATTCTTGCGGGGCTGGTCCGGATTGGGGACTAGCCTGTCAATTGCAAGCCGGATGACCGAATCGCGCGGTAACGCCGCCGTATTTTTGTCCTCGGGCCGCTCTATGCCGGTTTCAACATCGGAGCCGACATTGATTTCAAGTTCAACGGCCTCGGGTTTATTCTCCGTTAAGGAATCATCTTCGGGAATTAGGGCTGACAGGCCTCTTCCTAACCCAAATTTACGGGCCAATTAGCATCCCCCTTGTTCCGGGATGTCCGAACGCTGGATTATTTCCCGCGCAAGGCTTTGGTAGGCTTTTGCCCCCGTGCATGCGGGATCGTACAGCATAATCGGCTGGCCGTGGGAAGGCGCTTCGGAGAGGCGGACATTGCGGGGAATAATCGTGGAAAAAACAGTGTCCTTGAAGTAGGCGCTAACCTGTTTTACAACATCCTGGGCAAGCCTGGTTCTGGGATCGTACATGGTAAAAAAAATTCCGCCTATACTCAGGGAACGGTTAAGGCCCTTCTGAATGCGCTGTATGGTCTGCAAAAGGAGGCTCAGGCCTTCCATGGCGAAGTATTCGCACTGCATCGGAATTAGCACGGCGTCGGCGGCTGCCATGCCGTTGAGGGTAAGGATGCCCAGGCTTGGGGGGCAGTCGATCAAAATAAAATCATACCTGTCTTTTACCGGGGCCAGGGTCTTTTTTAAAAACAGGTTCCTGTCATTCTGTTCGATAAGTTCTACAGCGGCTCCGGAAAGGTCTATGCTGGCGGGGATCACGTCGAGGCGGGGGACGGCGGTTTTTTTAACCGCCTGTTCGACGGTTACCATTCCGGACAAAAGTTCATATATCCCCGGTTTGGGCGGGTTTGCCCCGATGCCGCTGGAAAGGTTCGCCTGGGCGTCAAAGTCCACCAGCAGCACGTTTTTGCCTTCCTCCGCGATATACGCCCCGATATTAAGCGCGGAAGTTGTCTTCCCGACCCCTCCTTTCTGGTTTACGAACACATAGGTTTTGCCCATGGGAAGATTATATATTTTTTCGGGGTATAAAGCAACCAAGCCCACAACGAGAAAAAATTAGGAATTAGGAATGAGGAATTAGGAATAAAGAAAATTAAGACTTGTACTGCTTATGCTGAACTTGCCGTTTTTGAGGCAAGCATATAAGGTGTATCAGGAGCCGGCATTTTGTGTGCGCCAGTATTCCTGTCTCTTGATACATGCAGTATGCAATTTTTCTGTGCGTT
>Ga0268262_10006382_pt1 | contig 11336 bp, 10 predicted proteins | sample TergutNc150P3_FD_190354 | JGI IMG/M metagenome (GOLD analysis project Ga0268262, IMG submission 190354) | Nasutitermes corniger P3 segment gut microbial community from laboratory colony in Florida, USA - Nc150 P3 (SPAdes) (version 2) | ecosystem: Host-associated > Arthropoda: Insects >...
CCGTCCCAAAGAAGCCGCCGGCTTTATCAGCCTTGCTTCCTTTCCCAGATATTATATTGAAAGCGGCAGGTGGGCCGCTTCCGCCCGTTTTAGGGTTGAAATAACTGAAATTATACCTTTTGCGGCGTATTAGAAACTACGAACCAACGCGAACGAAGAAAAGAAGAACGAGACATCTTTAGCTTTGTTACCTATTATCTGCTATTTTTCTGTAAGATTATGCACGCCGTCCCAGTCGTCCGCGGGCGGCTGGACATTGAATTTTACGCTGCGCTCAAGGTAGACCGCAGAGGGGCCGCCTTCAGGGTTGAACGCGAGCCTTGCCTCTATTTCAAGGGCGTCCCTGAAGCCTTCGGCGGCTTCTTTCCATTGGCGGGACTCATAGCGGCCAATGGCCTGGCTGAAAGTTTCAACTAACGTTTTTTCTTCCTGCCCTGAATTTTCCACAGTGTTTACAAGTTCGTAAAGGCGCACCGGCTCGTTGATGCCGACTACGCGGACACGGTCAAGCATACGGACAAGAAGTTTTCCCTGAGTTTCACGTACCGTGTCGTCAGAAGCGAGTATCCAGGTTTTGTACTGCTTGTTAACCCCCTCGAGACGGGCGGCAAGGTTAACGGCGTTTCCCATGATTGTGTAGTTCATCTTGTTTCCTGTGCCCATATTTCCCGCTACCATGTTCCCCGTGTTAACGCCAATCCTGGTTAAAAGCGGGGCGGGGGAGAGCTTTTCCTCCATGATTTTTTTGTTAAGCTCTTTTTCAATATTTTTTATCGTTATGGCGGAAAGGCAAGCCCGCAGAGCGTGGTCGGGAAGCTCAATCGGGGCGCCGAAGAAGGCGATGATGGCGTCCCCCTCGAATTTGTCGATTGTACCCTTTTTCTCAAGCACCGCGTCGCTCATGGCGGAAAGATAATGGTTAAGCAGGGTAACGAGTTTTTCAGGTTCGAGTTTTTCTGAAATAGTGGAAAAACCTTTAACATCGGTAAAAATCGCCGTCATGTGGCGCTTGGTTCCCCCAAGCTGGAGCCGCGATGGATCGGCGATTATCTCCTTAACCACATCGTCGGAAACATAAGTGGAAAAGGCCTTTTTGATAAATTGTTTTTCACGTTCCGATTCGGTATAGGAGATAATCTCGCTGACAATGACCGCTGAGATAATGGATAAAACGGCCGCAAGCGGGTTAAAGAACAATCCGGTAAAACGGAACAGTAAAACCGTAAGGGCGATCAAGGCGGCGGTTAAAGTGAAACCGGATAACGCCCTTGACACAGGCGTCAGGCGCGAGCCGGCCAAAAGAAACAAGGCGGCGAAGACAAGCGCGAAAAACGCCTGCCACTTTACTCCCAGCGGAGTGATGAAAGAACCGGAAATGACCATGTCCATTATCACCCCGTGGGTTCCTACATTGACATATTCGCCGTAGAAAGGATTTGAGCCTATATCAGTTGTTCCCGTATCGACGCGGCCCAGAATGCAGAATTTATCATTAATCATTTTTTCAAATTTTTCATTAATGCTTTCGTATCTGTCCAGGTTTACGCGGATGTATTCCGCCAGAGTCGATATGTATTCGGCCTCTTCACGAATCGCGTCCGCGTTATTCGGGTACTGTTCCACAAGTTCGGGGATAAGGGCCCTCACTTTAAGCTCGGGGTCAGCGTTAAGGATTTCCCGCATCAGGCCGCGGCTTATCCTGCGGCAATCCACATAGGTCTTGAATGATTCATCGGAACAATTTTTCAGGGCATCCGCCCTTGCCGGATGAATCACGTCAAAAAGTTTTTCAAGTTCCATGACAATCAGGGGTATCTTCGCGAGGGAAGGTTCAAGCTCTGAAAAAAACACGATATCCGTATCGCCCAGGGCCCGCGCATATTGTTCGAGTTCAAGTTCCAGTTCTTCAATCAGGGAAAAATCATAAAAAGAAATATGGTTGTAACTGTGTGTAAAATCCGTTTTTGGCCAGTCAAGCAGCATCCTACCCTTGCCGTCCAGTGGAATTTTAACGTCTTTTGTTATGCCGTTTGGCATCTTCGCGTCTTTAAGGGACATCCTGTGCCTGTCCAGATTTATGGAAGGGTTCCCAAGATAATCAACCAGAGGGGAGAACGCAAGCTGAAGATACCAGTGATCCTGAACGTTCTGGGCAAGGTCTATACGCCGCCTTATGCCGTCCTTGTCCACTTCCGCGTTGGTAAAACCGGCTCCCGCCGCTGAAAGGGCAAAACCGGGCAGCGGGGGAAGGATATCCGTGTATTTTTTCCTGATAGCGTTAGGCGACTCTATTACAGGATATGAAAATCTTTGCTCCGCCATTGAACGCCGTTCGGCCTGTTCTCCCGACAGCGGCGATGTGCGGAGGTTCAGGGTGACCCAGCTTTTGCCGAACAAATGCGAAGCCTGTATAAGGTACTGATCATTGTCCCTGGCTATGGTTTTGGCCATTAAAAACAGGTTGTTCCCCTCATCGCTGATAATGCCGTACAGCGACTGGGCATGTTTGTTAATGTCATTCCGGCTTATCCTGTTGGTCTGGATGGCGTCCAATAATTCCCGCGTCCTGGAGTTGATTTCCGAAAAACTCCGGTTGAATTCCGCGGGCAGACCCTGGTTCAGGTAAACGGAGTCTACCCCCTGCGGCCCCTTTTCGATAAATTCAATATCGAATATGGCCGCCCTTGCCCCATGCTCCTTCAGCCGTAAAAGGCTGTCGGCTATTACGGATCTGGGCCATGGAAAAACGCCGTTATACGCAATAGACTCGTCGTCCGCGTCGAGAAATGTCACGTCCTGCGTGAGTTTGCGATTCTGGCGGAAACGGAGGAACATGTCGAAAACTTTATTTTCAGGCCCCTCAAACAGGCCGTAAACGCACAGGAGGGAGAATAAAACCGCCGGGGCCAATCCTATAATAATTTTGTTTTTTTTCATTTTCTCCTAAAAACTAACTATTCAAAGGTTACATCTACTGTAATCGTACCGTTACCGCCTGGAGCATCAGTCCGCGGAACATCAGTCCGTGGAATTTCAAGCCGCGCGCCGTTATTCGTCGGCGGTACGGCGTTATGCCCCGGCAACCCGGGGAGGCTGCGGGCTGTTTCAGCGGCGGCCGCCGGGTGAACCGCGCCGCCCGTACCGGCTATCCATGATTCCTGACCGGCGTTTACCATCACAGGCCTGACAAACATTCCGTTTGTTGGCTGGTAGTTTACCGCCCCTTTCAGTACATGAATTTTAGCCGTATTCATTTCGAACGTTGTTCCCCGTACCGAAGCGGAAGCTACCGGAGTTTGCACCGTAAAACTGGCCTTGTTTCCGGCGGGGGGATTTACATCCGCCCGTATTCTGCCGGTGTTAAGGTTTACGTTGATTGTTTCGGTTTCGTTCCGGTTCATAAGTTCCGCAAGGCTTAGGCTGGTAAGGGACCGTACCGTAATGATCGAATTCCCTACCGCAAGGATGGCGATACTCTTAAAGCCGGTGGATATTACCGTGTCTTTTCCGATACGATCTCCGGCTTTGGCGGCAACCCAATCCGCGGAGACGCTTGTTTTCAGTTCTACCGTGCCGGTCATTTCACGAATCAGGGCTTCGGGAGCTTGCGCGAATAAAAAACCTGCCGACAGTGTGAATAAAATTAAAAAATGTTTCATCTTTTTATCTCCAATAATTCATTAAAATGACAGCAAAAGGCCGGCGCTGATCTTCCACATGGTATCGGTTCCGGCGGGATACACATCTCCCGTTCCGGGTAAAAATACTCCGCCGCCTAAAGTCGCGCGTATGTCTTCAAGGGGCTGCCACGCAAGAGAAGCCCAGATTTCGCCGCCGTACCGGTTGCCGTCCGAACCGGTTTCGTTGTACGTCCGTCCAAAGTAACTTAGGTTAGTTTCGGCGAACAGGGACGGCAGAAGCCTTACGGCGTAATTAACCTTTGCAAGCCAAATACCGGAGAACGTTCCGGGGAAAATCATTCCCTGTGTAACCGAAGACAACGGCATAAAGCCGGTAAATGTTTCGTCCATTGGACCGGAGCTGAATTTCGCGGTAATTTTTAATCTGTCGTTAAGGGAGCCCGGCATATCCGTTTCAAAGGCTGCAAGCGCGCCAAAGGCGGCGGTAAAATCATTGTAAGCGTTTTCCATTGTTTCAAAGACAAAGCCGCCTGATATTTTCATATTATTTTTGGTAAAAAATTCCAGGGCAAGCTGCGTATATTGGGAATGGAGTTTTTCATCATTACCATTCAAATCAAACTGGGCAAGGACTTCAAAAAACAAGTTGTGATATTCCAGAAGCGGCATGTCCAGACGGCCAAATGCGAAAAGTCTTTTTGACGCGCAATAATCGCTGAAACTTTCCAGCGGTTTTGCGTATTCCGCGGCGTCATTGGCGGTCATCAGAATTTTTGCGGTCTCTTTGTAAAGAAGGCCGGTGTAAAACGCCCCGACGCTAATTCCGCCTAAGGGAGTGGCTGTCTGAAAACGAAGGCCGTCAAAAAGGCCGGAGGCGGTCTGTCCCAGCACGTCGGCGTAATCAACGCGTCCCGCTTCAATGGAGGTTTGACCCGATTGCCATGTAAAATAAAAACGTGATAATTCCGGCAGAAGAAGCGGCTTTCGCAAGCCGTCATTATCGCTTATATCATCAAGAGGGGAACCGCGAACCTTCGGTTCGACGCCCGTCGGGCTCGGTTGAGGTGCATCATAATTATTATATTTAAGCGAAAGAATCCCTGAAAAATACACCGACATTCCCTGCCTGTTGTGCCACGAAAACCATGGGATGAAGGCGGGAGTGTACGAATAATATTTGTTTTCCGCTTCGGCATTTTGATCCAGCAAGAGTCCGAAGTCGGAAGAAAAGACAAAACCCACGCAGAGCGCGAACATAATGAATACAAGCGCTAACTTTTTCATCGTTCGCCCCCGGCGGCGTTCAAAACATTTCCCAGAATGAGCAGGAAACGATCTCCGCTTACGGTCATGGCAGGATCGGAAGCGCCCTGTATGAAAGAACGGCTGATCATCGACCGATAGGCATAACGGGGACATGGTTTAATCGCGTACATCATGCTGCCTTTTATATCAAAGGCTTTCATTATGAGGAAAGAAAGTTCAGCCAGTGTTATGGGCTTTTCCGCCGACGCTTTTTTGGGCAGCCACGCGCGTTCCGCCGCAACCGCAAAAGCCTGCGCGGTGTTACTTGCGCTTGTCATATCAGCCGCTTCCAGCACAAAACGCGCCGCCTGCGCGTAACTTATTGTTTGGATTTGCAGCAATTCTTCCAATTCCGCCGCGGTTTGCGCGTACAGGGGCGAGGAAAGCAGGGCGCCAAGAAGAATGGCGAGGAACAGAATATTATTTTTTTTAAGAATGGTGTTTATCATGATTCCTCATATACACCGTCGTCGATTGTTCCACCATCATTATCATATACACCGCCATCCTCAACATATACACCGCCGCCTTCGTCAGCGGTATTGCCGGTGATTTTTCCACCCTTCATTCTGAAAGTTCCGTCAGCAGTAACATATACTCCACCGCCTTTGTCAGCGGTATTGCCGGTGATTGTTCCTCCATGCATATTGAAGGTTCCAACCCCCAAACCTTCATATAGGCCATAAACATAAACACCGCCGCCATTTTCAGCAGTATTGCCGGTGATTTTTTCGCTATACATATTGAAAGTTCCATCATAAGAAACGGATACACCGCCGCCTTCTGCTGTATTTTCATTTCCGGTTATTACCACGTTGTCGTCCATACCCTCTCTGCCCATATTAAATATGCCGCCGATTTCTACAGCTATTAAGGCAGCACCATTGTTATCAATCCCCTTAAGAGTAATATCACCTTGTAAAGTCAAATTACCGGAGACTGAAAATATAGAACCACCTGGATAGTCAAGGTCAGGGTCAGGGTCAGGATGTCTAATAGTAGCCGTACCGCTGCCGCGGTTTTCAATAGTAACTATTTTACCCGATACAATCTTTCCGCCATGATCAGGATCAATAAGATGCTCATCGTTATATATACTAACCGTAAATTCTTCCGATAGCAAAATGTCCCGACCTTCAAGAAGAGCCTCCGCGAGAGTAGAAAATTCCCTTATTATTCCTTCAGCAATAAGGTAGGTTTTTTTGAGATCTTTCAATTTTATCGAAATACGATTTGGTCCGGCTTTGATTTCTTTCTTGATAGAATCTTTTGCGTATAGTATGTCTAAACATAAAGCTTCTACCGTTATGGTGTATCTTCCGGGGGTAACAGTTCTTTCAATAATCTTTTCGTCTGTTGGCTCAATTTCAATTTGGTCAGGACCGTCAATCTTCACTTTGTAAACAATTTTGTCACGAAGGGTAGTATATTCATCATGAGGCCAGACCGCGCGATTTCCGGTACTACCGCTCAAGTTTATAATAATTGACGCTTCATTCCCCTGCTCGTTGAAACAGGCGGAAAACGCAAGGGTAAAAATGGCGATTATTAATAATTTGTTTTTCATCTTACTTTCCTTAAGAAAAAACACTATTCACAAAATAATTCTATACTTCGTCAGGATAAAAGCGGGGAATTTTGGGCAGTTTCTTCTGGTCTCTTGGCTAGTTTTTATTGGACTTTTGGACATGGATATTTCCTGTTCTTTAATTGACAGAAAACAGAGACATTAAATAATTAAATAAATGGAAGTTACTCGGGCGATGCGCAGACAAATCCCATGGGCGCGTCCTCGGGGACTAACCGCGTGTTACGCGGCGGGAGCTGGACCAGTTCAGCCTCGAATCTGCGTTCCGCGTTCCGGCACAACAACAGCCCGGGCACCCGAGCCAGCGGCATCGGCTTCCGGGTTGTCCGCCCATGAAGAAGTGAGAAGTGGACAGAAAATTATTTATTGCGCAACAGCAGAGGCCGTAGCCCGTTCACGTACCATTTCGCCGATAATTTCAGTAGGCGTTTTGTGTGTTACAGTGGAAACAGACATAAGGTAGTCAGCGGAAAAATCATCAAGGGCTACCATTCTGGACACATGGCGGGCTTTTGAAGGGTCTACACGAGGCGGATTTTTTGTTACTTCCTCGTCAAGAGCCCAAGCTTCTTCTTCGGTCATTCTCGGCATTGTAACTCCTCCTATGCGTTCAGCAAAGGATAATAAACTCTTTGACATCTCATAGCGTGAAAAATATTCACGGTATGCTCATCTATTTCATTATACATGATTTCCAATAAATTACCAGAGCGGTCAAAACCAAGGCGGATATATTTATTTTCCATATTCTCAATAGGACCATCGTAACTGTAGTGAAAAAAAGCCCAGCGTATATCTTCCTCGCTGATGTTATGCCTGAAGGCTGACTTGTTGAATTCAATTTCTTCAAACATACGTTAATATTGCCATCTTTGATAACCTTTGTCCACTAACCACTATCCACTAATCACTTCTTCCCCCTCTGCGATTGGTAACTTTAAATCGTTTTAATCAATCCTTCGCCTACCGCGTAGATGGCGAATTTAGAAATGCTGTCAAAGCCCGTTTTGTCCAGTATTGAGGTTATGTGCTGTTTGATCATTGATTCCGATACGCCGAGTTTTGCCGCCATTTCGTCCCGCGCCATGCCCTGGCATACCAGGCGGATTACGGCTATTTCCTTTTCCGTAAACCGGGCGGTAAAGGGCAGGCGGTCCTGCGGGATGGAATAAATGCTGTACCCTTTCATGGTGTTGCGTATAACGTGAAATAAATGTTCGTTTCCCATGTCCTTGTCCATGAAGCTGTGCGCTCCGGCTTTCCGCGCTTCTTCGGTAAAAGTTATTTCCGGCAGGGCGGTCATTATCACTATTTTTATATCGGGGAATTCTTTGCGTATGTGCGCCGTATAGGTTATGCCGGAAGAATTGTTTTTTGTTACCACGTCCATAAGCACGAGGTCGGGCTGTAATTTACGGCACAGTTCCGGCGCGTTTGCCGCATCGTCCGTCGAGCCCGCGACTTCCATGTCGATCTGTTCGCCTATAACGTGTTCCAGCGATTCACGGAGCATGGCCTGATCTTCCACAATTAGGATTTTTATCACTTTTTTAACCTACACCATAGCGGTCTATCGTTTCAAGGGCTTGTTCCGTGTTGTCTTCCATCAATAAATCATAGAGTTTAAAATACAATTCACGTTCCGCGGGGCTTAAGCTTTTCGCGCCCATCTCTTTGACTATCTTTCCGGCGGTCCTCGTGTCGCCGTTCTCTATCGCTTTTTTCAGCCGTTGTAAAATCTCCGGCCCAATTGCGTTTTCCGTACCCGCTTTGTTTTGGCGCGTTGCCGCTATGTTTTCGCAAAAAGCGGGAAGCGCCTCGCGTATCTTGTGCGCGTCTTCGTGCTGTCCGGCTTCTATCAACAACGCTTTGTCCGCTTGCAAGTTACCGGGCAGCGTGTCAAAAGATTCAACCAATGACGTAAACCGCTTGTAGTATTCGGAGTCGATTTCCAGTCCGGCGCTTGTTTTACTCATCTCAAAAGCGGCGCGATAATGGTTTAGTTTATTCAGCCGCCGCGCCTCGATTTCATGGGAATAGGGAGTGGGGATAAGAAATTTATTTATAACTTCGTCTAACGCTTCGGGGCTTATTGGTTTTGAGAGATAATCTTGAAAACCTTTTTCAAGATACAATTCCCTCATTCCGCGCAAGGCGTTAGCTGTAAGCGCGACAATGGGCGTTTGAGCATATCCGCCTATTTTTCTAATAGACTCGGCGGTTTCAACGCCGTCCATTTCCGGCATCATGTGATCCATGAATATAAGATCGTAATCGCGGCTTTGCGCCTTTTCTACGGCTTCCCGCCCTGAAACGGCGGTGTCAACTTGCAGGCCGTAGGGAGCAAGCAGTCCCCGCGCTACATGAAGATTGTCGAGTATGTCGTCCACTACCAATACTTTGCAATCGGGCAACCGCAGACGAGTAATGACCATTTCCTTCCTTTCGGGCGCATAACGGAAATTTCGCAGAGCTTCGGCGGTTTCCTCTCCGATACTGTTAGTTTGTCCCTCGACAATGTCAACACCTTGAATAATGCGCGCCGTAAAGACGGAGCCTTTGCCGTATTCGCTCTCTGCGCTGATACTGCCGCCCATCATTTCCACGAGTCTTTTGGTGATCGTAAGCCCCAGTCCGGTTCCTTCGATATTATGGTCTGTTCCGGTATTAAGCTGTGTGTAGCTGGTAAACAGTTTTCCCATATCTTCGGCGCGGATGCCTATGCCGGTATCCCGCACGATAAAACTGATTTTTACACTCTTGCTATCGGGTATTGTTTCGCATAACATGCTCAGGGTTACGGTTCCTTCCCGCGTGTACTTAATCGCGTTTGACAGCAAATTGTTCAATATTTGCCTGACGCGCAATTCATCCCCTGTAAGTTCCGCCGGAAAATCCCCATTTATTTCCAGTTTCAACGATATGGGCTTATCGCCGTCGTTTCCTTTGGAAACGCACCTCACTTTGTTAAGATTTACCGTGTCGCTTAACAGCGGCGCCGTCTTGTATACAGCAGGTACAAGTTGAAAACGGTTTGCTTCAATTTTGGAAATGTCAAGAATGTCGTTGATCATCCCCAACAGGGAAGAACCGGACTGATGTATCCGGCTGATGTTGTCTCTGGTGGAGTCAGGCAGGTTATTGGCTCGAGAGCCTTGCAGTTCTATTTCCGAAAGACCGATCACCGCGTTCAGGGGGGTGCGTATCTCGTGGCTCATCTGGGAGAGGAACCAGCTTTTGGCGGCGCTGGCTTCCCGCGCTATTTCCGCCTGACGGTATAAATAAATCAAATAGATAATGCCGCTGACAAAAATGACGGCTACGGCGATGATCTGTACTACGGTAAGGATAGATACCAGCCGCCGCGCCTGTACTATAGGTTTGTCCTCAATATCCACTCCGGCGATTGCGACAACATTCCCGTCCCCGTCAAAAACAGGGGCGTAACCGGAAAGCAAGCCTTCCCAGCCGGGAGTGTAATTGCCAAGACCGGAGCAGACGGCCTGCCCTTCCAGCGTGGGCAGTATCCATGGCACGGGACGCGGATCAAAGGGCAATGTATCAAGGCCGACCCGTGTTTCCTCGTTAAAATCATTGTCCACGATATACCGCAATCCGTCTTTTGTGGGGCGGATATAATAGGCGTAGAGGACATCCGCCGAGAGAGAAAAACCGAGCAGGCGTTGGCGCAGTGCCTGATATTCGGGCAGTTCCATATCGGTTATGTCGCGGTACTTGTCCAATTCTTCGGCGCTGACCATATTGGCAAGCCTTTTGCTTTCAGCGATTAATCGATGCTCTATATTGAATTCCATTGTCCGCATGGAAAAAGAGATAAGCGAATTGGCGTATAAAGACACCGCGAGTATGACCAGGAAAGTAAGAATGAAAGGAATGGCGGCAAGGCTTTTCTTTTTATGCACGATTGAAATAATTGTATCCGTTACGGGGCGTATTTTTCACGCGAAGTATAGGCAAAGGATCAGTCACCGCCGGATTAAGAATTCGACATATCGGGAACCTGCAGCAGTTCCGCTTTTCCTTTTGGTGGCAAAGAGCCGTGATATTGCGACGAACATAAACTCTGCGCCTCACGAACCAGAGGTTCGATGCCTTTGCGTGAGGTTTTCTTGTAAAAATTTAAAATGTGAAAAACCCCAGTCTTGGCACTACCTTTAACCATGGAAGCCATGAAAGGCAAATTACAATCGCAAGTATTATATATCCCGCGGGTTTTGTATTTTGCGTCTCTTCCGTATTAGCTGAAAAGTCTTCTTCGCTTAATTCAATCAGCAGGGTGTCAATTACCTTTATGGGGTTTTTAATTTTTAAACGGTATTTTTTGCTCATCATAACGGAAAAAAGGCGCAAAGATTCGCCTAACAATTCTCCGAAAGCGCCGGGTATTTTTAAATCCTGCCTGATACTTGCCTTTGACAGCATGATAAGCCCCATGAATGTTACCGCCCTGTGAAGACCAGATTTTAACGCGCCCGAAGTAATTTTTAAGGGGCCCGCCGCAAAAAGAACCTGCCCGTAGGGGATAATAAGGTTAAACGCGATAATAAAAAGTATTGTTATAAACGTAATAAAAGGATTAGTTTTTTTTCCTGTAAACAAAAGAAGAAGCCAGAAAAAAAGAAATTGAAACGCTCTGTATTCCGTGCTTGGATTAAAAAGAAGGGCGGGCATTGTTACAAGGCCGGAAAAAAATAACGCCCTTGCGCTGAAAAAGTTATTGTAAATGCTTTTTTGCGTCCTCATTTGCCCGCCTTTGATTGATACCAAAGCGATTTGCGCGT
>Ga0268262_10006383_pt1 | contig 11336 bp, 6 predicted proteins | sample TergutNc150P3_FD_190354 | JGI IMG/M metagenome (GOLD analysis project Ga0268262, IMG submission 190354) | Nasutitermes corniger P3 segment gut microbial community from laboratory colony in Florida, USA - Nc150 P3 (SPAdes) (version 2) | ecosystem: Host-associated > Arthropoda: Insects > Digestive...
TAGTTATTATTTCAGACACACCGCTTATCACGCTCACCGCCTCGCCAGTGCCATTCTGTATGCCTTCTATGCGCCGAGATATATCGTCTGCGCTTTTTGCGCTCTGGTTGGCAAGTTCCTTGATTTCACCCGCAACCACCGCAAAGCCTTTGCCCGCAGGTCCTGCCGAAGCTGCCTCTATGGTGGCATTGAGTGCGAGCAAATTAGTTTTTTCGGCTATCCTCTTAATTACATCGGTAACATGCCCTATCTCTTTTGCCGCAGCACCTAGCTTGTTCATTGCATTGGTTGCCTCGCCGGACTTGACTGTGGCTTCGTTTGCCACATTGCGAGCTTCTTCGGCGTTTGCCGATATTTGGCTTATGCTCGCACTCATCTCTTCCACAGCCGAAGCTATAGTGGTCATATTCGTGGACATTTCCTCGGCGGCTCCCGCCACTTCAATTGCACTCACAGAGGCTTGGCTTGCGCTACTCGCCATTGCGTTTATGTTGTTAGCCACCTTCTCCACCACGTTTGTCACATTCGCAACATTGTTTGCGGCTTCTTCGGCTGAGTCGGCTATCACTTTCACGTTTGTAGATACATGCTCTATGGCACTGGAAACGTTTACGGTTTTGTTTGCAGTTTCTTCCGCACCACCTGCGAGTTGCCTGCTTATGCTGGAAAGCTCCTCCGATGCACCAGCTAGAGTGTCTGAATTTTGCCGTAGATTCTTGAATATGGTTTGCAGCCTTTCCAATAAACTATCCAGAGCTTTGGAGAGTATTCCAAGCTCGTCTCTGCGCTCCAAGCCAATGCGAACAGTCATATCTCCCTTCTCTATTTTTGAAATAGCATCCACAACAGTATGCAAGGGTCTCGTTATGGAAGCCGTGAGGAACATACCTATAAATATGGAAAGTATCACGGTTATTGGTATTATGGCAAATGCCGTGTTCGTGGCTCTTGTGGCTACCGCTTCGTTCCTTTCTTCAACTTCTTTTACCGTATTGGTTTTAAAAGCTATAGATGCGTTTACCGCTTTCCTGAGTTCATATCCTAAGTCGCTCCTTCCGTATTTATGCACTTCCTCCACATATTTGTCAGCAATAGCTATCAAATCGTCCAATGGTTTTCTCCCTGCTTCAACTACAACCCTGTCTTTCTGCTGGTTTACTAGCTCATTCAGGGTTACATTGGCTTCAACCATCTTTTTCAGGGCACTTGCGCGCTCATCTTTTGTTTTAGCGAGGCGTAATTCCCTGCTCTGCACACGTATTTCTTGGGCTATATCGGCTGTTTGTACAAGCAGTTCTAAAGGAATCACTGCTTTTTCGTACACCACTTCGCCGTTTTCGTGAACGTGCTTCAGGCTGATTGTGAGAAAGATTCCTATAAAAGCCGTCAATGCGGCGATGAATAGGAAAGATGCGGTTAGCTTTTGGCCAATTTTAACGTTTTTCATCTGTTTTACCTCCGAGATGTTGATGAAATTTGTTTCCCCTGTTATGCTGCGGGGCCAGCCCTCTGTTATAGTGCGAGGCACACTGTTGGATACGTTTTAGAGATTACTGCAACGGCAAGTACGCAAGTCTCCTCCGCAGAGTATGCAAGAGAAAGAGTGAGAGAATACTTTGTTGCCGAAAATCGCAGAGCGAAATATATTCGCCGCGTTCCTTAGCCTTGAGCCTACTTTTGTGTTTCGCATCTGTTTTACCTCCAAGATGTCTAAGTATAATATAGTAAACATATATGCTTAGTATGGAATTAATAACCTATTAAACCTACGTATTTAATATGATATAACCAGACCTTTCCTCCGAAGGTCTATATAATACATATATATTTAGTATGTTATATGTGGAAATTTCACAGAAAATGCAGATTCTGTGAATTTTTGTTTATAGTAGCCGCTTATCAGCATTTACTATACTTCTCACACCTTGAACTGGCTCAAAATGCTTTTAAGGTCACCTGCCAACTTGGCAAGCTCATCAGAGTTCTGATTTATTTCCTTTGCTTCCCTAGCACTATCCTTGGCATTCTGAGCCATACCTGCTACATTCTGGCTCATAACGTTTATACCCCTCGCAGCCTCTCCTGCATTGCGGGCTATGTCTTTACTGCCCTTGGCTACCTCAGTTATGGCTCCTGCAACGCGCTTGGCTCCTGTGTTTGCCTGCGCAACATTGTTCGCTATCTCGTTGCTCGCCTTGGTTTGCTGGCTAACATGACCTGATATGGACTCTACGCTCTGGTTTATTTTCACTATTATATCGGACACATCGTTTATAACCGTAACTGCTTCGCCTGTGCCAACCTGAATGCCTTCTATGCGCCGTGCTATGTCGTCTGCGCTTTGCGCACTTTGGTTTGCAAGCTCTTTGATTTCGCCTGCTACAACCGCAAAGCCTTTACCTGACTCGCCCGCTGATGCTGCCTCTATTGTGGCGTTGAGTGCCAAAAGATTTGTTTTGTCGGCTATTTTCTTTATCACATCGGTCACCTGACCTATTTCCTTAGCTGCATTGCCTAGCTTATTCATAACACCTGTGGCATTATTAGATTTGACTGTGGCTTCGTTTGCAACCTTGTTTGCTTCACCTGCATTGCTTGATATTTGATTTATGCTCGCACTCAACTCTTCTACGGCGGCGGCTATTGTGCTCATATTTGTGGACATCTGCTCGGCTGCACCTGCTACCTCGTTGGCGTTCACAGAGGCTTCTTCTGCGCCGCTCGCCATCGCATTTACATTCACAGATGCCTCTTCGGCTTCGCTGGCTATAGTTACACTACTAGACATATTTTTCTCAGCAGTTTCTGCTGATTCTTTGCCTATTACTGAAAGCTTTTTGGCATCGTTTGCCAAAGCATCTGAATCTTGACGAAGGTTCTTGAATATGCTTTGCAACTTTGCAGATAGATTGTCCATTGCTTTAGAAAGTGTGCCTAGCTCGTCTTTGCGCTCTAAACCTGAACGGACAGTCATGTCACCTTTCTCTATTTTGGAAAGAGTGCCTACAATTATATTCAAAGGGTGCGTTATGGTATATCGGATTAGCAGACTCAGAATTATTGCAATAGTAATAACTACAAAAGCAATGACGAAAAGCAATTTTGTATCGTGCTGAATTGTTGTGTCGGCAAAAGTTTCGGTTTTTTCGTATTTTTCTGTAGCAGCTAGAACAACCTGATCAACACTTTTGCGATGTGTTGCATATAATGTTTTCAAGTCACCATAAGCAAGTTTTTTTGCATATTCACGGTCGCCCTTTTTCAATGCAGGGATAAACTGGCTAAAAACAATATCATAAAACTGTGTAGCCGGATTGTAAGCTCCTTTTATCATAGCATCTCGCAAACTCCCTGCTTCCAGCAATGGCTCGTTTATCCAGAACAGGTGCCGCTTTTCGTAATCGGCTTGAAGCCGTTTGAGTTCCGCAGAAAAATAATCTATCTGGGCAGGGTCTGTTTCATCTGTCATCTGCAAAACATTCATATATGATTCTATTATGTACTCTGGCGGTGGCAGAACATCTGCTATCAAATCCTTGCTCATAATAATTTGGTTGTAGAGTTTTCCATTAATACGAATGTTATTCAAAGTAGAAAAGGAAACCCAGCCGAAAATGGCATAACCTGCTATGGATACGGCAAGTAATAGGACTAATTTTTTGCCAATGCTGATGTTTTTCATTTGTTACCTCTATGTTGTTGGTAAAGTAGTTATATTTATCATTTTAAACAACAAATATGTCATAAATATAATCTTTTTTTGATAAATAGTCAAGTTTTAAAAAAAAACGCATTTTTGCGCCTAAAAATCTGAGTTTCTACACCCTAAACTGGTTCAAAAGGCTTCTCAAATCGCTTGCAAGTTTTGCAAGTTCGTCTGCGCCTTGGTTAATTTGACTAGCACCATGAGCACTTTCTTTGGTTACCTGATTCACGTCAATCACATTTTGGCTCACTTCGCTCGCACCCTTTGCAGCTTCACTTGCATTGCGAGCTATATCTTTGCTACCCTTAGACACTTCGCCAATGGATTCTGCAACGCGCTTGGCACTAACATTGGCTTGCGAAGCATTGCGGGCTATCTCCTTGCTGCCCTTGGCCACTTCGCCCATAGATTCTGCAACGCGCTTGGTGCCAATGCTCGCTTGCGCAACATTGTTTGCAATCTCGTTGCTCGCCTTAGTTTGTTGAGCAACATAGTTGGATATAGCCTCAATGCTCTGAAATATCTTCGTTATTATCTCTGATACATCGTTTATCACCTTCACCGCTGCATTAGTGCCTGCCTGAATGCCCTTTATGCGTTTGGCTATATCGTCTGCGCTTTGTGCGCTTTGGTTAGCAAGTTCTTTTATTTCACCTGCAACCACCGCAAAACCTTTGCCGGCCTTGCCCGCAGAAGCAGCCTCTATAGTGGCATTCAATGCTAAAAGATTTGTTTTGTCGGCTATCTTCTTTATTACATCGGTCACTTGCCCTATTTCTTTTGCCGCAATGCCCAAATGGCCCATTGCGCTGGTTGCTTCGCGAGATTTAATTGTAGCTTCATTTGCAACTTTACGAGCATCACCAGCGTTGATTGATATCTGGTTTATGCTCGCACTCATCTCCTCAACTGCTGCGGCTATTGTGCTCATATTCGTGGACATTTCCTCGGCGGCTCCCGCCACCTCGCCAGCATTATCTGAGGCTTCCTTTGCGCTGTTTGCCATTGAATTTATGTTCCCTGCCACTTGCCCCACAGCGTTCGTTACATCCACTACATTTACAGAAGATTCCTCTGCAGTGCCGGCTATAGATTTTATGTTCACTGACATTTGCTCTATGGCACTGGAAACAGACAGCGTTTTGGTAGAGGCCTCTTTTGCACCACTTGCAAGTTGCCTACTTACACTAGAAAGCTCCTCTGACGAACCAGCGAGTGTGTCTGAGTTCATTTGGAGGTTTTTGAATACCGATTGCAACTTATCCATCAAGGCATTCAAACCGTGCGCAATTTGCCCAAACTCATCTTTACCATGCTCTTCAAAGCGGATGGTTAAGTCGCCGCCACCCTCAGTCATTTTACTAAGTGCTGTGATTGTACTGGTTATACTGCCAAAGATTGCAGACATAAATAATAGCAAAAATACTCCCCATGCAATAGCACAAGAAACTCCCAGTGCTATCATATGGTTTCTATTTTTCTTTGTTTCGGTTTGCACTGCATCAAGAGACACAGCATAAGCAATTGACCACGGCAATTCAAGTCCATCTGGCAATACAGGAACACAAGACACAAGAGATAAATCTCCAGTATTAAGACTATTTTTGAGTATGCGGTGATATTTGCCATTTTTTATAGCATCTTTAATCGCTTGTTGTTCATCGGCTTCCATATCTGCGCCTATTTCGGTAAGCAGTTGCTCCTCTTTTGGATACGCGGCTATCAAACCATTGTTAGAAATGAGTGAGGCATAAGCACCTTTACTTTCGTCTATCATTTTATCAAACAGATGTTTTTGCATCAAATCTAATTGCATGTCAATCCCCGCTACACCAATGAATTTTCCGTTCACTATAATTGGGGCACTCAAGGTAAATACCTTGCGCTTGTGCTTTTCGTTAGGATATGTCCAATCGTAGGGCTCTGTTAAATGAAGTTTCTTCGTTTTCTCTGGCACACGATACCATTCATCGTCTAATTCGTCTTCTGAATCAAGAGCAGACGATTCAAAGTAAAGCTCTCTTTTGCCAGATTCTGTGAGGAATGCGTCTATATTGTAAAGTTCACCAGGTCCTGTTTTATCGGCACCGAAATACGCACCGCCTTCAAAACCAACATAAACATCTGAAACAACTGGTTGGTCAGACATAGCATATATCAGTTTGCCAAGTATTTCCGCCTTGTCTTCATCACTTAAGTTCATTATTGCCCGAATGTTTTGCTCCAGTGCTCTGAGTTCTGTTATTTTCTTTTCTAAAAAGCCCCTAACTTCTTCTGACCTGGCCATTGCCATAGATTTTCCTGCCTCATATTGCGACTCTCGGCTCGCTTTGGCAGAGTTGAACAAAGACACTGCAAATGTTAGTGAAATTACTACTACAAAAGCAATAAAAAGTATCAGCGGTAATTTGTATTTGAGTTTCATGCTATTGACCTACACTTTGAATTGACTTAAAATATTTCTCAAATCGCTTGCAAGCCTTGCAAGCTCGACTGCGCCTTCGTTAATTTGACCCGCCCCCAGAGCACTATCATTGGTCACATGATTTACGTCTATCACGTTTTGGCTCACTTCGCTCGCACCCTTGGCGGCTTCGCCCGCACTGCTCGCTATATCCTTGCTACCTTTGGCTACCTCGTTCATAGCTTCGGTCACGTGCTTGGCTCCTATATTGGCTTGCGAAGCGTTGCGGGCTATGCTCTTGCTGCCATTTGCCACCTCGCCCATGGATTCTGCCACGCGCCTTGCGCCTATATTAGCTTGCGCAACGTTGTTTGCTATCTCGTTGCTAGCTTTTGTTTGCTGCTCAACATGGCTGGATATTGCCTCTACGCTCTGGTATATCTTCATTATTATCTCCGACACATCGTTTATCACCTTCACCGCCGCGCTAGTGCCTGCCTGAATGCCCTTTATGCGCTTGGTTATGTCGTCTGCGCTCATAGCACTTTGGTTAGCAAGTTCTTTGATTTCGCCCGCAACCACCGCAAAGCCTTTTCCGGCTGCGCCAGCAGAGGCCGCCTCTATGGTGGCATTGAGCGCGAGAAGGTTGGTTTTATCTGCTATCTTTTTAATCACATCGGTCACTTTTCCTATCTCTTTTGCTGCCACTCCCAGTTTATCCATTACTCCGGTTGCCTCGCCAGATTTAACAGTGGCTTCGTTTGCCACCTTGCGAGCATCATTTGCATTGCCTGATATCTCATTTATGCTCGCACTCATCTCCTCAATTGCCGTAGCTATTGTGTTCATGTTTGTGGACATCTGCTCTGCTGCGCCTGCTACTTCGTTCGCATTCACAGAGGCTTCTTCCGCACCACTCGCCATCGCATTTATATTATCAGACACCTGTTCCAGCGAGCTGGATACATTCATAAGATTTGTAGCAGATTCTTCGGCAGTGCTGGCTATTGATTTTATATTCACCGACACTTCTTCTATGGCACTGGAAACAGACATTGTTTTGGAGGAAGCTTCTTCTGCGCCGCCTGCGAGTTGCTTGCTCACATTGGAAAGTTCCTCTGCCGAGCCTGCGAGAGTATCTGAATTTACGTGCAAATTTCTGAATATGGTTTGCAACTTTGACGAGAGGTTATCTAGTGCCTTGGAGAGCGTTCCTAGCTCATCTTTGCGTTCCAAGCCCACACGAGCAGTCATATCCCCATTCTCGATCTTGGAAAGAGCATTTACAACTTTATTCAACGGACGCGTTATGGAAAGGGTTAAGAATATGCCAAGGCATATAGAGAAAACCACCGATGCAGCTAAAACTATTTTAGATATGCGTTCGGCACCGTGTGCCGCTACTGAATTTTCTTCTTCTAATTTTGTAGTGGCTGTGATTTTTAGAGCTACGAGACTATCAATAGCATCTCTCATTTCCCCTCCAGCTTTTCGCACCGATTGTGGAAAATCTATTGAAGTCATTCCAGAAAGAGGGCAGCGAGCGGTAGTGACTGTAAAATATTTTTCAATTTCTGCCACATATTTATCAATCTTCATCTGCACATCATCCACAGCTTTTTTTCCAGCTTCTGTTATAAGCAATTCTTTTTGCTTTTTTAGAAGGTCTGCCAAGACAACTTCGCAACTGTCTATGGTTTTCCACGCCTTGGCACGGCTTTCGTCTGACTTCGCAATTCGCCAGTACATAGCCTGCACCCTGATTTCCTGCACCAAATCGGCGACATCTATGAGCTGACCCAAAGGAATAACTCCTTTGTCAAACAGTTCGTCTGCGTTTTCATCAACTGTTTCCAAGCTTTTTTCTAAATACAGCCCTATAAAAACAGTCATTGCGGCAATAAACAAAAAAGATACGATTAATTTTGGACCTACTTTGATATTCTTCATTCGATTACCTCTTGGTTAATGCAATATACTTTTTTTAAACTCTGAAATGGCTCAAAATACTCTTCAAGTCACTCGCAAGCCTAGCAAGGTCTCCAGCACCTTGGTTTATTTGGCTAGCTCCATCTGCACTTTCTTTGGTCACTTGATTCATATCTATCACATTTTGGCTCACCTCACTCGCACCCTTAGCGGCCTCGCTCGCATTGCGTGCTATATCTTTGCTGCCTTTGGCTACCTCGCTCATAGATTCCGCTACTCGCTTAGCTCCAATATTTGCTTGCGAAGCGTTGCGGGCTATATTCTTGTTGCCTTTTGCCACCTCGTCCATGGATTCTGCAACTCGCTTGGTGCCAATATTAGCCTGAGCCACATTGTTTGAAATTTCGTTGCTCGCCTTGGTCTGCTGCCCAACATAGCTAGATATAGCTTCAATGCTATGATAAATATTCGCTATTATCTCCGACACTTCGTTTATCACGCTCACAGCTACATTAGTGCCTGCCTGAATACTCTTTATGCGTTTGGCTATATCGTCTGCGCTATGTGAACTTTGGTTGGCAAGTTCTTTAATTTCACCTGCAACCACAGCAAAACCCTTGCCCGCTTTGCCAGCAGAAGCGGCCTCTATAGTGGCATTGAGTGCTAAAAGGTTTGTTTTATCTGCTATTTTTTTGATTACCTCTGTAACCTGCCCTATCTCTTTTGCAGCAATGCCAAGTTTGCTCATTGCACTTGTTGCCTCACGCGACTTGATATTGGCTTCGTTTGCAATCTTGCGGGCATCTCCGGCACTACCCGATATTTGGTTTATGCTCGCACTCATTTCTTCTACAGCAGAAGCTATTGTGTTCATATTAGCAGACATTTGCCCAGCGGCTCCGGCCACTTCGTGGGCATTTTCAGAGGCTTCTTTTGCGCTGTTTGCCATTGAGTTTACATTCCATGCCACCTGTTCCACTGCGCTCGTTACATCCACTACATCTTTGGAGGCTCCCTCTGCTGTGTTGGCTATTGATTTTATGTTCACCGACATTTGCTCTATTGCACTGGAAACAGACATTGTTTTATCAGAGGCCTCTTTTGCGCCAAGAGACATTTGCCTGCTTATGCTGGAAAGTTCCTCTGAGGCACCAGCAAGTGTGTCTGAGTTCTGGCGAAGATTCCTAAATATGTTTTGCAATCTTGCAGAAAGGCTGTCTAGCGCTTTAGAGAGTATGCCGAGTTCATCCTTACGATCCAAAGCAGTGCGAACTGTCATATCTCCTTTTTCTATTTTGGAAAGAGCATCCACAACCGTACTCAAAGGGCGTGTTATGGAAATGGTTAAGAATAGGCCAAAACTTACCGAAAGAAAAAAGACTACAATTAAAAGTACTACTGCAAGAGTTTCAGAGCGAGCTGCTAGAATTGAAGCATCGTCAGACAACGTTTTGGTTGCGCTAACTCTCCTTTCTATAACATCGCCACCGGCTTTAAACATTTCGTCCACTGCAGCTAGTATTGCAGGAGGAAGATCTCCTGAGTGCATTCCTGTTTCTGGATCAATTTTTGCCGTTTTTGTGTAATTGCTTATTTCCGCCATAAACTTGTCTATAGCGAGCTGCAAGTTGTCTAAAAGTTTTCTTCCTTTTTCTGTAAGAGCCAATTCTCTTTGCATTTTAATGAGTTCTTTTATATGAGTGTATGATTCTTCCATGGCCTTCATTATTTTGGCACGACTTTCATTTGTTTTTGCAAGCTGCCAACGCATAAGGTTTACATTCAATTCTTGTGCTTGTTCTGCGGTTTTCACCAGCATTCCAAGTGGAACCGCTCCTTTTTCATATAAAAGATTTGTTTCTACATTAAGTTTTTTTATACTAATTGTCAAATATATTCCCATAAAAGCCGTAAGTGCTGCAGTGAGCAGAAAAGATGCTATTAATTTTGAGCCTATTTTGACGTTCTTCATCCATTTCCCCTTAGCTATAAAGCTCTTTTGAATATAAAAAATTAAAAACGCCTGTCAACGGTATATACTCTTATTCTTCCTAGTCAAAAGCCAAGCTGTTGGGCCTAGCAAAATCAAATCGCGAACAAGGGCTGTCCAAGCTTCTGTCTTTGACTGTGCTCCTTCTAGCTCAAAACAACCGCAAGTTATTCCAAGGTCAAGAGCAAGTGCCCATACAAGTGCTATTATAAAACTGGTAAACAGGGCTAAAATTACCAAAACACATTCCTTTACAAAAGGAGTAACAATAAGTGCCAAACCAAACCAAAACTCAAACTGAGGCAAAATCAATGCCCACAAATTCACTAGGTTATGCGGCAAAAACTGATATTGGGCAATTAAAAAAGCAAATTTCTGTGGGTCCTCTATTTTAAAAATGCTCGCAAAAATAAACATACCACCAATGCCAAGCCTAATCAGAACTTCCAGAATTCTCTCCGTTAAATTCCTGTTGATTCTCCAAGCTGGTATAATCAGCAATGCTCCAAGCACAACCTCTGCAATACCAACATGCAAACCGTATTTCCAAGCATTTGGAAATTTATTCAAAACAAAATCATACTCAACCCAGCTAAAAATCTCTGGAAAAGATATTTCAAAAACGCCCAAAGTGAAAAGAACTGTGGCAAAGAATATTATTGCTGATACGGCTAATAGGGAGCGGCTAATGGCTAGTAGTTTCATTTTGGTTTCTCCAAAACTTGTTGCCCGCCAATCCATTCAACAGATTTACCCTCCGGTGCCCGCAAATTATTCACAATAGCAGCTAGAATACAAAACAACCCTAGCCCTATAAGAAATTTGATGTTTAACTTTTTAAGCATTCACCTGGTCTTCCACCAAGCTAACCAAAGCCATTTCTGCGGCATCGCCTGGGCGATAGTTGCTAAGTTTCAAAACTCTGGTATAGCCACCCTTTCGGTTTGCATATCTTGGCCCAATAACATCAAAAAGACCTTTCAAAACCTTAGGATCCATAACAAAGCGCGCTGCCTGCCTGCGTGCTGCTAAATCGCCTTTTTTTGCATAAGTTATTAGCCTATCTACCATGCTACGAACCATTTTGGCTTTTAGCAGTGTGGTGCGAACAACTCTGTCTTGAGGGTCTGCTTCCAAACCTCTAAGTAATATAGACGTTGAAAGGCTGCGCAACATTGCGCGCCTGTGGGCGGCATTTGCGCCCCATTTTTTTACTTTTACGCCGTGTCTCATTCTGCATTACCCTCTTTTAAATAGGCATCAACATCCATGCCAAAACTAAGTCCCATTGAAGATAGCAATTCGTT
>Ga0268262_10006384_pt1 | contig 11335 bp, 8 predicted proteins | sample TergutNc150P3_FD_190354 | JGI IMG/M metagenome (GOLD analysis project Ga0268262, IMG submission 190354) | Nasutitermes corniger P3 segment gut microbial community from laboratory colony in Florida, USA - Nc150 P3 (SPAdes) (version 2) | ecosystem: Host-associated > Arthropoda: Insects > Digestive...
AGTTTCTACGGCGGGGTTGGCTATACCCAGCAGACGGCCATGCTCAAGGACAATGTGCAGATCATGGTGGGCACTCCGGGGCGCGTGCTGGATTTAAACCAGAGCGGACAGATGAATTTAATGGACATTGCGTTTCTGATTCTTGATGAAGCGGATCGTATGTTCGATATGGGGTTTTACCCCGATCTTAGAAAGCTCATCCGCCGGGTTCCTCCGGCGGACAGGCGTCAAACCATGCTGTTCAGCGCAACCCTCAATGCCTGGGTGAAAAATCTTGCCTGGGAATACACCAGGAATCCTTTCGAGATTGCCATAGAGCCTGAAACGGTAACCCTGGAGGAAGTAGAGCAGATTCTCTACCATGTGTCATCAGGCGACAAGATGAAGCTGCTTTTGGGAATCCTCAAACGTGAAAATCCGGAGAGTGCGATAATTTTCTGCAACACAAAGCGCTATTCGGAAATCGTGGCGAAGCGGCTCAGGCTAAACGGATTTGATTGTGAATTTATTATGGGAGATCTGCCCCAGAAAAAACGTTTAAAAACTATCGATGATATCAAGGCGGGAAAGCTTCACCTGCTTGTGGCCACCGACGTTGCGGCCCGTGGCCTGGACATTGAAGACCTCTCTATGGTGGTGAATTACGATCTCCCAAACGAATCTGAAAATTACGTCCACCGCATAGGCCGCACTGCCAGAGCCGGAAAAACCGGCAAAGCCATAACCCTTGCCAGCGAACAGGATGTTTACGCGTTGCCGGGGATTGAGCGTTACATAGGCCAAAAGATTCCTTCAGAGACCGCCACGTCTGACCTCTTTGCCGAAGACAAAAGCGAAGGCAGGCACATCCACACAGAGTTTTACGAGGAGCGCGGCGGCCATAGAGCCGATGATCGTTCTCGCCACCGGGCTAGCGACGGCAAAAAGCATGACGCAGGCCGCCACAGCCTGAAAGACCGGCACGGCCCCCCTATAGAACAAAAACGGGGTGAAAAGAAAAGCAGGGCCGTAGAGCATGGCCGGAGTTCTCAAAACCAGCCGAGAGATCTCCAAAAGGGCATGAAGCTTTCAGAGCTTTCACTGGAAGAACGAATGGCTTATTACAGGCAGAAGTATGATAAGAGCATAACAGCCGATAGCAGCCCAAAAAAACCGGTATTTGCCGTCGAGTCTGTTGGGCTCGGACCGAAGGTCCGCGGTTCTCTTCCGGAACATAAAAAGGAACATAAAAAACCTAAGGGTACATCTCAGCGGAAACAAAAAAAACACAAGCCAACCAAACATCAGCAGAGCGCGGAAAATACCAGCGTTTCTCAGGCAGCGGCGGTTGAGCAGAAGGCTCCAAAAAGGGGAATTCTGTCACGGATTTTTGGTGTTTTTAAAAAATGATAACCGTTACTGAGCTCAGCCTTGGTTTTGGCGAGCGAAGCCTTTTTAAAGATGTAAACCTGAAATTCACCCCCGGCAACTGCTATGGCATCATCGGAGCCAACGGCGCAGGCAAGTCTACCTTCCTGAAAGTCCTCGCGGGGGAAACAGAGCATGACAAAGGCGAAGTTTCCATAAGCAAGGGGGAAAGAATTGCCGTATTAAAGCAGGATCATTTTGCATTTGACAACAATTCCGTACTTGAAACGGTGATAATGGGTTTCGACAAGCTTTACAAAATTCAAAAAGAAAGGGAAGAGATCTACGCCAAAGAAGATTTTTCGGAGGCGGACGGACTTAGGGCAAGCGAGCTTGAAGCGGACTTTGCGGAGCTTGGCGGCTGGGAGGCCGAAGCCCAGGCGGGCCAGCTCCTTTCGGGCCTGGGTCTTGAAGAAACGGATCATGAAAAGCTCATGGCGGAGCTGGACGAAAACCGGAAGGTTCGCGTGCTTTTGGCCCAGGCTTTATTCGGCAATCCTGAAATACTCCTTTTGGACGAGCCGACAAACGGCCTCGATCTTGAATCAATCTCCTGGCTTGAAGATTTTCTGATGGACTTTCCAAACACGGTGATTGTGGTCTCGCATGACCGCCATTTTTTAAACGCGGTGTGCACCCATATCTGTGATATCGACTTTGGCAGAATAACCCTTTATTCGGGCAATTACGATTTCTGGTACCAGATGAGCCAGATGCTCCAAAGGCAGGCAAGGGATCAACAAAAAAAGAACGAGGAAAAAGCAAGGGAACTTAGGGAGTTTATCCAGAGGTTTGCCAGCAACGCCAGCAAAAGCAGGCAGGCCACGAGCCGGAAAAAAGTTTTGGAAAAACTCGACCTGGAAAATGTTCATATAACAAGCCGGAAATTCCCCTACGCCGGTTTTAAGCCCGGTAGGGAAATCGGTAACAACGTGCTGCGCATCGAAAAACTCTGCTACAATTTTGAAGGCGTTCAGGTTCTGAAAGACTTCAGTTTGACTGTAAACCGGAAGGACAAGATCGCCTTTGTGGGAATTGAGCATATTTCCAAGTCCGCTGTCTTTGACATCATCTCCGGCACAAAAAAAGCTGATTCAGGGGATTGCTACTGGGGACAAACCATAAGCTTTTCCTACTTCCCAAAAGAAAACTCCTCTTTTTTTGATTCTACCCTTTCGATAACGGACTGGCTAAGGCAGTTCTCTGAGGACGAAGACGAAACCTACATCCGCAGTTTTCTTGGGCGTATGCTGTTCTCCGGCGACGAAGCCCTGAAGCCTGTCAACGTTCTTTCTGGCGGCGAAAAAGTTCGCTGCATGCTGTCCAAAATGATGCTTTCCGGGGCCAACGTGCTGATTCTTGACGAGCCAACCAACCACCTCGACCTTGAAGCCATCACCTCTCTTAACCAGGGGCTGGAAGCGTTTCCCGGAGTAATCCTTTTTAACTCCCACGATCACGAATTCATCAACTCTATCGCAAACCGGATTGTCGAAATAATTCCAGGAAGCGAAAACGCGCCAGGCGCGATCATCGACAGGATGATGATGTTCGATGACTATCTGAAAGACGATTCGGTAAAGGAAATGCGCTCCGCCGCCTATCACCATGTGGAAAGATTGAGGATTTAACGCCGTGGGAAAAGTTCTTGCGGTATGCTTAAGCGGCGAAAAGGGAACTGCAAAAAGAAACGCGGAAAAAGCCGAGTTTGTTGTTAATCATGGCTTAAAGGGCGACGCCCACGCCGGCCCCTGGCACAGGCAGGTAAGTCTTCTTTCTTACGAAAAAATAAACGAATTCAAAGCCAAAGGCGCGAAGGTTGAATACGGAGACTTCGGTGAAAACCTTGTGGTTTCCGGCATTGACTTTCGCAGCCTTGAAGTGGGCACAGTTTTAAAATGCAACGATGTGGTTCTGGAAATGACTCAGATTGGAAAGGAATGCCACAGCCACTGCGCCATTTTCAAAACCATGGGGGACTGCATCATGCCCAGAGAAGGCGTTTTTGCAAAAGTTCTCAGCGGCGGTTTTATAAGCGTTGGAGACGAGATGTTTGTTCAAGCGCCTATAACCGGCAGCAACGCGGGGAATGTTACGTACAGGGTGTGGATAATTACATCCAGCGACAAAGGTTCCAGGGGTGAGCGGGAAGACTTAAGCGGCCCTTTAATCCGTGAGCTTGCACTTAGTGCCGGCTATGATGCCGCCGGTTACACGCTGCTGCCGGACGATCAAGCATGGCTGGAGAAAGAACTGGCCCGGATTTGCGACGAAGGCCTTGCCGATCTCATTTTAACAACAGGCGGTACCGGGTTCTCTTCTAGGGACTGGATGCCAGAAGCCACGGCGGCAGTAGCGGAGCGGCTTGTACCGGGCATCGCCGAAGCCATGCGTGCGCACAGCATGGGCATCACAAAGCGGGCTATGTTAAGCCGGGCAATTTCCGCCATCAGGGGACACACCCTCATTATCAATCTTCCCGGAAGCCCAAAAGCGGCGCGGGAAAATCTGGAATTCATTTTACCTGAACTTCGCCACGGCCTTGGCATACTCTGCGGCCGTGAAGGGGAATGCGGCTAAGTTTATTATTATGTTTTAACAAGAAAAATTTCATAAAACAAAAGCACATTCCATTTCGGGGCAGTATATGAGTGGAGGCATTTATGGTTGAAATGAAGCCCCGCTTCATGGTTCTGTTGTTTCTTTGCGGCCTTTCGGCGTTATTCCTTGCCTGCCTGGCCTTCCCTTCTGTTAAGGAAGCAGGTTATACCCCTGGCACTTACGATGGAACCGGCAGTGGTTACAGAGGCCCGATTCATGTTCGCGTTCAAGTATCCTCCGCCGGGATTGAGGACATTGCCATTATCAGCCATCAGGAGTCAAACTTCCCTGGTTTGGTGGCGATGGAAGAGCTTTTGGAACAGACGCTTGAAACAGGAGAAACCGATATTGACGCTATTTCAGGGGCAACTTATTCCAGTAGTGGCTTTCTGCAAGCGGTGGAAAACGCCCTGGAAAAAGCTTTTGTTACGGTAAAGTGATCCATAAGGACTTCGAGGGACTGTTCGAGCGGGGGATTTCTGGCTTCAAAGAAATGTGATACAATAAACCCATGAGCGACTGTATTTTTTGTAAAATCGCAAGCGGGGAAATTCCGTCCCAAAAAGTATACGAGGATGATGAGTTTCTGGCCTTTAAAGACCTGAACCCCCAGGCGCCTGTACATTTTCTCTTAATTCCCAAAAAGCACATTAATAGCATTATGGAACTGGAAGCCGCCGACACGGCCCTTATGGGGCGCTTTCTTTTTAAAGCCCAGGAACTTGCAAAAAACAACGGCTGCGCCGAAAATGGCGCCCGCTTTGTAATTAATTGCAAATCTCACGGCGGGCAGACTGTCGATCACCTGCACTGTCATATTTTGGGCGGCCGTTTTCTGGCGTGGCCCCCGGGGTGAAAGGCTTTTAATCTTTAACCGTCAAGATAAGTTCCTTATTATACTTTTTGCTGTGTCATCAGATATTGTTGGATGCCGTTGAACCTGATCTTTTTTCCCGGTTTTAGGCTGTATGTATTGATCATGCCTGTTTCCATGCTTTACAAAAATACAGCCTTGTGCCTTAAGAATCTTTTACAGCGCTCCTTTTTCATGCTAAGCGGAAACCCTAAGATGGCCGATCTTTTTTTCAATTATTTCTGATTTTTCTTCTTTGTAAAATTCATATAGGTCAATGAGCATTTCCTCAAGTTCAGGTATATCCTTTCATTGAGTCAAATGATCAGGCCAAATATCGAGATATCCGACAAACCACCCGTCTTTTGCCTCCCAATAAGTATACTCCAGATCCATATCTCAACCTCCTGCTTCTACATTTTCGCCTTTTTCTTAAGCGCAGGTTTTATTGCCGCAAGTTCGGATACAATCCTGATAAGGTCTTCGTCTTTTGCCAGCTCGCTTATGGGCGCAGGCAGGCGGTATGTCCAGTTAAAGGCGTTATCGGTGCCAGGCACGTTTATACGCTCGGCAGCGGCGTCGGCGGCGTACCAGTGATTGGAAAGGTGCAGTAGATCCTGTATTTGAAAAATCCTGAACCTGGAAGCTGCCGACGCGATTTTGCTGAGTATGGTGCGGGCTGTGCCTGGGTTATAAACCTTTGGCAAAGAAGGGACGCCTATCAAACCTGCGAATTGCTGCTGATCCGCTTCCCTGTCCCACCATTCCCTTAAACACGAACTGTCGTGGACAGCCGGGGTACACACCGAAAGCTCCGGGTACTCCTCGAATGGGATATATGGCTGTCCTTCTTTGGCCCAGTCACGGTGCCAGCGAACCACCCTAAGGCCAAGGATATTGAGCTGGGTCAGCACTTTTGGCACACAGGGTGGAACTGCCCCCAGGTCTTCCGCGCAGGGCAGCATGGAAGAAGATGAAGTCAAAACCGAAAGGAGCTTCATGCCTTCGACTTCCCATATCTTCTCCGAATCCACACGGTGCTTTTCCAAAAGGGCTTTAAGACCTTTCTTTTCTTCCTCAGAAAGTGAAGCGTAGGCCCGGCTTTTGTCGTAATACCACAACGGAAAATATTCGCCGGGGTTATGTTCAAAAAAGACACGGTTTCCCCAGGCTTTTAGCAGAAACGCTTTTGCCCCGCTGTGAATATCAAGGGCAGCTATATCTTTTTCTCCCCGGATACTTTTCTTGAAAAGCCAAAGCTCTTCTTCGCCTATTCTGTCAAGGGCTGACTCAAATACCCTTTTTACAGCGTCGTTTAACTCGCCCTCTCCGCCTTGCCAGCCTTCTTTTACAGCGTCCCATATTTCGCCTGTTAAAGTGTGCGGTTCGCATAGCCAGCGAATTCTGCCTTCGTCAAAATTGAGTTCTTCAAAATCTTTTGCCGTTACCGGAATATAAGGAACGTATCTGCCCAAAAGCGAGGAATTGTCTGTGCGCCTTGAGGCCCAAATTCTGAAAAATCCAAGCACGTGGTCAATCCTGTAGGCCTGGTAATACTTTTCCGCCGCTTTAAGACGCTCTTTCCACCATGCATAACCGTCTTTTGATTGCACCTGCCAGTTGTAAATGGGGAAGCCCCAGTTCTGGCCGTCCGGGCTGTACATATCGGGAGGCGCTCCGGCGGAAAGATCAAGATTAAAGATTTTCTGGTGGGCCCAGACATCGCAGGAATCTTCATTCATTAATATGGGAAGATCCCCCATTAATTTTATGCCAAGGCCCGCAAGGCTTGCGACGGCTGCGGAAAACTGGGTGTCCAGGGCCATCTGGATCCATGCCCAAAAAAGGTGTTCGCCCATCAGAGCGGAATCGTTCCAAAAAGCAGTTATTTTGTGCGGATCAATATCAGGGGCATTCCACTCCCGCCAGCTTTTTTCAGCGTTGGCTTCTTTTAACCGGCGAAAGACGGCATAAGGCTTCACCCAGGGATTCGCTTCTATCCAGGTTTTTAGGGTAGATGAGGCGGCGATTTTTTCTTTGCTGCCCTGATAAATGGTTCTCAAGAGATCCATTTTGTCTCTGAGTACGGCTTCGTGCGAAAAGCGGACAGCGCTGCTGTGTTTTTCGTTAATGGCCTGGATGCCTGATTCGTAGCCGTCCGACTCAGGCAAATCCCCGATGCGGATGTACAGGGGATGCAGGCCAAAGGCGGTAAGGGCGCTGTAGGGGGAACTTTGAAAGCCCGTGTCATTGACAGGGAGCAGCTGAATCAGAGCAATGCCCATTTTTGCGCAAAGCGCCCCAAATTCCGCCAAATCGGAGAATTCTCCAACGCCAATACTCTTTTCGGTTTTCAGGGCGCCGACGGGAATTACGGTTCCTATCAAGCGGCCTTCGGCTTCGGATTTCTGATCAGCCATAATTCACCCCCAAACTAATATTATTGTATCATCATATCACTAAAATATAAAAATAACAGCTACCCATTGTTTCACCACCTACTGTTAAATTTGAGAAATGTTTTGTATAATCAAAATGCACCAATGAACAAAATATTAAAAGAAAAAATAATGGAGGCCTTTAGTTCGGTTCTCCCCATCACCGCCATTGTATTGATTGTAAGCGTAATTCTAACTCCTCTGCCGTCGGGAACTATTTTAATGTTTCTGGCCGGGGCGGCGCTTTTAATAATAGGAATGGGCTTTTTTACCCTTGGGGCGGATATGGCTATGATGCCCATGGGGGAAGGCGTTGGGGTTGAGCTTACAAAACACTCGAAATTGCTTTTGATTATTCCGGTTACCCTGATAATTGGATTTATTATTTCCATTGCGGAACCGGATTTGCAGGTATTGGGAAAGCAAACGCCTTCCATTCCGGCGTATGTTTTGATAATAACCGTATCAATAGGGGTGGCAATCTTTCTGGTTATAGGAATGCTTCGCCCCATGATAAAAATCCGGCTTTCGTTTCTGCTTGTCATTCTTTACATCATCGCCTTTGCTCTGGCGTTTTTTACCCCCAATACCTTTATTCCCGTTGGTTTTGACTCAGGAGGAGTAACCACAGGTCCTGTTACGGTGCCCTTTATTCTGGCGATGGGCGTAGGCGTGGCTTCTATCCGCAGCGATAAGTATTCCCAGGACGACAGCTTCGGCCTTGTGGCCCTTTGCAGTGTAGGCCCCATAATAGCAATGCTTATTCTTGGCATTTTTTACGAACCTGGTTCAACAGAAGTAAATGCCTCTGTATTCCGGAACGCGGCCACTTCCAGGGATGTGGTGAAGTTCTTTCTGCTTGAACTTCCGCGTTACGTAATGGAAGTCGGGGTTGCTTTGGGCTCTGTTGTGTTTTGCTTTGTCGTGTTTCAGCTTGTTACAAAGCGCTACCATAAACACCAACTGGGGCGCATTGCCATTGGATTTTTCTACACCTTCATAGGCCTCGTACTTTTTTTGACAGGCGTAAACGTTGGCTTTTTTCCGGTAGGCGAGCTTTTGGGTTCACAACTGGTTTCCTCGCCCTATAAATGGGTCTTAATTCCCCTTGGGGCTATAGTAGGTTACTTTATAGTGGCGGCTGAGCCTGCGGTTCATGTGCTCAACAAGCAGGTTGAAGAAATTTCGTCCGGCGCAATTACCCAAAAGATGATGAACAGGGGGCTTGCTATCGGCATGGCTTCTGCCCTTACGCTTACAATGATCCGCATTCTTCTGCATATCCCAATTATGTGGATTTTAATTCCAGGCTATGTCTTTGCGCTGGCCCTGACTTTCTTTGTACCACGGATTTTTACCGGCATTGCCTTTGATTCCGGAGGGGTATGCTCCGGCCCCATGAGTTCCACATTCCTTCTGCCGTTTGCGATGGGAACCTGCGCAGGCGCGAAGGGGGATATTTTGATAGACGCTTTCGGCATTGTGGCTATAGTTGCCATGACTCCTTTAATCGTGATTCAGATGATGGGCCTTATCTACCAGTACAGGAACAGGCAAGCCGTAGAGATGGCCAGGGAACAGACAGCCGCCATCGGTATTGCCGCTTCCGGAAAAAAGATCAACTGGGGGGGTATTACCGTGTTTGCGGACGAATGGTCCGAGGATGTTCTTTAAATGAAAAGAAAATCCCCCCTTTCAAATATTTTTTCCAGACGGCCGGATAGAAAATCCGATGCCCAGGAAGGCGCAGAAGCAACAAAGCCCAGCTTACCGGAACTAAGGCTGATTTTTTTTATTGTTGACTGGAACCGGGCCAATGTTGTTTCAGATGTGTTTTTGGAAGAAAAAGTACGATTTTATTTTATAAACAAGGGCAGGGGAACGGCCAGTTCCGAGATCCTGGATCTTTTGGGTATCGGTGCCGGAGACAAGGCGGTAATGATCTGCCTTGAACAGCAGGTAATGGTTAAGGTGCTGATGAAAGAGGTGCGAAAAAAACTCAGGCACGGCCCTGGCGCCGGTATTGCCTTTACCGTTCCCCTTTCGGCAATTAATGATCCGGTCTTGCTGATCTTCAAGCAGAGCATTCACAAAAACGAGAAAATCGCGGCAGAACTGGCAGAGGGACTGGGGCAAAAGGCCATGGAAAATTCCGGGCAGGAAAACAAGGAGAAAAGTATGGAAAGCAACGCGATTACGCACGATCTGATAGTGGCTGCAGTAAACCACGGTTTTAGCGATGAATTGATGAACACAGCCCGCGGGGCCGGGGCGTCAGGCGGTACGGTGATAAACGCCCGCGGTCAGGGGCACGAAGGAGCGGTAAAATTTTTCGGCATACCTGTTCAGGATGAAAAGGAGCTGATCCTCATTCTGACAAGCCGTGAAAAGAAAGTCCCCCTTATGAAGGCGATCTGCGAGGCCCATGGCCTTAACTCCAGCGCCCAGGGGATTATTTTTTCCCTGCCGGTAGATAACGTGATGGGATTGAGTTTGGAATAAGGGCATAATACCGAAGCCACATTACAGTACTTGAAACTTAAATCGCTCTGCATAATATTGTTATAAAGGCTATTCCAAAAAGTCATATCTTGGAATATCACAAAAGCTATTTTCAATTTGAGGAGAAAAACATGAAAAAAGTGCTGGTTTCTCTGTTTGTCGCGATGGCCCTTATAGGCCTTTCATGCCAGTCCGGTCCTACGGCAAGCGGGGCAACTATTGAGGGAGATGTTACCCAGGAAAAGATCGATAAGGCCTTGGAGCAAATTTACGACGCCTACTCTGCCAAACTGGATTTATCCGGCGCTCAGAGTTATACAGTGGTGAGCGGAGACACTCTTAACCAGATTACCCGGAGATTTTACGGCTCTCTTACCAATGTTGGCAAAGCGGGCACAACCAACGGCTTTTATTTTCCGATAATAATGCTGGCTTCAGGCAGCACCATTGTTGATCCGGAAAAGATTGAACCGGGGATGAAACTAACAATTCCCGATTTGAAGAAAAATCTGGCGGACTCCGAGGCAAGAAGAGCCATAAAGAACTGCCTAAAAGATGTTGCCTATGTTTACAATAGAAGAGGCGAAAGCGCTACTGAAAAGGGGCTTGTAACTTTAGCAGATTCGCTGTAGTATCTTTTTATGAAACAGCGCCGCTATTTTTTTACCTCCGAGTCCGTGGGGGAAGGTCATCCGGACAAGCTCTGCGATCAGGTGTCGGACGCGATACTTGATACCTGCCTTAAGGATGATCCTCACAGCCGGGTTGCCTGCGAAACCTTCGCGTCAACTTCGCTCGTGCTTGTGGGCGGGGAAATTACTACCGCTACATTTGTAGACTTTCAGGACATAGTCCGCCATGTGGTAAAGGAAATCGGCTATACGAATCCCGACTACGGGCTGGATTACAATTCAATGGCGGTGATGGACATGATCCACAGCCAGTCCCCTGACATCAGCCAGGGGGTTTCAGGTACAGGGCTTGAGATTTACCAGGGCCAGCAGGGAGCAGGGGATCAGGGCATGATGTTTGGTTTTGCCTGCAACGAAACCGAAGAGCTTATGCCCCTGCCCATTACCCTGGCCCACAAACTTCTTATTTACGCCACAAAACTTCGCAAGGATAAAACCATTAAATGGCTAAGGCCCGATTCGAAAAGCCAGGTAACGATAGAATATGAAGGGTACAAACCCGTCCGCATCGACGCGGTGGTAATTGCCCATCAGCACGATCCTGATGTGGGTCACAAAGAGATAGAGAGTACCGTTATCGAAAAGATTGTAAAACCCGTTCTTGAACCGACCGGTCTTTTGGATAAAGACACCAAATACTACATAAACCCGACAGGACGCTTTGTGGTAGGCGGACCATTCGGCGACACGGGCCTTACAGGCCGTAAGATCATTGTTGACTCTTACGGTGGAATGGGCCGCCACGGCGGCGGGGCATTTTCCGGCAAAGACCCGAGCAAAGTTGACCGCTCCGCAGCATACGCCGCCCGCTATGTCGCAAAGAATGTGGTAGCCGCCGGCCT
>Ga0268262_10006385_pt1 | contig 11335 bp, 10 predicted proteins | sample TergutNc150P3_FD_190354 | JGI IMG/M metagenome (GOLD analysis project Ga0268262, IMG submission 190354) | Nasutitermes corniger P3 segment gut microbial community from laboratory colony in Florida, USA - Nc150 P3 (SPAdes) (version 2) | ecosystem: Host-associated > Arthropoda: Insects >...
GGTCTGCACCCTGCCCTTCTTGCCGCTGGACGCTTCTAGAACTGCGTCCATGGCGCGCCTCACGCCCCAGCAAAACCCATTTGTCCTTGCGATGATGACTTTCATAATGATAGATAGCTACATGCCACGTCCGTCATTTTTTTCTCTTCAATTGCGCTTCCGCGATTTCGGCCACCGCGCTTATGGCCGCCAGTATGTGTTCTTCGTTGTTGAAGGCGCCTATGCCGAACCTAGCGGCACCATTTATTTTGTCGGTACCCAAGTGTTCATGCACCATTGGGGCGCAGTGTAGGCCAGCACGGCAGGCTATGTTGTGGTCAACGTCCAGCATGGTGCCTGTGTTTGCGGCCTCTAGGCCCTCGATGTTGAATGAGAGGACGCTGATCCTTTCTTTGCCTGGCACGTCTTTGGCGCAATATGTCGCCACGCCTTCAATGTTGGCTAGGCCATCGCGCAATTTTTTCCACAGCGCCATCTCATGTTCGTGTATGGCTTTGACTCCCAATTTGTTCACCCATTTGACGCCCGCGTTGAGCCCGGCCACGCCTAATAGGTTGGGAGTGCCGTACTCCATGCGGTAGGGGTACTCCTCCAAATGGTTGCGCTGGATACTCTTCACGCCTGTGCTTCCGGCCCTAGTGTGGCGTATCTCCACGCCATCCCTTACGTACATCCCGCCTATGCCCATAGGGCCCATCAGGCTTTTGTGTCCCGTGAAGCAGACGACATCTACAAATAGCTCGTCCATTTTTACTGGCACCATGCCCGCGCTCTGGCTGACATCGAGAATTGTGGTTATGCCCCTCCCGCGGCACTCGCGCCCCACTGCGGCCACGTCCTGCACTGTGCCAATGACGTTTGAGGCGTGGTTCATCACAACGGCCTTGGTGTCCTTGCGGAGCCTCTTTATGATCTCTGAGGGGTCAACGTAGCCTGACTGGTCAAAATCAACCCAGTCAACTGGGCTTCCCAAGCTCTCCAGCTTCCAGATGGGGCGCAGGGTGGCGTTGTGCTCTAGGTGGGTGGTGACTACGTGGTCGCCTGGATTGATCAGCCCCCAGATAGCAAGGTTCAGCGCGTCGGTGCTGTTGTAGCCGAACACCAAGCGGTTGGGGTCTGTGCCGCCAAAGAACTCGCACAGCAGCTTGCGGGTTTCGTCCATCATGCCCCCTGCCTCTAAGCAAAGGTCAAAGCTGCTGCGGCCTGGGTTAACTCCAGCGCGGCGGTAAAAGGTGTCCATCTGCACATAGACTTCTTGGGGCTTTGGAAAAGCCGTCGCCCCGTTGTCCAAGTAAACCATCTTTACTTCTGGGGGTGAGGGAAGGTTCAGGTAGGTCATGGCTGTTCCTTTTAATGTGTGCGTCAAACGATGGCGTTGGCCAGTATCTCGGCAACTGTCTTTATTTGGACGCGGCGGGAATATTCATTGTTGAGCTCCGTCAATTGGTCAATGCAGTTGTGGCAGGGCGCTGCGACAATTTTTGCCCCCCGATGTTTTTATTTTGCCAGCCGCCAAAAGGAGGCCAGCCAACATTCTGTCAAGAAAATCTCTGTTGGCCAATTCACAAGGCAATATCCAGGCAATGAGAATGTAGATGGGTTCCACTGCCACAGCAGCCCTAGAAAGTGTTTGCTCGCTGAACCCCCTTGCGCGCATCCAAACGACCAATAGCGAACAGGCCACACAAAACGCCGCCCCTAAAAGGCAGACACAAAAAAAATTGCCAAGAGGCCCCATGTCCGCCGCCCTAAACGCACCCGTCTGGCTTTGGGAGGCCGGCCAGTTTGCACGCGCCCTTTGCTGGCCCACTGGGAAAGAGGTCGTATATCCGCTGGAGGCGGACTCCAGAGTTTTTGCACACCGCCCTGACCATAGGTACCGACCGTTTTTCTTCGTAATAAGACCTTATGAACCTGATGACGGCCCAATGTTCATCTGTAAGGGCGTCAATGCCCTCTTCGCGCTTGGCCAGCAGAATCGCAAGATCTTCGTCCCAGACGCTGGGATCGACAAGAAACCCCTCTTTGCTGAGTTCTATTTTGTTGCCCTTGAATTCTATTTTAGTTTCCGACCCTTGTGAAACTGACTGCGGCATGCAGGCGCAGGAATCTCCGTGATCACTTTTAGACTCGCTGTCGGCCATGTCAATATCTCCTGTCGTGTTGCAACTATGTCTATTTTATCTTTTCCTGCATGATCTGCAAAACGACTTTGTCAACGTTCTTCATGCCGTCCTTGGCCAAAAGCCCAAGGTTGGCAAGAGAAGTTTTTCCATCGGCCCCAAGGATGCCATCTGTTGCTGGAATGCCCACGCCAGCCATAGCAAGCTGCGCTGCCCTAAATGCTGCGTCAACGCCTGTCATCGTCTTCATCGCGCAGCCTATCTTTGCCCCGTCGCAAATCATGCCAGCTAAGTTGCCTACCATGTTGTTTATAGCCAAGTCGGCTTGCGCCTCGCCTCCGCCTTCAAGCATCACTAGGGCAGCGGCAATGCCAACCCCGGCGGCGTTTGCGGCCCCGCAGATCGCGCTCAGGGTGCCCAGTTGATACGTCACCGTAGATGTCATAATGCAAGCCAGCGCCAGCGCTTCTTCGACTTGGGCCTCCGAATGTCCCTGTTTTCGCCCCCAAAGGGCAATTGGGACCGAGGCGGTTATGCCTTTGTTGCCTGACCCGGCAAGGGACATCACTGGCAGGGCCTCGCCGGACATCCTTGCGAACACTCCAGCGGCGACAAGGCGCGACAGCCTAGCGGGCATCTCGACTGCCGCAAAATCCTTGGGCAGCAGTTCCAGCCCACGCTCCGCAATGGCTACATTGAAGCGGATGCCTTCTTGCAGCCTATCCCTGTCGGCCTTGGAGATGGACTTTGCCATTTCGAGGCGCTCGGCGAAGCTGAGCTTGGCAAGCTCCTCCCTTATTTGGGACGGCGGCCCTGCGCTGCCTTCTGCGTCTGAGCCCCCGACCAGCTTGCCGTTGGCCTCCAGCCTAGTTAGGGCAGAATGGTCACGCTCTATCACTGCCCTGCCATTCCCCAGATTAGACTCGACTTCCACGGCAATCAGCAGCTCGGGATGGCCCTGCACAACGTCCACGGACAACGCCTTGCCACCAATCAGCCCTTGGGCGGCGGCGATGGTTCCTTCAGTGTTGGCCTCGAACACTCTCAGGCCCAGCGAGGGGTCTGGGGACAGCGCGCCGAGCGCCAAGGCCATCAGTATGCCGCTACTGCGCCCCGAATTGGGGATTCCAACTGCATAGCAATTTTTGTATGTGCGGGGATCGCAGGTCAGCCTTATTTTTCGAGCCATCCCTCCCGCCAGTCCTGCTGCCAGAGCCGCCGCCCATGCCACTGCGGCGGGTTCGGTGCAGCCGAGGGCGGGCCTCCACTCAGCGTCCAAAACATCGGTCATGTTCATGAGAATATTGTACCTTGTCCAGTCGGAAAGGTGCGAATGTCAAAACAAAATGGATTATTGATAACCAACGTTGTGCTCGGCAGCCTAGCAGATGAGGCAGGGGTTTCGCCAGGGGACATCCTGCTGGAAATCAACGGGGAAAAAGTGCTGGACAGCCTGAATTACCAATTTCTGGCCAGCCAGCGGGACTGCACGGAAGCACTGGTGGTAAAGCCAAACGGAGATTCCATTAGGGCTAATATGGAAAATGGCGGCGATGCGCTGGGTATTGAATTGGCCCCAGACAAAATCAAGATCTGCAAGCAAAATTGCGTATTCTGCTTCGTCAGCCAGATGCCGAAGGGCTTCCGCAAGAGCCTTTACCTAAAGGACGAGGACATACGCCTTTCTTTTTTGTACGGCCATTTCACGACACTCTCAAATTCCCAAGACGATGAACTTTCTAGGATAATCAGGGAGAGGCTGAGCCCCATCCATGTGTCTGTGCACGCCACGGATCCAGCCGCTAGGCGCCGCATAGTTGGGAACCCCAAAGATGGCGATATACTTGGCAAAATTGACAGACTCATCAGCGGCGGCATAGAGATGCATGTCCAAGCTGTGATTGCGCCTAGTTACAACGATGGGGAAATTTGGGAGCGCACACTGAATGACCTGTGGGAGCGAAGGGCGGGCCACAAGGGCAAGGGGGGCATCCTGTCGCTGTCCTGCGTACCCGTTGGCCTGACGGCGCACCGCGAGAACCTTCCATTCATAAGGGAAATTGACCAAGTCTATGCAGAAACTTGGATCAAAAAATGGAAGCCTGAAACCTCCCGCTATGCCCTCCCCGATGGTGATCCTTGGCTGCTCCTGGCCGATGAGTGGTTCACACGTGCCAGAATAAGGGTGCCGGGGCGAAAAACCTATTCGGCGACTTGGAACCAAATAGAAAATGGCGTTGGACTTATTCGGCGTTTTTTGGAACACAGCAGACGCTTCATCAAATCGGATAGGGCCAAAGGATTCAAGGGCAAGCGGCTTCTGATTTTGACAGGCGCGAGCTTTGCCCCCTATTTGCTCCAAGAGGTCGAGAAGCTAAACGCCAAGGCTGGATGCAGCATCAGGGTCGCGGCTGTACCCAATGCTGCGTTTGGCCGCTCGGTGACTGTTGCCGGCCTTTTGTGCGGGATAGACCTTCTCAACGCCGCCAAAGAGCAAATGGCATCCAAGAGAGGGATGGCTGTGGATGCCGTTGTAGTCCCTGGCTCGTCAATGCGCCCCGCCAGCTGGCCCCGCTACGGCCAACAAAACACTTTTGAGGCAGACAACGCCATATTCCTTGACGGCATGACGCTGGCCGAGATGCAGTTTTCGCTGGATATTCCTGTGGTCAGCGGCGGTGAAAATTTTTCGCAGATGCTGGCAAATATTAAAGCCCTTCCCGTAGGGAATGGCACGGAGTGCATAGGCTGCGCCGAGAGTGAAGCGAGCCGCCAAGTGGAACGCTGAAGTTGCCGTTGAAGCGCAAACCCGTCCACCGCAATGGGTTAACCGCACATCCACAAAAGGCGGGGAGCGGAACGGAAAGCGCAGCCGTAATCTATGAGAGTCGGTGCCAATCAACAGGGGAAACGCTTTAAACAGCCGCCATATAGGCGGCTGTTGATGCAACTATCAATGCAATGGACAATCGCAGCTATTCCCCAGGGCGCCTCTTTAGCTTGACGACAACCTTTGTGTCGCCGCCATCGACGCCTTCTATAAAAATGCCACGCTCCACGGTCTCTTTCTTGACCCTCTCAGAGGTGAGCCTAAGTTGATCCATGACTTGGACGACCCATTTGTAAGGCACGTCGCGGTCAACGTTGAGGAATACCTTCCGCAGGCCAACGCCGGCTGGCTGCAGCATTACCAGCGGAACAAGGCGGTCTGGTATTTCATGCAGTTCTAGGGGCGTTTGGTTTATCGCAAGGGTATTGTCTTGGTTGATGTCCAACACCAAAGGCGGGATCTTGTTTTTTTCTTGCTTAGGCTGGTCTTGCGGCACAACCTGCGGGATGACGGTCGGAAGCGACTTCTGCATGCCAGGAACCATGATTATGAAAACGATCAAGAGAACCAAGACAATGTCAATAAGCGGGGTGACGTTGATGTCATTTTTTGAGCTCATGATTTATCCTTTCCGCTCTTGTCCTCCGACGTGACGATTGACGCCTCATCGGCCCCAGCCTCACGGCAAATTTGGAAGAGTTCGTTCACATAGTGAAAGGGGAGCTCCGCGTCTGCTTTGATGAAAACGCGTTTGTCGCCATAAAGGGCATCAACATTTCTCTTGACGAAGTTCATCAGTTTATCTCGCCCTTCCGAATCAACAAAGCTGAACTTCATGTCCTTGGCGTTTTGGTCATCCACCAAGACTTGCTGCATGTTGTACAGTCCCGTGTTGGGATCCTTGTCTTGTGACCTGGTGAGGATTAACGTGAGGTACTTGTTGCTTGCGTCTCCCTCGTGCTTGGCAGATTGCTTTGAAAGAGGCAGGCTCACCGCATCGTTGATCGCAGGCGTGATCACGATGAAAATGATGAGCAGCACCAACACAATGTCAACTAGCGGCGTGACGTTGATGTCGGCCTTAACATTGCCTTTTTTGCCAATATCCATAGCCATAGGCTTTCCTCCTTGTGGTAAAGGGCGCGAAGGCAGACTTCGCGCTCAGGCGGTGGTTGGTTGGAAGGCAGAAATCAGCTCTTGGAAGACCGTCGCATGAACTCATCTATCATCTGCGACGCTGAGTTGTTTATATTCGAGATTGTCTTGTCCTGCTGGCTGGTCAGGATGTTGTAAAACCACACAGCGGGGATGGCGACCACCAAGCCGAGGGCGGTTGCGCCAAGGGCCTCGCCGATTGACCCAGCAAGGGCGTTGATGTCGCCGGCCCCAGATGTTTTAAGCGTGGAAAACACTGCAATGATGCCCCAAACGGTGCCAAGGAGTCCAACGAATGGCGAAGCGGCGGCGATGGTGCCCAAGGAACTCATCCCTTTCTTGAGCAGCTCGGTCACTTCTGACGTCCCGCGGATGATGGCGCGTTCGACCGCCACAATTACATCATGGTCAACTTTGCCAGATTTTAGCTGACTTTCGTATTGGAAAATATCCAGCCCGTGCTTCAGGACTAAAGCGACATGGCTTTTTTTGTGGGTCGCGGCCGCCAGCTTCGCGGCCTCGAAGTCGCCGCGCCGCAAGGTTCCCATGAACGTATTTAGGAACTTTTTGGATGCCGTGTTGCTTTGATAGTACATGATGCCGCGCTCGATGACTATGTAAACTTCCTGCAAGAGAAGCAGGAGAAGTATTACGATGATCACTTTGTTGAACGGAGTTGCGGCCGCCCATATCTCTTTTGGGCCGAAAGCGCTGCCTGAGGCCAAGAGGCCTAGGTTGAAAGTTGAAGCGAGAAGTGCCATGTTATTCCTCTTGAAAGTGGGTTAATTGATGAAAAAAGGTAAGCGGATTGCCGATGCGCCGATCACTTAGGCAGGTTGAAATTGAGAGAGAGTCTGAACCTAGCGGAAACTGGATGTCCGTCTATCAAGGCTGGCTTGAACCTGTACTTCTTTGCGAACTCAATTGCATGGGATTGAAGGTGCGGGTGTCCAGAGATGACGGAAATAGTGGTAGGAACGCCATCTGTACTGACCACCATCTCCAATACAACAGTACCTTGGATCCTAGCCATCTGCGCCATTTTTGGGTATGGCGGGAGGGGCGGCCTGAACGTGATTTCCATGTCCTTGACATCAAAGTCGTGGACAACGGCTGTGCCAGTGCCGCCAACAACGCCAGGGCCCGTCCCTGCTCCACCAGGTACGCCGCCGACTTGGCCAAGGCCCACCGAGGCTGAATCGCTTTTGCCAGCGAATGAAAGAGAATAGTCAACTTTCGGCAGTTCCTTTGGCGCTTCATCTGGCACCACTTCTTGGTCGGTGACAGGGGGCGGTGGGGGCATGTCTTTGATCTCTACCCTAGTGGGCACCACCACTGCGGGTGGCGGGGGCGGTGGCGGGGGGGGCGGCAGGTCTTCTTCAGGTGGCTTTTCATCGTCCAGCACCACCCCAATGGTTTTCTCCAAAGCCTTTCTGCCGGCTTCGGTCTTTGTGGCAACAAAGAAAATGACGAGCGCAATGGCCGAGTAGGTCAGGATGGTGGTGGGAACCGCTATCAGCGGGTTTGTGCCCCTAAGCGCCGAGTTGTTTTCGGAAAGCGATGGCTTATAGATAGCGTCCTCTAGCGTCTCCACGCGCTGGGCAGGCGGCTGTGTCTTTGATGGCTTGGGGCCTTTATTGCTCATTGTGGACTCCCTAGAAAGATGAATAAGGTTGGACTTGTAAACCAGAACATGCGCTAAAGCACGTTCCGCAAAAAATATCGCAAGGTCGAATGAAAGAGAAAGATCCGGGACTCGCCCGAACTGAGTTATTGCTATTATTACTAATCGGAGCGGAAACGTCAACCCCCTGCATTGCGGCTTTCATGTGCAGCCTTTTTGATGCGCCAACGCAACGTCAATGCTAGTATTTCACCGAATATCAACAGATACGGGATGCAAATGTTTGAATTCCCAAAAGATTACAGTTTTGTAATAAATTCAGCGCCCACAGTGCTTTCCAGGGCGGGCGGACTCGCCACGCGCCACGGCGACGTACTCACCCCGGCCTTCATGCCCGTTGGCACCCAAGGCACAGTGAAGGGCGTCACTCCGGAGCAGCTAGTGGAAATCGGCCCACAGATGATTCTAGGCAACACGTACCACCTGAGCCTAAGGCCGGGGGACGAATTAGTGGCCTCGATGGGCGGCCTGCACCGCTTCATGGCCTGGGATGGCCCCATCCTCACCGATTCCGGCGGCTTTCAAGTGCATAGCCTTGCCGCAATGAGAAAGGTCACAGACGAGGGGGTCTCCTTCAGGAGCCACATAGACGGCTCGCTGTGCTTTCTCAGCCCAGAGCGCAGCATGGAGATACAAAAAAACCTTGGGGCGGACATAGCAATGGCCTTCGACGAATGTCCGCCGGGGAGGCTGGGCCGCCCAGAATTAGAGACCAGCGTCGCCAGGACGACCAAATGGCTGATCCGCTGCCGAAATTTTCCGCTGGGGGAACACCAGGGGCTATTCGCCATCAACCAAGGCGGCACATTCATTGACTTGCGCCGCAGGCACCTGTCGGAAATACTGGAAATTGACGCAAAAATTCCATTCCAAGGTTTCGCAATTGGCGGCCTTAGCGTTGGGGAGCCCAAAGAAGAGATGGATGCCCTGCTGTCAGAGTTCGTAAAAGAACTGCCCGCAGACAAACCGAGGTACTTGATGGGCGTGGGCGCCCCGGAGGACATTTTGTTTGGCATAGAGCAGGGAGTTGACCTCTTTGACTGCGTTTCGCCCACAAGGGAAGCAAGGCATGGGCGCCTGGTTACCAGCCTTGGGAAGATCAACATAAAAAACGCCGCCCACAAAAACTCTGACGCGCCCATAGACCCGAATTGCAGATGCTACGCTTGCAGGACTTTTTCGAGGGCCTATTTGCATCATTTATTCAAGGCTGGCGAGCTGTTGGGATTGACGCTAAACACAATCCACAATTTGAGCTATACTGTTGGATTGACCCAGGCCGCACGAGCGGCCATATTGAATGGCACGCTGCCGGAATTCGCACAGGCGACCCGCCAGCTATGGCAAACGGAGGAAATAAAATGACTGTAACATTGGCGCTACTGCAGGAAGCCGCAGCCGGGGGCATGAACCCTGTGATGATGAACATCTTGCTTTTTGGGGGCATGATCGCGCTCTTTTACTTTTTGCTGATCCGGCCCCAGCAAAAGGCCAGAAAGGCACTGGAGGAAAGGCTGTCCAAGCTGAAGGCGGGCGATGAAGTTTTGCTCACGTCGGGCCTCTATGCGACCATTGACCGGGTGGCCGACAACAACCACCTGTACCTCAAGCTCGGGAACACCGTCGTGAAAGGGCACAAGAGCGCCGTCGCTTCATTGGCGCAGGAGCAAGCGCAGCCTGGCCAAGCCAGCAATGTGATCAGGTAGGGCGCGCAGGACACTTTGGAACCCTCTGCATAATTATCAATTCATCTTGGAGCACCTTTGTGAGCAAACGTAGCATCTGGCGATTGACGTTGACTGTTTTGACATGCTTGGCGTGTTCGTATTTTTTCTTGCCCGTGAACAAGATCAGGCTGGGGCTTGATTTAGCTGGGGGCGTGGAATTTACGATGGAGGTGCAGGGGCAAGAGGCCCTAGCCAACGACCTAACGGACACAAGGGACAAGCTGTACGACCGCTTCAAGGAAAAGAACATCCCTGCCACTGCAAGGCTAGACGGCGAAACCATTATTGCAAAGTTTTCCCTTGATCATAGGCCCGCGCTTGAAAAAGTGTTCAAAGAGTTCTACGGCTACCAAGTGTCCTTTGACGACACTGGCGCTGTTCTGACCCAAAAAGCCGCTTACCAGGCCGAGCTGAAAGAAGACGCAAACAAGCGAGCTCTGCAAATTATCGAAAACCGCGTGAACGCGACGGGCGTCGCCGAGCCTGAGATAAAACAGGCGGGGGAAGAGGGGAACCGCATCATCGTGGAGCTGCCAGGGCTGGCGGAATCTGAGATAGACCGCATTAAGGCCCTGTTGCAAACGCCAGGGAAACTAGAGCAGAGGCTGGCCGCCGTGCAGGACATCCACTGGGGCTGGCCGACAAAAGAAGAGGCCCTAGCCCACTTCAACGGCCAGTTGCCCGAGGGGACAGAGCTGATACCAGAAATGCAGTCCGACAGAGACTTAAGGCAAAAGGGCCAAATGCCGCCGCCAAAGCTCCAAAAGGGCCAGCAAAAGGAAGAAGTCATCAAGGCGTGGCACTTGATCGAGCTAAAGTCTTACGTGGACGGCGCGGACATAACTAGGGCGATGCCAGCGGTTGAACCAACCAGCGAGAGGCATGTCATCAATTTTTCGCTAAACAGCAAAGGCTCCGACGATTTTTACCAACTGACCAAAATAGCGTCATCTGAAAAAAGGCAGATAGCCGTATTGCTCGACAAAAAGCTGGTGTCAAAGCTTGGCTGCGAAAAACCGATAATGGGCAGCGTCCAAGTATCGGGCGACTTCACCAAGGAAGACGCTGAGGATTTCGCCCTGAAGCTCAAATCTGGCTCCATGCGCGCTTCTATGAAGTACCTAGAAGAAAGATCAATGGGTGCGTCTTTGGGGGCCGATTCCATCAGGGCGGGCGTGCGTGCAGCCCTGCTTGGGTTCGTGGCCGTTCTTGTCTTCATGGTATTTTTCTACCATTGGTCTGGCATAAACGCCATCGTAGCCCTGACGGTCAACATGGTGATAATGCTGGGCCTGATGGGCAGCTTCAATGCGGTGATCACTCTTCCTGGCATAGCCGGGTTCGCTCTGACGCTGGGCATGGCGGTTGACGCCAACATATTGATTTTCGAGCGCATCAAAGAAGAACTCGCCCTTGGCAAAAGCGTGGCGGGGGCCATACAGTCAGCTTTTGACAGGGTGTTTTGGACTATCGTGGACAGCCACGTGACACAGTTGTTTGCCGCCCTGCTGCTGTTCATATTTGGGACTGGCCCAGTCAAAGGGTTCGCCGTCGCCCTGACGGTGGGCGTGACGGCGTCGCTATTCACTAGCATCTACATCTCCCGATGGATCTACGACTGGATACTTGAGCGTAGGCCCAATACTTCGGCCATATCAATTGGTACGCACACCTTTTTCAAAGGCACGAGCATCAATTTTATGAAGTACAAGAACATAGCCCTAGCTTTTTCTTGGAGCGTAGTTGTCATTTGCATCTTGGTTGCGAGTCCATGGAAAGGCATCCATGATAGCCGCATCAAACTTGGGATGCAGTT
>Ga0268262_10006386_pt1 | contig 11334 bp, 9 predicted proteins | sample TergutNc150P3_FD_190354 | JGI IMG/M metagenome (GOLD analysis project Ga0268262, IMG submission 190354) | Nasutitermes corniger P3 segment gut microbial community from laboratory colony in Florida, USA - Nc150 P3 (SPAdes) (version 2) | ecosystem: Host-associated > Arthropoda: Insects > Digestive...
CCCTGAAAAAACAGAGCGCGGCAAGAAGTACAAACGCAATGACAAAAAGCCACGCGGGAGATACCTCGCCGAATAAATAGAAACCTGCGGCCGCTCCTATAGCGGCGCACAGAACCGGAGTAAGATGAATGTTCCTTACCATTGATTTACCACCTGAGGCGGTCTATCGCCTCCCCGGCTGCTGCCAGAATATTCTCGGGATACAATAAATTACTGACGTTTAACAAATGATCAAAAGCCGCCTTATCGCCGATAAGGCCCAAAGCCCTGACAATCGCCAGGGTTATTTCTTCATCAAATTCGCCCATTCTCTCCGTGCGGGCGTTTATCAGCCCCAACTGCAGACAAAGCGCCAAAGCCGCATCCGAATTTCCAACCGCGCCAAGCAGCGCAATCGCTTCCAACAAACGTTCTCTTGAAGCGGCATTATACTGAAATTCCGTCTGCACGCGGTAAAAATGCCTGATAGCCAGGTTGTTTGCCCTTGTCCACCGCAGATTAGTAAGAGCCTGTACGGCGGCGTAACGCATTGCGGATAAATCGGCATTGTCTCCGTTAGTAAGACTTTGTTCCAAAGCAAGCTCCGCAAGCTGTCCGCGTTCGGAAACAGTTAATTTGTTACTGTTCATTCCCGCCGTAAGAGCAAAAAACTTTTCGAAAGGGCTGCCCCTTTCAATCGTATCGGATAAAAACTGTTTTAAATTTCCGGAAATTAAATCAAGCGCTCCCTGCGCTTCCGATTTAATCACTTCAGGATAACCCAAACAAAGAACGGCAAACAGCGCAGGATAAGACGAGGTGTCATTCAATTCCATAATTGCCATAATACACGCCGAAATCATCACATAATTAACAGAATTGCCTGAACTGTACAATATATTTTTTTCCGTAAGATAATTATTAACACTGTCTGTAATATCTATATTATTCTTTCCAAGTCTTCCAACCGCTATAAGAATTTCGGCCCCAATTGTAGAATCGGGATATCCCATAAGCAGTTTCCACAATATATCAATATTGTTAATATAACCTGTCTTTTCCAGACCGGTTATGGAAATATCAATTATCCTCTGCAGGGTATAATCATTTTTTAACAACATGGAATTTTCCAGGGCAAATTGCAGGGCGTATTCATAAAATTGCCCTATATCTCCGGTAAATGTACTGTCGTTAGCTGCATTTTCCATAATTTGCGCTTTTGCCGAAAGATCGGCTCTGGAAAATTTTTGTTTATACAACTGAAGAACAGGCGAATCACAAAAAGCTGGAAAACTTAAAAGAACAAACAGCGCAAAAAAGACCGCCTTTTTAGTCATTTACAACCTCCTGAAACTTATTAAACCGGCTGTTACTTTCATTAGCAGCGGCGGCTCTTTCGGTTTCATCTTCAATTATCCTGAACGGCAGTTCGTCTTCGTCTTCGTCCGGCAGCATATCAAAAACTTCGCAAAGGATATGGTTTCTGGTCGTAATGGGAAGATCATCCGCCTCCATGTGTATTGTCGATATATTCGACGCCTGATTATAATCGATAGAACGAATAGTACCCGGCATACAAACAGGAACACGATCAATGGAAAACTGTACTTTAAGACGCTGGCCGACAGGAGCCGTGCCTGTCACTCTGAAGGCGCAGCCTTTATCGGAAACATCTTCCATCATACATCTAAGGCCGGGCGCCCTTTCCAGTTTGTAAGGCTCCATATCGCTGACAAGGTAAACAAACGCCGCCTTGTTAAGTTTAACGCGCAAAGACGTTCGTTTCTGGGTTCTGAAAAGCGAGTCATTATGTTCAACTTTTAACGACGAAATACCCTTGGAGAAAACTTCGTCTGTTACTTCCGTATCAAATACATAACCCGCGTCATCTTCCCGCCAAAAATAAATAGATATTCCTAAACCCTGCCATTGCATATGAGATGTCATCTTTTGATTCGTCGGACGGGAAATGGTAATATAATTTCCGGTATTTTTTATAACTTCGGATTTGAAGACCCCTGTACCCTGAACTAAAACCTTTAACACCTGACCTTCGCTGATTTGACGGGAAGTTGTAATGGTTGACCTTTTTTCGGAATTTTTCATTCCAAGCTGTTTACAGTAATCAAAAAGCTTTGAAAGAAAATCCTGAATTTCCGGATCTTCGCTGTTACCGGACATCCTGACGGCGTTCACCACAGAGCGAATACAGGTTTCCAGATTCTTTTGGGATGTAAATATTGACACCGGGTCGTCAATGTTACAGTTTGTAACCAGCCGTCTTATCTGTTCCAGTTCTCTTATTGAAAAACCGGATTCTTTTCCCTTTGAAAAGAATTGAAACCAGTTGGCCTTTTTATTTTCACCATCAGAACGGGAAAACAGTACTATAAAGAGAACCAATATTGCAATAACCAGAAAAAACGTCGTCAATAGTTTACCTCATTCCTAATATCGGACTTATGAGCCAAATTGAACCACAGGTTCGAGTTGGCCGGTTTCATGGTTAGCTATGCTAACCAATTCCGCAAAATACCGGCCTAAAGACCTATATTTTGCTTTTTTACAAGGAAGTTGTTTTGATTGAAGTTTCCGAACAACTCCATCTTATATTATAATATAGAAATAACTTTCGGAAAAGCGCAAGGGAGAAAAATGGGTATCTATTTAGAGGCTATCCTTCTGTATATTGTTCTGTTTTTATCAGGTTCGGCAAGTTTCTTTACAAACAGTTCCCAACCAGGAGCGCATGCGGGCTTTTCGGTTTCGGCCGCGCTTAGCGGCATTTTCCTGCGAAGCATCCCTTCGCTTGTCCTGATTTGGTTTCTGCTTTTAAAGAAAAAGAAGTTAAATGACTGGGGTATCCGGCCGGGGCTAAAAGATCTGATTTCCGGCATTATCACATTACCATGCCTTTTAATTATTGGCTTTATGGTTACTTATACTTCTTCCAAAATCGGCGAAACGTCCTTACAAATAACGCTGGTTTCTCCTTCCAGCGGCTCCGAATGGATAATACTCTGTCTTTCCTGCTTATTCGCGGCGTATTTGGAAGAAAGTTTTTTCCGTTTTTACCTGTTGTCAAGAAGGAATGAATTTAACATGAGCGCCGCATGCTCGTTTGCGCTTTCTGTGACGCTTTTTTCAATTTGCCACATTTACGAAGGCCCTTGGGGGTTTTTAAACGCTGTTCTTTCAAGCACGCTTTTGTGTTTTATGTTCCTGCGTTATAAGTCAATACATGGCATATCCATTGCTCACGCAATGTACAATATCGCGGTATATGTCATTAATACAATGATAAATACCTAAAATATTAAACTCAGGCCAATCCAGGGCAGAAGATAACCGCTTGAGCCTTCATGTAATGAATAAGGAAAATCAACTCCCGCTTCAATATAAAATTTTCCATAAATACGGTACGTAAAAGAAACTCCTATATTTGAATATCTTAAGTCAACAGGCTGCATGCTGAAACCTACGCCTATTCTTAAAGTAACCGCCGATTCACGGCCGTTCAGCCAGTTGATAAATAAAACATTATATCCGAATGTATAACCGTTCATTGCGCCGGGAAAATAATAATCATCTAATCCAAATTCTGACATTTTAAAGAACGAAAATTCCTGGCCGAAATAACTGTTTAAATATATGCAGGAAATTATGCTTGCCCGCATGGATAATAAATAATAAGAAAAACCGGCGTAATCGACAGGGCTTTCTCCGTAAATATGAAACCCCGGCATAATTGAAACATTGATAATATAATGAAACAGACCAAATTTTTCTCTGTAAGTTTTAAAATCTATTCCGCTTATACTTGCCTCTAACCCGCATGGATTTACAACAAAAACATCATATTCCCCGTCAACCAGCTTGCCTTTATCAAAAACAACGCGAACTCTGCTTCCGTCATAATCTACGATTATTTCAACAGGGACAATATGCTCTCCTTTGGAGTTAACAAAATAAACCTTGGCGTTCGGTTCTATATTTTTTCCGTTAAATTCAAATTTACTTCCCTGATTATCATTATAATAATCCAAATCTTCTCCCGGTTGATAAAGTTCTGGTTTTACGGCGTTAAAGACCATAAACGGCGCCCACTGTGTTTCTTTACTGGGCTTGCCTAAAATATCATAGGGTATTACGCGGAAACGGTAATTTCCCGGCGGCAATGAAATGTCCAAATAATTACCGGTAGTAAATTTCCTTATATACTCAGTATATTCCCCTATTTCTTCTTCTTTTTCGATAATTACTTCACAATGCAGCGAGTATGTTCCGCCGCTCCACGTTAACCGCTGAATAAAACCGTTGTCGGGATCCAGGAAATAACCCGCGGTCTGCGCATGAAGAACAGATAACCCGGAAAGAAAAAGGACTGTAAGTATAAGACATTTAACCCTTCTGTTAATTGCCATACAGTATCCCTGTATCATTAATTTGTACCGGTATCGGAGGCGGAAAATCCAGAACAAAGGTATATTCGCCCGCTTTACCCCGCTGTTCAATTATTCTATTACGCATATTTACCGCTTCAACCTGCCAGATAAAAGTTCCATTATCTAATACTTTAAGATCGTCTAATACATAACTTGTCCTGTTAACCGGGTCTGTGCCGGTTATTCGCCGCCGCCCGTTTTCCGTCTGCTGATAAAGCGTAAAAATATACGCGTTTGCGCCCTGTACTGCCCTCCACTCAAAGACAATGTTTTTCATGGACCTTAATTCTTCCAGCCCGTAACGCTGCCTTGCACGGGGGGTTACGTTTTCAGGCGGCGGCAGGGGGGGAATAGGCAGCACCTGGAATTGACGCGGAGCCGGCGCGCTTACGGTAAAACCGTCGGCGGTACGCGCTTCAACATCCCAGTACCATACGCCCTCATCCGGGATGTCAAGGCGGATAGTGCGCGGGGGATTTTGAATTTCAACCGCCGCGCGCCCTTGCAGCGGATTTGGATTTCTTGACAGCACAAATCTTGATCTTACCACGCTGCCGCTGCATTCCCATGTAAAGATCGTCTGCTGCCTTAGCGCGGTAAGACCGTTCAGCCTTGCTCTTTGTTCAGGAAGAAGCAGGCGAAGTTCCGGCCGCACACGTACAGGTTCAGGTTCAACTCTGGTCTCAAGTTTTGGTTCCGGCCTCAATTCGGAGGGAACAAGCTCCGGCGGTAAATCCGCGGGCAAATTTTCTTTGGACGGAGTTACAGCCGCAAGCCATTCTTCAAGGCTGCTCTGTTCAGGGGCGGCCTGAACGGCCGAACTTTGCTCAATACGGAAAAAAGACGGCTGCGAAAAAGAGGGGCTGCCGCTGAAAACAGACGGAAAAACAGGCTTTACACGCCAATACCATGTTCCCGGTCCCAAACCTGAATCACTGTAATTAACAGACGCAATTTGGGCGCTTGTTTGCAAGTAAGAAAAATCCGGCGATTTACTGACTTCCAGAACGTAAGATACGGCGTCTTCCGCCTGCGCCCACTGAAAATTCAACAAAGGCAGCTCATCATTGTAACGGAACAGGCTGTTTAATTCGGGTCTTATCAACCGCGGCCCGGAACCATCCGCTATGGTTATCCGGCCGTCACTTAAGACAGTTTTTTCAAAAGACAAGCGCCAGTACCACAGCCCCGTTTCTAAAGGAACCTTCGCCTGCCTGTCAAGGTTGTCAATTCCCCTGAAAATCTGATTAAAGTTTCTGTCCGCAGAAATTTCCAGGCGCAATGTTTCTTCCGGTCTAAGATTAATCCTGTTCCATTCAAAATCTATAGGGACAGACCCGCCGGCGCTTTTCAAATACCGGGCGTTCGGGATTGGACGCGTTACAACCGCGGCCTTTTCATTTAATTCATTCCCATCCAAATCCATCGTTATTCTTTCACCCGAAGATACTTCCCGCGAAAATATTTCGCGCGAAGACACTCCGCGATTGTTCCTGTTTTCGGTAATCCGTACGGTTCCGCTGTTAACCTGTACTGACGTTCCCTTTTCTCCGGCGGAGGCGCTCAGTACCGTTCCAAGGCCTGTCTGTATCACCCGTCCGTTAAGTCCAAGAGAAACATTCTTGCCGGTATCACCGGAAGAAACGGATATATTTCCCGAACTTAACTCAATATGGAAACCTTCGCCGTCGGGAGAACGCGATATGCGTATAAGGGTATTTTCATCTAATTCTATGTCGTTACTTTCTATGTCAAGCGCCGCGAAAGAAATTTCCGCTACACGAATTAAATCCCCGGGGTATACAGGCGAATCGTTTGAAAGCCTCTCCCACAGCACACGGTCGCCAAGACGCCGCTGGACAACATTTTTCTTTACAATGACAATACCGGCGGGTTCTCTGTTTTGTATACTGAATGTTTGAAGCAGATCCTGCCTGAATAACGCTATACCGGCGGAAGCAAGCAACAGGAAAAAAATGGTTATCAGAAAATCAGCTAAACGAAAATTACTTTTCGGTTTATGCGGTTTATGCGGTTTCGCCGATTTTGTACTTTTTTTCATCTGCATTTAAATCTACCTTTGACATTTGCGGAGGTTCAATACCCAAAAGATCCCGCAGTTCGGCAAGCGTAAACGGCCCTTTATTATTATTAACATGGTTAACAACGGCGAATATCCGCACAGGTTTTTCCTTTCCTTTTACCGTTACCGGCGGCATTTCTTCGGTAATAAATTTACTGCCCACAAGATTCCATGTGTCCTCTGTTATCAGAATATCCGTACCAAGGGGTTTGTTAAGGGCTTCGACTCTGGACGCAAGATTTACAGGATCGCCTATAACAGTGTATTCCATGCGAAGATCGGAGCCTATTTGCCCCGCGGTGACAATACCCGTATTTATACCGCACCCTATCCTGATAGCGGGGTTGGCGGGATCGTCTTTTTCCCTGCCCTTGTTCAAATTATAAAGCGCCCTGCGCATCATCAGCGCCGCCATAACACAGTTGAAAGCGTCCTTGCGCGGGCTTCCGGCTGTGTAAGCGGTACCCCAATGCGCCATTACCGCGTCGCCGATAAATTTGTCTACAACTCCGTTGGTTTTTTCTACGCAGTCTACCATCTGTGTAAGATAATTGTTAAGCCAGAAAACAATCCGATCTGAAGCGTCCTTTCCGAAACTTTTTGTAAATGTTTCGGATATAGAAGTAAAGTTGCGAATATCCGAAAAAAAGACAGTCGCGTGTTTCGGCAGCCCTCCCGGCTTTATTTGCCCGCGCATTGCTTTTACGGCAATATCGCGGTTGGTAAACTTGCCAAAAATACCCAGCGCGTTGCTCATACGCTGGAAACTGGAAGTTAATATGCCAATCTCGTCGCGGCTTTTTTGATTTAGTTCAATTTTAAATTCTCCGTCTTCGATTCTTCGCGCGGCAACAGCCAATGTTCTTAGGGGAATAGAAATTGTTTTTGAGAAAAACCAGATAAAAATAACAGAAAAACTTAACACCGTTACGGTAAGGTAGATATTACGCCTTGTGGTAGCGGCTATCCCTTCAAAAACCCTGTCGTATTCAATGCATGTTATAACCACCGCGTTTGCGTTGTTTAATTTGGTATACGCCAAAAATTGGCGCATAACATAATTTCTCCTTTCGCTCGGACGGGCATTCTCCGGCTGCAGGTTCAAGTCGGTATTTAAATATTTATTTATATTACCGAATAATTTATCCATAACAAACTGGATTGCCGGTTTTGCGTGCGCCCATGTTACCGCAAAAAAATCCGTATTTACAGCGCTTCTGTCGCCCTGTAAAAATTTAAATTCGGCTTCAACAATACGCTGCCTGCTTAGTGCCTGACTGTCAAATATTTCGCGTATAAAATCTTCATTTGCTATGTTAACGGCGGAACGGACAAGTTTAAAATCGGCGGCAAGCAGAATATCGCCCTGTGTGTTTATCATGAAAGACTGGTTAATTCCCGAGCCAAAGTTGTTATTCAAGGTTTCGGAAGAAAAAAGAACGCCGCACACTCCCGCGCTTTGCCACGGAAAAAACAAAGCCAGAACAGACCTTGAAAAATGGGGCGTCGCGTTTAATATTACGGTCTCTCCCCGGACAGCGCGGCCAAAAGCGGTTTTCTGGTTCTTAAAATAAGGCTCTGCAAGGCCTCCGTCAATATCTTTGGATAAAAAAAATCTGCTGTTAACAAGCAGCTTCTCCTCCTTTTCCTGGGTAATAAAAAACAATGCCGCAATCTGCGGATTTTCCACAAAAAATAAATCTGTAATTTCTTTTATAGCGGCGTTGTTTGTTCTCATAGCGGTAATGGTCTGTATAAGCACCCTTGAATTGGAACGCGTATTTGCAAAGGTTGTTTCCGCTTCCGCTGCCGAACGGCGGTTTGCCTCAAAGTTCGTCTCTTCCGCGTTAATCCGCAAATCCTCATATATAAGCCATGAAGCAAGAGCGGTAATAGACCCAAGTGAGATAATAACCATTATGGAAATGATCATTACCAGCTTTTTACCTATTGAAAACCGGGTATTGTCAATTGCGCGCCTTTTGTATTTTTTTTCCATGTATATTTATTATTATCGTAAAATTTTCGAATAAAAAATAGGGCGATTATATTAAAAGCGTATACCCGCGGAAAGCCCCGCGCCCGCCAAATACGGATACCCGCCGCGGATATAAGGCTCAATAATCCACTTTTCTTTTATCAAAAAACGCCAGCCACACCCCACACCTATCGAAAATACGCCTATTTTAGAGGGTACGGAAACCCCGATTTCATTGCTGAAAAAAAGAGCCGGTCCCCCTGTAAATTGCATAAACGGGCCTGAACATGCCTTTTTGCCGAAAAAATAAAAACGTAAAAGAAAATTGAGTTCCAGAACGCTTATACCGTCGTCGAAGTTAAAAAACCAGGCCGCCTTCATGCCAACTGATGTACCCTTGCCGAAGCCCACGGCAAGCCCGCCTCCGTAGGAAACGCCTGAAAGACTATAAAATGCGGCATCCCCGCTTGGACATATCCATAAGTCACTATTATCCGATTCTGAATCCGCAAACCCCGCCGATACACAGAAAAGCATAAATAATATAAAAGATAAACAATCTCTGTATTTCATGTAATCCATTTGTATTCCCCTGGTTATATCTCTTTTCCCAGCGCATATATGGTTATTAGTTTTTTGCTGTTGTTAATTGCCCAATATACTTTTCCGTTATGGGGATTATAACGCAAGGTATCACTCATGTTCAGGCGAATTCCTTTTAGTTCCTTTGGCCCTGAAACAGCCTTGCCTTTTTCATCTATTAGCAGCACATATGTAGAAACGTAGTCTGTCGCGTCTCTTTCAATAATATCCGCGGATTGCATTGAAAATTTAAAAACTTCCCACAACACCAGATAACGGTCGGTATCTACTTTGGCTATTTTGGGATGCCCTGCGTGGCTCTCGTTTTTGGCGTATTTTGTAAGATATATTGGCTCTGAACACGAATTCAGGTCTTCATCAAAAGTAAGCACAAACAGGTTTCGGGCGTTATTTCTGTCTTTTCCGTAGACTCCGGCAAATATATAACCGTTTGAAGTCTTTGCCAGACCGCCCATTTCCGCATAAGTCGCGTTTACTACGTTTTCAACCGGAAAAGTAAAAGCATTCAGCCGTTTAGTGCTGCCTCCCTTCTGAAATTTTGCAAAAGTAAAACTTCTGGGATACGCGTCGCCGTGATCCGCAAAAATAAAACCATTGTCAATGGGAAGGATAAACTGGTTGAAAGAATGGCTGACATAGGGCATCTGCATATTACCCCCGATTATCTGCGCGCTGGTTGCCGCTCCCTCGTCAATCCTTTCAAAAGTATTTTTATCCAGCACAAAACCGTAGGATGACTGTATCCCGTCAAACATTTCACGGGCAAAATAAACCGCAAGCATGGAACCTGATAATTCAAGCCGGCATGATCCTGCGTCATAAGGACTCCTTATTCCGTTAAAACTGTTTGGAGACTGCGCCTTGAGTTTATATGTTTTCATTCTTTTCCCTTCCGGGTTGTACTTAACCATAGCCATATTTTCAGAATTTTTATTGGCTGCTTTAGCCGCGTAAAAAAAGTAATAATTACCGTCATTGTCTTTTGTAAAAGCGCCTAAAGAGCCAAGTATGTTCCTCACGGCCAAAGCTCTTTGTATCTGTAAATTGATGTCATATTCATACATATAGGTGATTTTCGCGCTTTCATCTGAAGCACAAAGAGTAACTGAACCGTCGTTGTTTATAAAAATAAAAATAGGGGAAAGCTGTCCCCAATAACTGATATACTGATTTCCGATTTTATCGACTGAATCGCGGATAGAATAACCCATAGGCCGGCTGACTTCGGCAAGCTGCTGGGCGGCAAGGATGCAAACAAAAGAACCTGCCATAAGCGCAAACAATGTAATTCGTTTCATTTTTCTCTCCTTATATTATTCTTCCTTGAAAAACAATTATTCGAGATTGTCCAATGAACATTTCCTGTTATTTTATTATACCGCAATGCATCAAAAATGTTAAGGATAACATCCGGCAGTTATGATTCTTTTAATTTAACAGCGCTTCGCAGGCGATCTTTGCCGCTTCCTGTTCGGCGCTTTTTTTGTTGCGGCCAATACCCGGTCCGTAGACAGTTTCGTTCACACACACCTCTATCCAAAAAGTGCGCTCGTGTTCCGGGCCTGAGCGCTTGATCATGCGGTATTCGGGGTAAGTGTGGTAAAGCCGCTGGCAGTATTCCTGCAAAAGCGATTTATAATCTTTGTGGTAATTTGCGCCTGTTACCCGCTGAATCTCCAGCGATATACAGCGGCTTACAAAGTTAAACGTTGTCTTATAACCGGAATCCAGGTAAAGCGCCCCTATAAGCGCTTCCATAGCGTCGGCAAGAATTGCCTTTTTGGCTCTGCCGCCGGAAAGGTCTTCGCCTTTGCCAAGCAAAAGCATTTCATCAATTTTCAAACCTTTGGCAATCTCCGAAAGTATGTCCTCGGAGACTACAACGGCTTTTATCTTTGCCAGTTCGCCTTCGCTTTTTTCAGGGAAATTTTTATAAAGAAGGGTAACGCAGACGGCTCCCAGAATGGAATCGCCCAAAAATTCGAGGCGTTCATTGTTGTATTTATTACCCGTCTCGTTGGAAACGGAACGGTGTATAAAAGAAAGGTTCAGAAGATCGAGACTTTTAAATTTAAAACCGGCGGCTTTTTGAAAAACCGCCAGTTTTTTCTTTCTTTCCGAACTGAGAATGTACTTATTATTTTTGCTGGGATTTAATAAATTCGTATGCGTCCTTTACGGTTTCAAATTCATTGGCTTTTTCATCGGGAATGTTAATGCCCATCTCTTCTTCTATGGCATAAACC
>Ga0268262_10006387_pt1 | contig 11333 bp, 11 predicted proteins | sample TergutNc150P3_FD_190354 | JGI IMG/M metagenome (GOLD analysis project Ga0268262, IMG submission 190354) | Nasutitermes corniger P3 segment gut microbial community from laboratory colony in Florida, USA - Nc150 P3 (SPAdes) (version 2) | ecosystem: Host-associated > Arthropoda: Insects >...
GCTGCTCCACTGGTCAGACGTCACAGCCTCCGAACAGCCCGCGCTCTTTATGACAAGCGGCAACCAGAGCCTCGTGTATGAGGGGCGCGGTATGCCGCCCAAGCACAGCCTGCCCGTCACCCTGTATCTATACAACCGCAACGATGACCCCGCGCTACAGAACAATCTGCTGGACGCGATAGAGGCGGCTATGGAGCCGGACAGGTTCCACGGCGAGGACACGATGACCCTTGGCAGGCTGGTGTCGCACTGCCGCATCGAGGGCGACATCGAGACGGACGAGGGGCTTCTGGGCGAGCAGGCCGTGGCGATAATCCCAATCTCAATTCTGGTGCCATGACACCGGCGGACGTGGTGGCCGAGGCTCTGACGTGGCTTGGCACACCCTACCACCACGCCGCGCGGGTCAAGGGCGCGGGCGCCGACTGCGGGCAGTTCCCCACGGCCGTGTTCCAAGCCTGTGGGCTGGTGCCCGAATTTGAGATAGAGCCTTACAACCAAGACTGGCACATGCACAACAGCGAGGAGCGTTACCTGGGCTACGTCGAGCTATTCTTCGTCAAAGTCGAGGCCCCGCAGCCGGCGGACCTGGCCCTGTTCAAGTACGGGCGCGTCATCTCGCACGGCTCAATCGTCGTCGGGTGGCCTTCAATCATCCACGCGTACGTCACCGCCGGCAAGGTGACGCTCGACGACGGCGCGGTGAACGCCGACCTAGCGCCGCGGTTCAAAGGCTGGTGGCGATTAAAGCAGTGGACAGTGAAAAGCAGCTGACAGTGACCAGCCGCTTCAATCACTGGCAACTCGAACCACAGGGACGCAGCAAAGCGGCAAACGGCAATCGAAAGGGGCAACAATGGCAGGCATATTCGGCACGTCAGGCAGAAGCACGGTCGCGGAGCGGCTTGGCAGCATCAACCTACAGACCAGCGCGTACGGCAGCTGCATCCCGGTCGTGTACGGCCGCGCGCGCGTGGCGGGCAACATGATCTACCACGGCAACTTTACGGCGAACCCGGTGACCACGCGGCAGGGCGGCAAGGGCGGCGGTCCGACCAGCACGGAGTTCTGTTACACCGCCGACGTCGCGCTCGGCATCTGCGAGGGACCCGTCGAGATTGGCACAATCTGGCGCGACAGGGAAGTATGGACAAAGGAAGTCCGCGACATGTACAACGGCATCCTGAACGGCCTGCCCGTGCGGAACCCGCTCATCAGCAGCGGCTCGCTGAACATCACGCTGTACGGCGGCAGGCCCGAGGGCGACGCCTGGACCGTGTTCCCCCCCGGCAAGCGCATCGGCTACGGCTCCACGGCGTACGGCGCGGCGCAGAAGATGGATCTCGGGAGCAACGCGCAGGTGCCGAACCACGCCTTCGAGGTCGTCGGCTTCTGCGCCCCGCAGACCGCCGCCGGCGACGTCGGCCCGGCGGACGTGCTGCTGGACATGCTCACCCACCCCGTCCACGGGATGGGCTTCCCGGCCGGCGCCGTGGCGAACCTCGACGACTACCGGCTCTACTGCCGGGAGGCCGGTCTCTTTGTCGCCGGCGCGTTCGACAGCCAGAGGCAGGGCGTGGAGGCCGTCAAGGCGCTGCTGGACTGCACCAACTCAATCGGCGTCTGGAGCGGCGGCAAGCTGCGTATCCTGCCCCTCGCCGACCTGCCCGTCGGCGGCTGGAGCCCGAACAGCACCCCGCTCTACGCGCTGACGCACGACGACTTTCTGAGCGGCGGCCCCGGCGACGACCCCGTGCAGGTCACCCGCAAGAGCGCGGCGGACGCCCACAACTCCGTCAAGGTCAAGTTCCGCGACAGGGCGCCGGAGGTGACGCACATCCACCTGGCGCCGCCCGAATTGATGGACATCACCAAGCAACCCATCGACATGGACGTAACCGCGCCGACCTACGTCGACAGCGTGGCCGAGGCCAACGATCTGGCCATGCAGGACCTATACGGGCTGCGGCCGGCGCCTGACTTCAGCGCCGAACTGATGGCCGACCCGAGGGCCGCGCAGACCCTCGCCCAGATACGCCTCCAGCGCAGCGTGGGCATCCGCAACGAGTACAAGTTCCGCCTGGGCTGGCGCTACACGCTGCTGGAGCCGGGCGACCTCGTGACGCTCACGGAGCCTGGCCTGGGGCTGGAGAACACGCCCGTGCGGATAACGGCGGTGGAGGAGGACGCGGAGGGCGACCTGTCAATCACGGCCGAGGACTGGCCCAACGGCATAGCCACCGCCGTTGCCTACCCGCCGCCGGACACGGGCGCCGAGCCGGTGAACGTGCTGGCGCCGCCGCCCTTCGTCGATGCGCCGGTCATCTTCGAGCCGCCGGCGGACCTCACCAGCGGCGACATGCAGCTTTGGATTGGCGCCAGCGGCTCCGGCCCGGACTGGGGCGGCTGCGAGATATGGGCGGCGGCCGCCGCCGGCGGGCCCTACCGGTTGATGGGGCGCATAGACGCGCCCGCGAGGCACTCGACGCTGTACAGCAGCGCGGGCCCGTCCCTCGCATACTTCAGGCCCCGCCGCCCCTTGCTGGGCGGCGGCGACCTAGCCGGCAGCACAACCCCAAACGACATGAGCACCCTGAGCGCCGTTGTGTCGCCGGACGGCTCAAGCTACGAGCTCTTCACTTACCGACTGGCCACGCCGCAGGCCGACTTCTACAGCCTCGGCGGTCTCCAGCGCGGCCTCTTTGGCACCGCCGTGACTGCCACATGGCCCGCCGGCGCCGCCTTCATGCGCCTGGACACCGCCGTCGCGCGGCTGGACTTCTCGCGCTGGCAGAAGGGCACAATCCATCTCAAGTTCCCATCGTTCAACGCCTTCGGCCTCCAGCGCCAGAGCCTGGCCGACGTGCAGCCGGTGGCGTTCAACCTGACCGGCGCCGGCACGACGAACTTCTGGCAGGGCATCGGCGACCTGACCATGACGATAACGCCTAACCTGCCCGCATAGGAGCCGCCCGTGCCATCCCTGATAGTCAGCGTCAACGACGACCCGAACCTTGACCCCGCCAACCCCGGCGGCGTCCCCGGCGGCAGCGGCGCACCTGGCGGCGCCGCGTACACCAGCACCAGCCGCTGGCTCGACGTGCGCTGGACTTACGATGAGCCTGCGCCCACCGGCGCGGCGACGGGCTTCGAGGTGGCCATATTCGCCAGCGCGACGCCCCAGACCGAGTCATCGTGGACGATGCTGGAGCCAGTGGCCTCCGTGCCCTACGCCGCCGGCGCCGGGCGCTACTCCACCCGCGCCTCGCTCCGCATCAGCGTGCCCCTCTACGCCGCCGTCAGGGTCCGCTACGGGGACTTCCGCAGCGCGTGGACCGTCCTCGGCAGCCCCGTGGCGTTCGAGCCGGACCGGCGGGACACGGGCGCCGACGACCTGCCCGGCGTCCGCCGCATGGAGGACGGCACCATCATGCAGTGGACGACCACGCCCGCCTGCACGGCCGAGCAGGCCTACACCGTCCAGTGGCCCGAGCCGTTCCCGCAGGCCTGCCTGTGCGCCGTCGTCACCACCCGCGTGGACAGCCCCGGCGCCGGCAACGACATCGTGTTCCAGCTCGTGTCCAAGACCGCCGCGGCCGCCACCGTGTACCGCCAGAGCATGTCGGGCTCCGGCGCCGGCCAGCCCGCCAGGGCGCACATCGTCGCGTGGGGGATGTGATTCCAAGTTGCATTCGAAGAATGCAACTTGGTAGTCTGCCGGGGAAAGGCGCGGCCACGGCCGCGCCTTTCCCAACGCCCCAAGCGGCACTTGCATATAGCGGTTCCCCTATTGATTAACAATTTTTGGGGTGGTTTTCGGCTGCGCTTTCCGAACGGGTTTAGCGGCACTAGAGCAATTCAACTTTGAAAAAGTTGAATTGGCACGGAGTGCTTAGTCTGCGCTGAGAGTGAAGCCTATGAAGGGGGCCAACGCCACTAGACCCCGTACAGGATGATCTCGTGCAGCTCGGGCGCGTGCTGTCTCAGGCAGAAGCGGTAGTCGTCGCGTATCCGCATGATGGTCTGCGGCAGGACGTACAGATCCTCGGGCTTGTGGTAGGCGCAGATGACCAGCCTGGGCTTCACGCGCCTGATTATGTCGGCCCCGCCCATCAGGGCCTCCCTCTCGGAGCCTTCGATGTCCATCTTGATGAGTGTGGGCAGCTCGGAGTCCAGCCGCCCGGCGAAGAAAGTGTCCAGCGACGTCACGGGCACGCTCTCCACAATGGTGCCCTGGGCGTTCTGGTTCGACAGGACGTTTTCGGCGAAAGACGACCCCATGCCCCATTCGTTCTGCTCCAGAAACCGCAGCTCCGTCTCCCTGTCCCAAAGCCCCTTCGGCACGACCGTCACGTCGGGTATGCCGGCGGTGTTCTTTATGGTCATCCCGTAGTGGACCTTGCCGGGCTCGAATGAATAGATGTGGGCGTGGCGGACCTTCGCCTGCTCCTCGTGCCTGACGAAATCCAGCACGCTGTCGCCCGAATAGGCTCCGCCGTCCACGAACACCTCGCCGTCCCGGAGCGCTATCCAGCCGTCCTCGAAGTACTTCTCGCAGGGCGACGGTATGTCCATGGTGGTGGCGCAGAGGCTCTTGCGCAGCCACGCCAGCACAGTCTTTTTCGACAGGTCGTCCTCGAAGAGGTCGTAGGCCCAGTGGTAGCGGGGCAGGTGCTTCTCCAGCGACTTGTAAGGGTTCATGGGCTTGTGCGGGTCAAACAGCATGGAGGGGTTGATTTTCAGTATTGTGCTGACCCATTCCCAGGGGAATACCCGATCCTGCGGGAAGCCGAGGGACGCCAGAATGCCTGTTGCGTTGTCGCCCTCGCCTGTGCTTGAGCAGACCATGACCGTGGCATCGGCGTATTCCCTCCCCAGTGTCGCAGGGTCGACCACCCTGACCCCGAGGAACTCGCCGCTGGAGCCGTGCTGGTCGCACAGGCAGGCCACGCGCAGTTTGGCGCGCTCCCACAGAAGGCGCATCACGGAGATGGCCACGGGCGACTGCACCCCGTACAGCGCAAGCCGCCGCCCGCCGAGCGACTCCCTGATGTTTTGGAGCAGCCCGTCCAGCGCCCGCTCCCTGCACTCCGTCAGGGCCAGGCACTCGTCCAGAACGCCGTCGAAGTCCTTGCCGGAAATGTCCACAGTCCGCCCGGCGGCCTCGACGTATTCAAGCAGCAGCGTGTCTTTGATCTCCAGAGCCATGGCGGCGCCCCCCGTCCATCTGATTCTATACGGGAACGGCTATATGTGTTCCTTCAGCCGCTTCAGCTCCGGGTCGTCGGGGAACTCCGCGAGGCCCAAACCCAGTATCTGCGCGGCCGAATCGCGGTTGCCCATCTGGATCATGTACATGGCCGCCAGGCGGTGCCACCTGCCCAGGCCCCTCGCGCCGATGCACACCTTCACGCCCTGTAGCGCGTACTGCGCCGCCCGTCTTTTGTCCCCGCGCGCCATCTCTATTTTCAGCAGGAGGTCGTACAGCGCGGACTCCCTTGGCGCGACGGCGAGCGCGTTCTCCGTGGCCTTGAGGGCCGCGTAGAAGTTGCCCTGGCCCAGCTCCTGTTCGGCCAGGGCGTACTGCGCGGGCAGGTAGTCGGCCGTCAGCTTGCGCAGCACGAACTGGATTTGGGCCACCGCCTGGCCCCACAGTTGGTCGCCCCCCGCGCCCCCGGCCGTGTAGTCGTAGCCGTCGTCCTGCAGGGCCACCTTGAGGACGCGGCAGTCGGGCAGCCCCCTGACCAGGTCGATGACGTTGATGGAGACCGGCGACCAGCTTTTTTCTTTGGAGATGGTGAACGTCCACTTGTGGTCAGAGTTGAACTTGGACGGCCAGTTCCCGTGCTCGTAAAGGTCTTCGTCGGGCACGATGATGCACATGTGCCCTCCGTCCTTCACTAAGCTCCACCACCCCTTCAGCGCCGTAGCGGGGTCGCGCATGTGCTCCAGGCAGTGCGAGGAGAACACGAAGTCGAACTGCTCCTTGACATGGTCCGTTATGTGGTCGGCGTCCCCGTCCTGCATGTCGAAGCGGCGCACGTCCGGGAATATTGGGTCTTCCCCGCAGCCGATGTCTATGCCGCTGCCCCGCAGCACGCGCCTCTCCAGGCTGCCGAACAGGTCCCTTGTCTTTGACGCCTCGTTGGTCATGCGGCCTCCTGCATCTTATGGCGGTACCCCAGTGCGCGGTGCCCCCGCTACATGAAAAGGGCCTCCACGGTCTTTGGGTTGACCTTGGCGGTTATCGGGTGGAAGTGGCGGTAGAAGGGCTGGGAGTAGAGGTCGCGGATGTCCCTGGGGACGTCCTCGAACAGATGGGAGAAGTCGTCCCTGACGAAAAAGGCGTTGGCCCCGCTGATCAGGCTGCAACAGACCAAGCGGTACTGGTACTTCTCGAACAAATCGTTGAAGTTTGCCAGTGCGGCGCCGTAGAAGTCGTCGCCGGTCCACGTGTGGTCCGGGTTGTACGCTATCTGGAACCGCCCGGGCGGCGGGAACTTCCCGTTGTACTCGACGATGAACAGCTTTGGCGTGAAGCCGTTTTCCAGCAGGTTCTCGACGAAGTAGATGTCGTTGCCGTCCAGGTCCAGCGAGATGACGTCCAGCGAGTCCGCCCCGAGCAGCCCCAGCCCTGTTCTGGCGTGCCGGATGATGTTTTCAAGCGTGATCCAGTCCTTGATGTAGTGGAGGCGCTTCAGCTTGGGCACCTCGATGGCCAAGTCCTCGCCGCCGACCCAGAACCCGCTATAGCCAAGGGCACCAAGGATGATGGTGTTGTTCTCCAGTCCGTTGCCGACTCCGAATTCGGCGAAGCGACCCTTCCCTCTCTCTATTCCGAGGCGGCGCACAATCTCCATCGTGATGCCGTCCTCATCGTTCTGCGAAAAGCACTTTTGGCCGAACTTGTTGAGCGGGTTAGGGGATTCGGCCTTTAGCTTGTGGAGCCTGTTCCAGACCAGCAAGTCCTTGGCGGCGCACACTACATCGTGCGTCACGTGGCCGAAATGTGCGGAGACCTGCGCGAATTGGCCCATCGCCAACAGGTTGTTGATGATCGCCTTGAGGTCATCGTCAACCACAGCGAGTTTGTAGGCTATCCTCTTGGAATCGTCTGTGTCGGTCAATTCAGTCCCCCTGCGGTGGTTTCATTATAGCGGCTCTGTGCGCGGCGGGCTATCTCCGCCTTCAGCAGCTCCACCGCGCCCTTCCAGTCGTTGTCGCGGGGCTGCCTCAGCAGTCTGACGGTGGGGTACCAGGGCGTGGCCTCGTCCAGGCACCAGCGCCATTCGGGTATGCGCGGCAGCATGGCTATTGTGGGGACGCGGAGCGAGCCGGCCAGGTGCAGCGTCGAGGTGTCGACGGACACCACCAGGTCCAGCCGCCTGACTATCTGCGCCGTGTCCATGAAGTCGCCCATCCTTGGGGACATGTCCATGAAGCCGGGGAGGCGCGGCGGCTCTGGGTCGGGCGGCTTCTGCAGGCCGTACCAGGCTATGCGCTCGACTCCCTGCATGTCCGCCAGTGCGTCCAGCAGCCGCGGGTTCATGCTCCTGTGTTCGTCCATGGTGTGTATGCGGTTGCCGCCCCACACCAGGCCCACTTTGAAGCCGGGGCGGTCCAGCTCCGGCATGAACCCGGCGTCGTCCAGCGGCGGAATTACGATGGGCGGGGGCAGCTCGGTGGATTCCACGTCCAGCAGCATGGGCAGCTCGAACAGGTTTATGACGGCGTCGAAGGGCGGCTCCTCCTTTTCCTGGACCAGCAGGCCGTCCACGCCGGGCAGGCCCTTCAGCAGCCGCAGGATCGGCCCGTACACCGACAGCAGCACGCGGGCGCGGCTCATCTCCTTCACCTGCGGCAAAAAGCGGGCGAACTGGATCACGTCGCCGAAGCCGTGGTGGTAGGTGCGGACCATCAGTGTGCGGCCCGGCATCGGCCCGCCGTCCCAGCGGGTGTTGCCCGTGTCGTAGTTTTCGTACATGGTGGCAAGGGCCATGCCCGGCACGAAGAGCCTCCAGGCCTCTCTGTAGCTGCCTCGGAGCAGCAGCAGGCACGCCAGCCTCATCCGCATGGCCCTGTCGCCCAGGCCCAGCCCCATCGCGGCCTTGAAGTCCGCCTCGGCGCCTGGCAGGTCCAGCGCGTGCAGCCTGGCGGAGCCCCTCGCGGACAGATGGCGCGGATCCGTCAGCCTGATACCGACGGCCCTGTCGTACGCCTCTCGGGACTCTGCGGCCATGCCCTTTTTTGCGTATAGGTCCGCAAGGTCCAGCAGCGCCTGGAAGTGGGACGGCGCGGCTTTGATCAGGCCAAGCAGGAGCGCCTCGGCCTCGTCGGCCTGCCCCAGGCCCAGCCGGGAGCTTGCAAGGACATAGACGGCGGCCTGGTTTTCGCCGTCCAGCGCCACCGCCCGCTCGGCCGAGTCAAGGGCCTCCTCGAAGCGCCCCAGCTCGCACAGCAGCGCGGCGGCAAGCGCCCAGCCGTCTATGAAGTCGGGGTACTGCCTCTGTATGCGCCGGTAGTAGAGCAGCGCCGGGCCCAGGTCCCCCCGCGTCTGGCGCGACAGGGCCTCGGTGAACAGTTTGACCAACTGCGGGTCGGGCTGTGAGGGTATCAAGAATCCGCCATTCTGCGGGCGATTTCCTGTTTGAGCGTCTCCACCGCGCCACCCCAGTCGCCGTTGGTGTGCTGCCTCAGCAGTTTGACGGTGGGGTACCAGGGCGTGGCCTCCCCAAGGCACCAGCGCCATTCGGGCAGGTACTGGATCATGGCTATGGTCGGCACGCGGAGCGAGCCGGCCAGGTGCAGCGTGGATGTGTCGACGGACACCACCAGGTCAAGCCGCCTGACTATCTGGGCGGTGTCCATGAAGTCGCCCATGCGGGGCGACATGTCTATGAAGCCTGGGAGGCGCGGGGGGGCATCGCTGGGCGGCTTCTGGAGGCCGTACCAGGCCACACGCTCGGCCCCCTGCATGTCCGCCAGCGCGTCCAGCGGGCGCGGCCCCATGCTCCTCTGCTCGTCCATGGAGTGTATGGGGTTGCCGCCCCAGACCAGGCCCACCTTGAAGCCGGGGCGGTCCAGCTCGGGCATTGGCCCGCCGTCGTCGGGCAGGGAAAAAGTCACGGGCGGCGGCAGCGCGGCCGAGTCTATGTCAAGGGCGTAGGGCAGCTCCAGCAGGTTTATCACGGCGTCGAAGGGCGGCTTGTCCCTTTCCTGGACTATCAGGCCGTCCACGCCTGGCACGCCCCGCATGAGCCTCAGTATCGGCTCGTACACGGACAGCAGCACGCGGGCGCGGCTCATCTCCTTTATCTGCGGCATGAAGCGGGACATCTGCATGACGTCGCCGAAGCCGTGGTGGTGCGTGCGGACCATCAGGGTGCGGCCCTGCATCGGCCCACCGTCCCAGCGGGGGTTCCCCGTGTTGTAGTTGTCGAACAGTGTGCCCAGCTTCATCCCCGATTTCGTGAAGTACGGCCAGGCCTCCCTGTAGCGGCCCATCAGCAGCAGCGGGCGGGTCAGCACCGACCACGCGAATTTTTCGTTGAAGCCCATGTCCATCGCGGCCCTGACGTCCGCCTCCGCGCCCGGCAGGTCCAGCGCCCACATCCTTATGATGCCCCTTCTGAGCATCAGGTGCGCGTTGGACGGCTCGAGGGCCACGGCCCTGTTGTACAGCTCCAGGGACTCCGCGAACCTGTTTTTTGCGCCGTTTATCCCGGCCAGGGCGACGAGCGCCTCGAAATGGGACGGGTTGGCCTCGAGCAGGTTCCGGAAGACGGCCTCGGCCTCGTCCGTGCGCTCCAGTTTGTGGAGCGCGCTGCCCAGGGCATAGGCCGCGGGCTGGTTCGCGCCGTCCAGCGCCACCGCCCGCTCGGCCGAGGCAAGGGCCTCGTCGAACCGCTCCATGCCGTACAGCAGCGTCGAGGCGTTTGCCCACGCGTCGGGGCAGTCGGGGAACTGCTTCTGGACGCGCCTGTAGGCGAGCAGCGCAGCGCCGACGTTCCCCCGCGCCTGGAGGGACATGGCTTCGGTCAAGAGTCTGATTAGCAGGGGATCGGACATGGCAGTGAACAGTTGCCAGTTTACAGTTGACAGTGAATTTTGTTGCGGCTCCGCCGCGTCTTTATTTTACTGGCAACTGGCGGCTGGTAACTGGCTACTGTTTTTTACTGGTCACAGGCGGCTGTTGGTTACACTGCTGCCAATCGTCTGGCTTGAACTCTTGAGCGTTTGTACGCTCTGATTTCATCGAGGCTCATCCCATTCCTGTGCATTTCCATGAGGTGCCTTATTTCTCTGGTCGCCTCTTCTTCTGTTGGGTAGTCATACATACTGACCCCGCATGCCAGTTCCACATCTGTCGCCTCTGCATCATCTGGGTCAGAGCAGTCGATGTCCTCGTCTCGCAGGTTGGCGAGTGTGTTGAGGTGGGCAATTTCTTCTGGCGTGAGCGGTGGTATCTCACTAGCTTTGATTCTTGTTGTCGTCATACTCCCTTTCCTCCATATCGCTTGCCAGTCTCGCGCTGATCAGTCTTATGGTAGCCCCGTTGTCTCTCATCGTGTAGATCACGGTGACGAGTGCTTCCGAGCTCTCGATACTTCCAGTCTTCCGCCATCGCTCTTCACCATCGTCTTTCCCAGGTTTGGCTGGTGCCCTGAACACATGCGGGTCTTCAAAGACTTTTGTGGCCTGCATGAACTAGATTTTGTGTTTCAGCAGATTGATGGCCGCTTTGACATCGTCCCATTCGAATTCCAATTCTCCGCTGCTGTACCGCATCATGTCGATGTTCCTTGCCGTTAGTTACCAGCCGCCAGTGAATATTGGATGCGGCCGCGTCAATAATTCTACTGGCAACTGGTCACTGGCGGCTGGCAACCGGCTGTTGCTTCGCGACCCGGTACGCCTCAAACTCCTCGACAGTCATCCAGTTTGAGAAGTCGAACACCTCTGGGTTGTCCTGGTCAGTGATCTCGCGGTCGGGTCGCTCCATCAGTGACCTGTAGTGGGCATCCTCCTCTGGTGTCGCAGGCGGGATTTCGTCTTTCCTAAACCTTACGATTGCCATAGCGTCTCCTTTCTCGCGGCTCCGCACAGCGCGCACTGATGATCCTGATCGTTGCATCGTCCCGAATAGTGTAAAGTGAACGCACTTTGCCATCAGTACAGATTGGCATGCTTCGCCTGCGCCTCCCATTCCGCTCCCCGCCTTGAGGTCGGTTGCTGGCGCAGTTCTTCAGTGGCTGGCGGCTCGCTCCATTACCGGCGCAGTCTAGCGCATTCGCGCCCCACACTGGGCAAGCCGCCTGCTTCATTGAATGCCT
>Ga0268262_10006388_pt1 | contig 11332 bp, 10 predicted proteins | sample TergutNc150P3_FD_190354 | JGI IMG/M metagenome (GOLD analysis project Ga0268262, IMG submission 190354) | Nasutitermes corniger P3 segment gut microbial community from laboratory colony in Florida, USA - Nc150 P3 (SPAdes) (version 2) | ecosystem: Host-associated > Arthropoda: Insects >...
AGGTTTGTTGCCACATAGGTATATTTGCCGTTCCGTTTGAAATACGTACAGGAGTAGGAGTACGTGTAGCGTCTTGGCAGCCCGTAACGACAACAGCTGCAATGTCGTCCCTTGAACTCCCCTGTAGATATGCATATTTCCCATTATACTGCGACGGAATACCCGTCAGCGTGAATGTCCCCCCGCTTCCGCCGCTTAAGCTGCTTCCGCCGCCTATGATGTCGTCATCGCACGCTGCCATTGAAAACCCGATTGCCGCCACAATGGCGATAATGCCTGCTATCTTGAATATGTTCTTCATAGAGAACTCCTTTGCGGCTTTGCCGCATTAGAAATTGAAGCTATTTATAGCCTGAGGAAAATTTTACCATCACTTATTATGGAAAAGAAAGGTGCCAGATGGCTCTATTTTTGATACCACATGGCTCTTTTTTTGGTACCTTATGGCTCAATTGCATAAAGAAAATCGCCGTTCCGGTAACTGCAACCACTGCGCCTGCGTTAAAATTTTGGGAATGAATATGCTGGCCCTGTTACTCTCAATAGCAAAACTTCCCCTTTGCCGATATAATCATTAACATGAAAGCCCTTTGTGTGCTGTACGGAGGCCGCCTTGAAACGGAAGCCTTTGAAAAAATATTACCTGGCCAGGCCGGAAACGAAAGCGCCTTTTCATTGGCTGTAGCGGCCGCCCGTGCTTTTCCCGGTGTGGGAAAGACCGTGCTTTTGGGAACACAGGACTCAGGCTGCCCCGATCTTCCCTCTGATGTAGAAATTGTGCTTCGACCTTCCTGGACAAGAACCGGTCTTTTAGAGGAGATTTCCAGGCTTTCAGTTGGCTGGGACTTTACATATTTTGCCTGGGCGGACTGCCCGCTTTTGGATGCGGCCCTTGCCGGCGCAATGGCGGAGCGGCATCAACGCTACAAAGCCGAATACTCCTACGCTGACGGCTGGCCCTACGGCCTTGCCCCTGAAATCCTGGCGCCGGGAGTAGCGGGGATCCTTGCGAAGTTGTCGGAAAGCAGCGATGGGCCGGTGGAACGAGACGCGCTGTTTCAAGTTATTCAAAAGGACATAAACGCCTTTGATATAGAGACGGAAATTTCCCCGGTAGATTTACGGCCTTACAGACTCAGCCTTACAGCCGATTCCAAAAGAAACCTTCTATTGCTTTCCCGCTTTATGAAAGAACTCCGGCAGTCCGCTGATATTGAAAAGCTAATTTCCGAAAAACCGGCGCTGCTCCGTACACTGCCGGCTTTTTTCAGTATTCAGGTACTTGGCGCGTGTCCCCAGGCCTGTTCCATCTGCCCCTGGCCTTCCTTTGGCGGCTCTGTTCCTGTTACCGAGCGAAAGGATCTTATGCCCAAAGCTGCCTTTGCTTCGCTTCTCGATAGAATCGCGGAATTTGCCGGGGATGCGGTTATCGATCTTTCGCTTTGGGGGGAGCTGTCTTTACATCCGGAACATTACGAGCTTATCGAGATGGTTCTGGCCCGGCCCGCCCTGTCGCTTGTGATAGAGACTTCCGGCATTGGCTGGAAAGCGGACGAGCTAAAAGCCCTTGCCGCTTTGAAGGCGGCTCCGAGGAAAAACCACATGGCGCCGCTTTCGTGGATAGTGTCGCTGGACGCGTTTGATCCTGAGCGTTACAAAGAACTGCGGGGTCCCGGTTTTTCCGAGGCCCAGGATTGCGCTAAAACGCTGCTCTCGCTTTTTCCGAATGACGCTTACGTTCAGGCGGTGCGCCTTAAAGGCGCCGAGGATGACATCGAAAAATTTTACCGCTTTTGGAAAGGAGAGAACTCAAAGCAGGTCATCATTCAAAAGTACGATGATTTTGCCGGGGCCATTCCCAAAAAGCAGGCCGCTGATCTTTCCCCGGTAAAGCGCCGCCCCTGCTGGCATATTCAGCGGGACATGAACATACTTCTGGACGGCAGAGTCCCGAATTGCAGGGAGAACCTGGCGGTTCTAAAGGGAAACGCCGAGGTTTGGGGAAACGTTTTTTCTGACGATATTTCTATTATCTGGGAAAAAGGAGCGGCCTTGTACAATGAGCACTGTAAGGCCGAATATCCGGGAATATGCACGCTCTGTGATGAATACTATACCTACAACTTTTAACGGTAATCTCTCCACTTATACTGCGGTGGGGGGCAATGAACGAAGGGCCTCCACAGGTCTTTCGGCAGTGGTATTGAACAGGGGAGGGAGGCATCCCCGTTACAGCTTTTTTGAAGAGCTGGAGAAGCTTGGATTTGACAATGTCCTGTCAATCGAAAGCTCCACCGCCCATTACGATTTGGATGCCCTTTCATCCAGTTTTCCTTTTGTCCGTTTCATTCTTCCTCAAGAACGCTTAAATCGGGGGGAAGAGATCAACCTGGCCGCTTCCGAGTTGTCCTGTCCCCTGTTTTTTGTCCTCTGGAACGATCTCAGGTTTCTCCGAAGCGGCGGGGCAGATCGAATGGCGGAGCGCCTTCTTGCCGGAGGAACTCAAGGGGAAAAAAATACTTACAAAAGGCTCTGTACGACGCCCATTATTCAGGATGCGCGTTCGGAAACCATGCCAACTCTTATTGTCCCTGCGCTTGTCCCCCAAAAGAAAATCGGAAAAATGATGAGAACCCTTCCGTTCGTTCCGCAAAAGGAAGGGCAATTGACCTTGTACCCCTTTGACGGCATTGGCATCTACGACAGAGAACGGTTTATCCGTTTGAGCGGCTTCGATCCTTACATTAGAAATTTTTACTGGCAGCTCATGGATTTTGGTTTTCGTTCCAGCCTTTGGGGAGAAGAAATCGCCTCTACGAATCTGATTAAGCTTTCTTACGAAGGACTTGTCCCTGAAGAGGACAGTACAGCCGACGAAGGCTTTTTAAGATTCTTTCTGAAAAATCTGGCCCCGGTTTTCAAGGGCGATCACGCCCACATTCCGCTGCGGCGTTTTCCGGGATACTTAAAAAGAAGGGGCGGCTTTTTGACCGCATGGGAGGAATTTTCTTCAGCGCGCGCCTGGGTCAAAACCAACCGCTTTCGTTTTAGCTCTGATGCCGGAATTATGGCGGAGCTTTTCGCTTCGATTGAAACTGAAACTGAGACTGAAACTGAAAACGAGGACAAGCGGGATGAACCAAGGGAGGAAAAGTGACAGCCCTGGTTTTGCAGGCGCGCCTGGATTCAAGCCGCCTTAACGGCAAGGCGTTACTGCCCCTTGGGGACAGGCCCATAGTCTTCAGAGTGATGGAAGCGCTTGCTTTTTTACCCTGCGAAAAAAAGATACTGGCCTGTCCTATAGACAGCGTTTCCGCTTTTGCTCCCCTCGCGGAAGAAGCCGGCTTTATTCTGATCCCCGGCCCTAAAGAAGACGTGCTTGCGCGTTACTGTCTTGCGATTCGCGAGTCAGGCGCTGACATGGTGATCCGCGCGACCGCCGACAATCCCTTTGTTTTTATTGATGCCGCCGGAGCCATTGAAAGTGAGGCGTCGGCGCTGGGCGCGGACTACGCCGGCTATTTCGGCCTGCCTGTCGGCGCGGGGGTGGAGTCTGTCGCGTCGGAGGCGCTCTTGCGCGCCGAAAGGGAAGCCAGGGCCCCTGATGAACGGGAGCATGTCTGCCCGTACCTTTACAAACATTCGGAACTGTTCCGCCTTCACAGGCCGTTTACTCCAAGGCGCTGGCAGGGTCCGGATTTCAGGATCACCGTGGACACAAAGGAAGACTACGAAAAGGCCAAGTCTCTGTATGAGCGCCTTTCTTCCCTGCCACTGGAAAAGCGGAATCTGGGCGAAAATGTTATTTCCGCATATGAATCTTTATGGAAGGGCGAATGAAAGGCGCTTCGATTTTAATTGTTCCCGCCTGTGAAAGGGGACGCGGCGGCGGCCATTTGATCCGTTCGCTTTTGATCCTCAAGGCGTTACAGGCCAATGAACGCGACGCGTTTCTCTGGGTAAGCGATTACCTTAAAGACGATTTTCTGCAGCGCTTTCGTGATTTTTTTGATTCTCTTGACAATCCCTGCCTGCTTTCCAGTGAGGAAGAGCTTCATGACAGAACCTGGGATTTTATTGTCCTTGACCGCTATAAAACCTCAAAAAAAGAATTTAAATTTTTTTCTGGTTTTGCGCCTGTTATAGGAATTGACGAGGGGGGGGCTTTCAGGAATCGTTTTGATTTTTTAATCAACCTTTTGCCGTCATTGAAAGATGAGGCGGTCAATCTTTTTTCCCCCGCTCTTCTTTCATTGCCGCAGAACAGGCGGCCAGGCGCTGCCGTAGAAACCGCGCCCGGTTCTCCGTTCCGCATACTCATAAGTTTTGGCGCGGAGGATTCCGCCAGCCTGGGCATTGCGGCGGCGCGAAGCCTCAGCGCTTTTCTGGCAAAAGCGCCAACGGAAAACAAGCTTGAGGTTACGCTTGTTTCCCCGATTCCGCCGCACAACTCGCAATACGAGATAGAAGAGCTTTTTGGAATTACTGCTTTAGGGAGAATTCCCTATCTCAGCGAACGCCTTGTGGAATACGACCTGCTTGTAACGCATTTTGGCATTGGCGCTTTCGAGGCCGTTTATGCCAGGCTTCCTGTTATCCTTGTTTCTCCCAGCCCGTACCACGAAAAGCTCAGCCGCAGGGCCGGTTTCTTTTCGCTTGGGATCGGGGCCGATGCGGCCAGACGCCTTGGAAAATTAGCCTGCTATTTTGGCGATGCTGGTAAATCGGAAATGCTAAAAACCCTTGAACGGAAAACCAGGGAGATCGCCGAACGCTACGGCCTGTGGGAAGATCAAAAAGAAACCATCGCTGCTTTTTTGTGCCGCGTTTCTCCCCGCTCGCCGCTTGACTGCCCGGTCTGCAAAACTCCCCGCGCCGTCCCCGTTTTGGCCCGCCTCCCGGAAGAAAGCTACCGCCAATGCCCTCATTGCGGAATTATCTACCTTGCCCGCCTTGGCGAACCGCCGATAGAATACGAAAAAAATTATTTTTTCAGCGATTATAAAAAACAGTACGGCAAAACTTACCTGGAAGATTTTCCCGGCCTTGTGGAAGCAGGAAAGCGCCGGCTGGAGCATATAAAAGACATTCTGCGTTTCACTAATGGAAAACCTGCAATCCTGGACATAGGTTGTGCTTACGGCCCCTTTTTGGCGGCTGCGGCGCAGTGCGGTTTTTCCCCGGCGGGTGTGGAACCGGCCCAGGATGCGGCGCGTTATGTGAAAGAAGAGCTGGGCTTTCCCTGTTATCATGGTTTCTTCCCCGCCGCTAATCCAGATGAAATCCGCCGCCTTGCCAATGACGGTGAAGGCGGCTTTGACGCTGTAACTATGTGGTACGTTATCGAACATTTTGAAGAAGTGGGGAAAGTGCTATCTGAAGTTCACGGGCTTTTAAAAGAAGGCGGGGCGCTGGCTTTTTCTACCCCTTCATTTTCCGGTGTTTCAGGTAGGAAATCTCTCGCTTCATTTTTGAAGAACAGCCCGCCGGATCACTATACAGTCTGGAGCCCAAAAATCTGCGCCTGGATTTTAAGGCGCTGCGGCTTCCGGCTCCGTAAAATCGTAGTTACCGGTCACCACCCTGAACGCTTTCCTTTGATTGGCCGTTTTGCTGACAAGGCGAAAAAAGGGGCGCTTTACGTTTTTTTTTACAGTTTCCTGTTTTTTATAAGCCGCTTTTTCCGCCTTGGTGATACCTTTGAGGTTTACGCCACAAGGATGAAAACTTGAGCTTCTGCCAGGTTGTTGCTTTTCCTTATAGAAAAGGATATGGTATTTTTAATGTAATTACTTCAGAAATACTCATGAAAAGATAAAATTACAAGGGGAGATTTTTTTATTATGGTTTTTAGTACTCCAATATTCATATTGTGTTTTCTTCCTGTAGTTTTAGTGCTTTATTATTTTCGACCGCTTCATATGGGTAATGTGATTCTTGTTATTTTTAGTTTGTTGTTTTATGCCTGGGGTGAGCCTGTTGTTGTATTTTTAATGATATTATCAATTGTTGTGAATTGGTCATGCGGGATATTAATGAATGTATCATCATCGACCCCCGACACCAGAAAAAATGTATTGGCATTATCGATTATTTTTAATATAGGATTATTGATTGTATTTAAATACACCGGGTTTATTGTTGAAAATATAAATGCTGTCCTTGGCAAAACAATATTTACGATACCGAATATCTCGCTGCCAATTGGAATCTCTTTTTTTACGTTTCAGGCAATGAGTTATGTTATAGATGTTTATCGCGCGGAAACGCCTGTAAACCGCAATATTTTGGATGTCGCGCTTTATATATCGTTCTTTCCGCAATTAATAGCCGGGCCAATTGTACGGTATCATGATATTAGCGAACAAATAAAAAACCGTACACATAGCACGGCTAAATTCGCGTCTGGTGTTTCACGTTTTGTGATAGGGCTGTCAAAAAAGGTGTTAATAGCCAATGTAATGGCAAAATTGTGCGACACAGTTTACGCGTTGCCCGCTGATAACCTGACAACCGCTTTGGCCTGGTTTGGAGCCATGGCGTATATGCTGCAAATTTATTTTGATTTTTCAGGGTATTCAGATATGGCAATAGGATTGGCCAGGTTGTTTGGATTTGAGCTGTTGGAAAATTTCAATTACCCGTATATTTCCCGAAGTATTCGTGAATTTTGGAAACGCTGGCATATATCATTATCCACATGGTTTAAAGATTACCTTTACATACCGCTTGGGGGAAATCGAAAGGGTCTTGAGCGTACATATTTAAATCAATTTGTGGTTATGCTGTTATGCGGACTGTGGCATGGCGCAAGCTGGACCTTTGTTGTTTGGGGTGTATATCACGCATTATTTCTAATGCTGGAAAAAGCTTATATAGGAAATTCACTACGCAAACTGTGGAGGCCGTTTCAGCACATATATGTAATACTTATGGTTTTAATAGGCTGGGTCTTTTTCAGGGCGGAATCCATTAAAGAAGCGTTTTCCTTTTTGGGATGTATGTTTGGTTCATCAAATACTGTAAATAATCCGTTATTGCATTATTTAACGCCGGAAATGATTTTAATTTTTATTGTGGGAATAATCGCTTCAACGCCGGTATTACCCTGGATAAACAAGAAAATATCCTCGCTGTCAAATATTCGGTTAAGGGATGGTATTCTATGGGGATCGTCAGCGGTAAATTTCATTTTGCTGTTACTATCGCTGGCTGCGGTATCAGGCAGTACATACAATCCTTTTATTTATTTTAGATTTTGACGGGCTTGCTTTACATAGTTTTTAATGTTTTTGGAGGGATATATGCTTCGTTCGAAGGTTGTTACAATAATTTTTATTTGTTGCTTATGTATGCCTTTGATAAATATGTTTTTTAGAATTATTCCTGATGATCCTGTAACAGATAACAGAAAATTGGCCGTTTACCCCGCGTACGGAACAAAATTAAAAAACTTTTACATGGAATTTCAAAACTATTTTCATGATAATTTCGCGTTTCGAAATAAGCTGATAGGGTTGAACGGAAATATTCATTATTCCCTGCTAAAAACATCGACTTCTGAGAGGGTGATTATTGGGAAAAAAGGCTGGCTATACTTTACAGATGAAGGCATCATGGATGATTTTCATGGAAAAATAAAGGTGAATGATATTGACATGACAAACGCTCTCAATTTTTTTGTTGATCTTCAAAATCAAATAGAAGCAAGAAGTGAGGGACGAACAAAGTTTATTCTTGCTGTATGTCCTAACCCGCAGTCAATATATCCAGAATACCTGCCGGAACATGAAAAATACACATTCGGCAATAAAAGCCGTTTAGATCAATATATAGATTATTTTACGCAAAACAACGGCGTTAAAATACTGGATCTTCGTCCTGCGTTATTAAAAGCCAAAGAAAGCTCACAGGAATGGCTTTACTTTTCCAATGATTCGCACTGGAACAGATTGGGTGCCGAAGTGGCTTTTAAGGAAATAATAAATCGTATCAATGATGAGGGAATTCCTGTGCAAATCCCGCATTATTCTATTGATAGAGTAACAACATGGTCAGGGGATCTGGCTCGGGTTATTTCGGCAAAAAGCGTACCTAAATCTTTTTTACATAATTTTGCATTTGATGATGTTTCTGTTAGAGCCTATAACAATTGGGCTGATGCCAGCTATGAACAAAGCTCAACTGTTTCCAATGGGTTATCAATTGTAGTTTTTGGCGATTCATATTCAGATAATTTGAGGACGCTGGTTGGGGGAACATTTGCTCACAGCTATTTTGAGCAACTGAGCATATACGAAAAAGAAATCGTTGAAAATGTAAACAGAGTGCTGCTTGCGTACGAACCTGATATTATTGTTTTTGAATATGTTGAACGGCGATTATATCTTTTTAGTCTATTATCATTTGTTAACAAATTTGCAATTGGTAAGCCTTTTTATTTTTATTCAGGTATTTCTTATAATGATTATTCCAATAGTAATGGTATGTATATAAAATCCGGAATATCTGTTGAAAATGATCACGCCTGGTCTACTGACAAGACAGCGGAAATGGCCTTGTTCTTCGAGAATGTAGAAAGCGATCTGTTTTTTGGAGCGGATGTTGATATTTTGGGAGATGCACAGGAGGTTCAATTGTATGTAAACGATCAATTTGTTGACAGCGTTACTCTGATGAAATCTCAAATAAAACATCAATTTGAAGATCTGCATTTTTTTATTAGAAAGGACTGCCTGGTTAACGGGTTAAATGATTTTAAATTTGTTTTTCCGCAGGCGGCTTCTCCGGTTGAATTGGGTATTGGCAGGGATGAGCGTAAATTGGCGGTTTGTTTTTATTCTTTTGTAGTAGGATTATTTGACGCGCCGGTAATTAATGACGATTTTTTTAATTAGGCAAGGGCTGGCCAGGGGATTTTCGTTAAGCAAGTTATAGTATCTTCAGAATAAGAATATTGCAATGGAACGGCTCAAATAAAAGTAGTATCCCTAAATTTTGCATTTACATTCATTTTCCAAGGTTTCTTTTATTGCATTGGATACTACACGTTCAATATTGGACACGATAGACTCCTGCAAGTGTTCCAAGGCATTTTCGGCAACGCTGGGCATATAAAACAACTCGTGGGGCTCAATCTCCAAAGCCATAGCGAGACGTTCAAGCATACCGGCAGATGGAAACTTGCGGGCAAGTTCAACCATTGCCAGATAATGCGTTGAAATATCCGCTTTTTCTGCCAGTTTTTCTTGAGTCAAGCTCAGTTTAAGGCGGCTCATTTTCAAATTTTTGGCTAATACTTCCTTTATGCTCTTCATATACCAGTAACTTTGCCTAATAAGTAATGATAAATTGTTTTTTCCTATTGACATATTTCCCATTGGATAAGTATAATTTGCCTATTGTGTCATGCTATTGTGACTTTTAAAGATTTTTGGCCGGGTTTTTGGGAAATTTGTTTGAAAGCAACTCTAACAGCGTATAAATATTGCCAACAGCGACGTACTTACTGAACCCCGCGAATGGCAGGTAATAAAATCGAACAAGACTGGCGTTGCCAGAGAAAAATAGAAAATAATAGAGAGGTTTGATATGAAAAGGGTATTAGTTGGTTTTTTTGCATTGGTTGCCGTTTTGTCATTGTTTGCCTGCACGATGCCTTCCGATCAGTCGACCGGTGGTGGGACCGCGTCCGGCAGGATTTACAAAAAAGGAGACACCGGCCCCGCGGGAGGTATCGTTTTTTATGACCGAGGTTTTACCAAGGACGGCTGGCGGTATCTGGAAGCGGCGCCTGCCGGGAAGGAATTTGTCGCCAAATGGGGGCCTTATAATGTGAATGTTGCCGGGACAGAAACAAAGGTTGGAAGCGGCAAGCAGAATACCCAGCTTATTGTCGCGGCTTTGGGAGACACCGAAAATGCGGCGCAGCTATGCGCAAGTCTGAATTTTAACAGGCATAATGACTGGTTTTTGCCGAGCAAGGACGAGCTGGATTTGATGTACAAAAACCTGAGGCTTGGAGATTTTCTATTGATTTACTGGTCTTCTTCGCAGTACGATTACTCCAACGATAACGCGTGGGCGCAGAATTTCTACGATGGCAATCAGTTCTTCAACAACAAGATCTATTCAATCTATGTTCGTGCCATCCGGGCTTTTTAACCCTTCAACCCTTTAACTATTTGAAGATGTGGGATGCAAGAGGGTTCATTTTATTTCGGAGGTGTCCAACAAGTAAGAAATAACCACGGAGTACACTGAGTAACACGGAGTTTTAGTACGAAAATCACTTTTTCTACCTTCAGTTAAGATAAATTATGGAGTAAAGCTTTATGAGTTATAGGCTCGATTTCTAATCACTTATTAAAGCCTTCTTCTGCTTCTCAACATACCCACCCTGCCCGGCGGAAAGGTTGGCAAGCCGCTGTTTAAGCAGGGCTTTCTCTATAGGGTCTAATCCAGGGGTTTTGAGTATGTTTTTCAGCCTTGCCTTGTGTGAACCAAAGGCAATATGAAAAGCGTCTTTTGGGAAGCCGCTTACACGGTAAGCTTTATCGTGGGGATATGAATTTTCGACAGCTTGGTAAAGGGTTTTTTCCTCAACAATTTTCAATACAAGGAAAGCGTCATCGAAAAATTGGAGGGCTTTAGTTAAGCTGCTTATGCTGTCTTTATCGGTCTTTTCGCAGAATTCAAGTTCTTGCGTTAAGAAGGTATATTCGGCCAGAATGATAGTCTCAGGGTCGGCGGTGATTGCGAACCTTTGGTTCGAGGCTTCCTGAAAAGAGATCATCGCCAAAGCAATACCTTTTTCGTAGGAAATGCGCCCTTCTTCTGCTTTTCCTCTTATGGCAAAACCTTTTCTGCCAAAATCAATATGCGCCGCTGCCTCATATATATTATTTACTAAGCCAGTCAGGTCCAAATTCAGCCTCCGCTTCCGACAAATTCCAGCCGCTTTCTATAAGCTGCTTCGCGCCAATTTTTTCTTTGTAAACTTTCGCTAAATATGGCGGCAAGGGAGCTGTCTTTAAAAGGCGGCTGGCTCCTTCTTTGTCTCCGGCATCCCTTAATTCAGCGGCTTTGCATGAAATAGCAAGTTTTTCGTCAAGGGTCATGGTTTGCGGCATAGGTTACTCCTTGTTCTAATTTTACTTGCTTTTCACGGTTTCCGGCAAGGGAATCCACCACCATGCATAAAAACGGCAACGGCTGGTTCTCTAAAGAACATCACCGTTGCCGCTTGTTTTATCTATTCAGCTTTAACCTTATTCAACCTTGAACAGCGAAACTTCCTTAACTAACAGATTGATGTTCTCCCTGTTTTGTA
>Ga0268262_10006389_pt1 | contig 11331 bp, 9 predicted proteins | sample TergutNc150P3_FD_190354 | JGI IMG/M metagenome (GOLD analysis project Ga0268262, IMG submission 190354) | Nasutitermes corniger P3 segment gut microbial community from laboratory colony in Florida, USA - Nc150 P3 (SPAdes) (version 2) | ecosystem: Host-associated > Arthropoda: Insects > Digestive...
GAAATAGCGAATGGCGACAATCCTTCCCGCTACCGAAACGTTTTCGGTATTGTCATCAAGTTTAGCCGCCTGCGCGATAGTGTGGGTCGTTTCAAATCTTTCGGCGTAAGGAATTTCGCCGCGCTCTTTGATTTTGGCTATCTTGTCAAACCTTACCTGCATCTGCTCGTTGAAATCTTTTCTGCTCATCGTTTCTCCACCGCTTACTGAAGAATTGTTAGAAAGAGGGGGCGTGGTGTGCACGCACCCCTTGTGTTCGGGAAAAATCAATCGGCTCTGCCCAAGCCCCAGCCGCCGTCAACGATAATCTCCTGCCCGGTAACGTAGTCCGACGCGTGTGACGCCAGGAAAAGAGCGACACCGTAGAAATCGCTCGGCCATCCCACTCGGTGCATGGGAGTCATTTTCGCCACGGCTTTCTGTTCTTCGGGATTCAACGCATGACCGTCGCCGATGTTGGTAACTATATAACCCGGCGAAATTGCGTTGACGGTTATGTTGTAAGCGGCGAGTTCAAGAGCGGCGTTGCGTGTGAACATAGCAGCGCCGGCTTTAGCCGCCATATATGCCGCGCCGATGGCAGGTTCGATACGTATGTCTGCGAGCGACGTGGTAACTATAATTCGTCCGGATTTTCTGGGACGCATGTGCCGCGCCGCCGCGCGTACGGTGGCGAAGACGCCGTTCAGGTTGACGTCTATCACCCGATTCCAGCGTTCATCCGTGTAATTTTCCAGCGCGCCTTCCGTAATTCGCGGACGTTCATCTCCCGCCCAGGCGTCCAGGAAACCGATGCCCGGATCGATGCCCGCGTTGGCGATAACCACGTCCAGCTTGCCGTAGATTTTCGCGGCTTCATCCATTGCGGCGTCGAGAGCTTTGTGATCCGTTACGTCCGCGACCACGCCGCGAACATCCAGTCCCGCTTCGCCGAGCCGTTTCGTTTCGTTTTCGATACGCTGCGGATTTATATCCAGCAATGTTACGCGCGCGCCGTTTGCTGCCAGCGCTTCGGCATAACCAAGTCCGATGCCGCTCGCGCCGCCGGTCACAACGACGCCGTAACCGTCAACCTTGAATAAATCTGAAATCTTTCTCATTAAAAAACCCTCCTCTTTGATCAGTGGTCAGTGGTCAGAAAAAAACCGACACGCGCGGTAGCAGTGAACCGTCTATTTTGTAACTTCATATTGCGTCATACAAGCGCCGTAGGCGCGTAATGTAAGTAACCGTCGGTGGAGCGAAGCGGAACCGGCGGCAGGACATAACGCCAAGACCCAGCTCTGCAAGAGCTGAACAGCAGACTTTGTTCAGCTCTTGCAGAGCGACCGCAAGGGTCGCCCCTACATATGCGCTGGTTGGGATTCCCTCTCGCCGGTTCCGCGTTCGCCGCGCTCACGCTCCACCGACGGTTACTCACGTTTCGCGCCTACGGCGCTTTCGTAGTATCTTAAACCAAAGTTACCACGTGGATGGTTCACGGTCCCCGCGCGGCGGCTTGTCTGTAAGCACAATTTTGAGCTTACCTATAAAGATGGCTCACGGTGTTGGTTTCTTCTGTACACTCCACACTGACCACTGACCACTGTCCACTATTTAGGATCGACGCAGGTGAAGTTTGCGCCGTCGTTCGGATCGCCGTCGCCCTTGTAGCGCGATATTTTCGGATATGCGCACACGGGACGCGTCCGCGAAACTTTACGCTGTGGTCCGTTGCCGGTCGCCTCCACATACGTGATGGTATCCGGAGCGATTCCTTTTTCCACCCAATCCTGTACCGCTTTGAAAGCGTTGAAGGTCTCGTCGTTGAATGTGCCCACGCAGCCGCCTGATTCCGGTATGACGAACAGACGGGCGAAATCCTGAGTTTCTTTCAGTCCGCCGACGGTTTTGACGACGTCCTCGTAATACTTCACGATTGAGCCGGTGGGAAGCGCGACGCTGTTCCAGGAATGGTAAATAATGAGTTTGCCGCCCGCTTTTTTAAGCGGTTTCAGGTTGGGATTTGCATTATCGACATACTTCCCGGTGCGTTCTATGCCGAGGCGCGTATCGCGGTCAACGTCGAACGTATGCCAATCCCAGTTCAAATCCTGGAAAACCATGCCCTTGAAAAAGTCAACGTTGACATAGAACGGCTCTTTTTCAGAAACCAGTTCCCACTGAAGCTCGCTTCCCGGCGCCATGCCGCTGTATATCTGCGTGCCGTCTTTGAACTTCGCTCCTTCATATATTTTACGCGCGGTTTCTATCTGCGGCGCCGTAAGGCAATCCGGCTTGTCGCCGTCTTTGCACAGCGTAACGGCCGGGTCGAATTTGCAGCGCGGCGGATCGGTGATGATGCCGTCCTTGAGTCCGTCGTTTTCGTCGCAGGCGGCAAGCGCCGCGTTTCTAAGCACGGCGTATTTCGACTTCGGAATGTATCCAGGCGCGTCAACGCCGTCTTTCAGCGAAACCCAGCTCAGATAGAGCGTACCGGGTTGAATGTGCGAGATGTGAAACGCGGGATCGGCCGCGACGATGCCGTCGAAATCGCCCGGATAGCGCTGTGCTTCGGCGAGTCCCTGGTTACCGCCGTTATGACAACTGTTCCAGTAGGAATATTTCACGGGACGGCCGTAGTAATCTTTGGCGAGGCGCTTTGCCACGACTGCGGTTTCGTGTACGGCGCGATAGCCCCAGTCCGCCCATTTTTCAGGATGCCCGACCGCCCATTTCGTGGTTTCGTCCACGTGCCCCGTATCGGTAGCGGCGGCTACGAATCCGCGCTGCATGATGCCCGACAGGGCGGCGCGCGGCAGCGAACCGATAAATCCCGGATTGCCTACCGCGAGAAATTTCCCGTTCCAGTTTTTCTCGATCGGGAGCCAGACTTCAAAACCGATGTGCGAGTCTTTTGTCGGAGTCGCGTAGCCTTCCACGCGGCAGAACGCCACCTGAATCTTCTGCGACGGGGCGTTGATAAAGCCGGTCTGTCCCGGCAGCTCCCAGCCGGGTTCAGTAGCTTCCACCGTCGTGAACGTAATATTAGGTAGTTTGATTGATTTCAGGCTCTCGCAGGATTTCTGCGCGAAAGCCGAAGACGTCATAAATCCAAAACATATCAAAACCGCAGCGAGCGATATTGAAAAACATTTGCGCTTCATGTTGTGCCGCCTCCCTGATTACGAACGGCCCGGAAGAACCGTTCCGCTAAATTTGATTTTCACGCCGAAGTGAAACCGGCGAACATTATAATATACCGACAGTCTTCTGTAACGCTACAATGGCATTGACGGAGACTTTACAAATGTGTGATGGGAAATTGAAAAATTATTTTGGGGAGATTGCGTGATGCTTACGAAAAGACAGAACATGCTGGAAACCATCAGGGGCGGCAAGCCGGACCGGTTTGTCAATCAGTTCGAGGCGATCGAATTTATCTGGGCGACGCCGTATAACAAGAATTATCCCGGCTTCCCGCAGCCTGGAACCGAACTCGTCAACGCGTGGGGCGTTACGATACGTTTTCAGGAAAACACGCCCGGACCGTTTCCCGTCCACGACGACGAGCACCGCGTTTTGAAAGACGTCGCGAAATGGCGGGAAACGGTGAAAATTCCGAAGCTGGACTTTCCAAAGTCGGACTGGGATGAATGCAGAGCGGAGGTAGATAAGATCGACCGCACGGAGAAGTTCGCCGCCGCATTGATGGCGCCCGGCGTGTTCGATCAGCTCCACTTCCTGATGGGCATGGAGGACTGCTTTCTCAGCTTTTACAACGAACCGGACGCTTTAAAAGAGCTGATAGCCGCCATAACCGACTGGGAACTCGAATACGCGCGCTTGCTGTGCGAGAATCTGCATCCCGATATGATCTTTCACCACGACGACTGGGGCAGCCACCGCTCGACGTTCCTCTCCCCGGAAATGTTCGACGAGTTCATCTTCCCGTCGTACAAAAAAATATACGGTTACTGTAAATCGCACGGCGTGGAACTTGTGGTTCACCACAGCGACTCTTACGCGGCGACGCTTGTGCCTTACATGATAGACATGGGCATAGACGTCTTCCAGGGATGCGTGGATACGAACGACGTACCGGAACTGATACGTAAGTACGGGGAGAAAATATCCTTTATGGGCGCTATCAATAACGGCGTCGTGGATGTTCCGTTCTGGACGGACGACCTTATAGCTAAGTATGTCGAGAAGACGTGTCGGGATTGCGGGACGCGGTATTTCATACCCTGCTGCACGGCGGGCGGACCGGCCAGTTCTTATCCCGGCGTATATGACGCCGTTACGCGCGAGATCGACAGGATGAGTAAAATAATGTTTTAGCCCGGATATTTCATGCCGATTCATAGCTAGTCGGCGCAAACGCGCGTGGATACAAGGCGCGCGCGTAAAGGGCGGCGAAGGCATACAGGACAATATGTAAATGTAGGGGCGACCCTTGCGGTCGCCCAAAGCAGGGCAGTGGCAAGCCCTGCCACTACATTGCGCCACCGTATTAGAAGTCCTATGAAATATCCGGTTTAGTTTGTTCCGGAAGGGTGGGTTTCTGGGGAAGTTTACGCCAGGTATAGTAGATTCGACTGATAACCGTCCAGTTTCCGAGGACGGCCATCACCCAGAGCACCGCTTCCATGCGTCCATAAAAATAACTGGATTGGGGAAGTCCGTAGGAAAGACTGCCGATAATCAACAGCACGATTCTTTCCGGCCGCTCCAGGAAACCGACCTTGCAGGAGTTAATGAGAGATTCCGCGCGCGCGCGCGCGTAACTGGTCAAAACGGCGCCCATGACGACGACGCCGACCAGCACCACATGGCCAAGCATCTGCTCACGCGCGTAATAAACCATCAATCCCTGAAGCAGAATTACGTCGGAATAGCGGTCGATCACAGAATCATAAAAAGCGCCGAATTCCGATACGCGCCGGCTGACCCGCGCAACTTCTCCATCAAGCATGTCAAACAGTCCGGCGAGCATAATGACTAAACCGCCATGAAAAAAGCTGCCATACCCGAATTCAAAAGCGGCCCATAAGCTTATAAGCACGCCGGTAAAGGTAATAATGTTGGGATTAATGCGAAGATTCGACAAAACCCTGACGATTCTGTCGAGAACAAATTTGCCGCCTTTTCCGATAGTCTCACTAAACATGTCGTAAAGGCTAGACAGCCGTCATTTTATTGTCAAGATCAAAACACTCTAACCCTGATGGTTAGGAACTTTTTCGGGTCCTTGCGGATATCATAAAGCAGCTTGCCGATTTCCGCCGATGACTGATCAAGATTGTTGTACAACCCCGGGTCTTTTAACAGTTTACCCAAAGTGCCGTTTCCTTTTTCGATTTCTTCCATCAGCGCGGTCAGGCGGTCCAGCGTCATGCGCGTCTGCTCATAGAGCGCCTCATCTGAAGAAAGTTTTCCAAGAGTCCCCTCTCCTTTTTCGATTCGGGACATGAGTATTTCCGCTTTCTTCAGCGTCGCGGCGGCGGAATCGTACAATGCGGGATCGTTGATGAATTTGCCTATGGAACCGTCGCCCTTTTGGATGCTTTCCGTGAGGGCGTTGACTTTTTCCAGCGTCTCGACCATGCGGTTATACAGCGCGGGATCGTTTATCAGCTTCCCGACGGTGCCATCGCCATGCTGCATGGCGCCGATCATGGACGCCGCGCGCTCGAAGGTTTTATTAGCCTGGTTCATGGTGGAGTTGACATTGTGGAGAATGTCCTTTACGTCGGCGCCGGTTTTCTCGGGATTGAGCTGTTGGATAAAGTTCTTGAACCGTTCGGACAACACGCCGAAATTGGCTACGACATCGTTCGCGCCCGTCATGATTTCACGTAATCCGGCGCTCTGAACGCTGTCGATGACAAAGTAGTCTCCTTTTCGCTGCGGCGGGACGCCGTAAGTTCCCGGAGAAATGTCAATGAATGAGTTTCCGATTAATCCTTTGGATTCAATGCTGACTTCCGAATCCAGACAGATGCGTTCCATGTACTGCGGACGGATGTCGAGTACGACTTCCACCATACGCACATTCGACTTGAGATCGCGGAGATTGTTATGCAGCGCGTTGATTTCCCTGGGAGACGCCCCTTCTTTCGCCTGCAATGTTTCTATCTTTTGGCGGATTTCCTCAATACGGCGATAGACAGGCGCGTTTCCGGCATAACTTTCAGGCGGAATGATGGAAACTTTCCGTACGCGTCCGATTTCCAGACCCGCGAGCCAGACCGGCGCGCCTGCTTTCAGCCCGCCGACATCCGTAAGATAGGTAACAACCTTAACCGATTTGGAAAACCAGTTGAGTCCCCAGCTTTGCTGCAGAATCAGTCCCAAAATCAGCAAAATAATAAAAGTGACAAAGACGCCTACCTTGAGTTCTGCCAGTCGCACCTGTTTTTTCTGCGGCATGGAACCTCCTTAACTTCAATTCGGAATTCGGAATTTGGAATTCGGAATTCGGAATTTACATATGCACGACAATTTGCCTGTAACTTCATTTTGAAGTTTACCTAACAGATGGTTCGCGGTTACGCACGCGCGTCGGTTTTACTAACCACTGACCACTGTCGCGCGTGGATTATGAAATAAATTTCCTCACATACGGATTCGTCGATTGCATCAGTTCATCGTAACCGCCCTCAAAGCAGAACATTCCGTTTTGAAGCATGACGAACCGATTGCGCGACGCACGCGCGGAATCCATTCCGGAAAAAAATTCCACGCGCCCGTCTTTATCCGCGACGGCGTATTCGTTCACCATAATGGAAGCCGCGTGAAGATCATGCGTAACAAATACGCTTGTGATGCCTTCAATATCCCGCAATTTTATCATTAGTTCCAAAATGGCGCGTTTTGTAATCGGGTCCAGCCCGGCAGTAGGTTCGTCATAAAGCACCATCTGCGGCGTTCCCGCGATAGCGCGGGCAATGCCTACACGACGCTTCATGCCGCCGGAAAGCTGCGCTGGCATTTTGTCAATAGCGTCTTCCAGACCAACGAATCCGAGGAGACGCCGTACATCTGCCTCAATTTCGTTTTCGTCCATCCGTCCTTCTTCAAAAAGGCGGTACCCGACGTTTTCCCGCACGCTGAGCGAATCAAAAAGCGCGCCTTCCTGAAAAACCATGCCGATATTGCGGCGCGCTGCGACAAGCTCCCTTTCTTTCAGAGGAACAATATCCCGCCCGTCGATTAGGATTTGTCCCGAATCAGGAGCGATCAGGCCGAGAATTAATTTCAGTATCGTCGATTTTCCTGAACCGCTGACGCCCAGGATAATCATGGTCTCCCCGTGATCAATCCGGAAGCTTACATCATTCAGGATTACTTCATTGCCGAACGATTGGCATACGTTGCGAAATTCGATCATCGGCTCCGCCTTCAACGATTCAACATAGGCGCGAAATAAATCAGCAGGTTATTCAAAAAGAAATCGGCGGTAATTACGAGAATTGAGGAACTGACCACCGCTTGCGTCGTGGATTTCCCCACGCCTTCCGTCCCTCCTGATGTGCGCAGACCTATGTAACATCCCGTCATGGAAATGATGAAGCCGAAAACGACCGGCTTGACCAGCGTTCCCACCGCGTCGGCGCGCTCCAGCGTGTTCATGGCATCCGCCCAGAACTGGCTGGAACTGATTAATAATTTATAGGACGCGATCACCCAGCCGCCCATCATGCCGACGGCATCGCACAGTATCGTCAGCAGCGGCAGCATGATAATCATGGCGACGGTTCTCGGCGCGACCAGTCTGCGTATCGGGTCCGTACCCAACGCCCGCATCGCGCTGATCTGCTCAGAAACGACCATGGAACCCAATTCCGAGGCAATTCCCGCGCCGATTCGTCCCGCAAGCATGAGAGCAGAAAGCACCGGACCAAGCTCGCGGATCAGCGTCATCGCAACCAGTCTCCCTGTAACGCCGACGGCGCCATATTGGCGCAGCGCGCCCTCCGATTGAATGGCAAGCACCGCTCCGGTAAAAAATCCCGTCAAAACCACAATCGTCAGCGATCCGATGCCGATGCGGTCCATCTGCAGAATGATCTCGCGGAAATAGATCGGGCGCGTAAACAAATTCGCGATTGTTCGGGCGCTCAACAGCGTAAACGACTGGATTTCCCACAGCATCCCGATAAGGAAACGCAAGGGCGCGCCGGCTAAACGTGTAAGGATGTTTCCCATAAGCGTCCATTAACCTCGGCGAAGTTTATTGGTCGGCGTCTTATCAAGTCAAGCCGTTAACCCGGATATTTCATGTCGTGGGTTGGTTTTTACCGAAAATGATCGTGCCGCCTAATTTCCCCAATACCGTGATTATAGGAACCGGAATCCAGTAGAGAATGACGATTTCCCAGTAGCGCGGGTCGCCCTCCTGAAGCGTTCCTACACCGAAGTGGATGCCGGATGTCACAGCCGCAAGAATGACAAGAAGCGGAGACAGGATGATCTTGAGCTTGAAAACCGACTTGGAACTGCCGCCATACTTGAACCACCAGTGTAGAAATCCCGTCAGCGTAGCCGGAATCGACGTCAACAGACCCGTGACCATCAGGAAAAACGCCGTCCGCTCAAAATCCTTAAAACCTATGAGGCAGAAAAGCGTCAGAAAAACCGGCGCCAATAAGAAAATCGCCTGCGGGAAATGTACGGAAACAGGATGTGAGTGCAGCGCGATCAGAAAGGAAGCCCATCCTGGAATTTTTCGCGCGGAAGACACCGCAACAGGCGCGGTTTCTTCCGGTTCGGCGTCCGGCTCAAGTTCTCCGGCTTGGGGATAACGGTCAAGCATTTCGATCCCATGCGGCGCGCGCGTCAGGGCGTCCGTGAGGTCGGCTCCGGCATGATGCGCGCCCATGTGTACGCCCTTCTCCCACATCGGGCTGGCGCTGACGTCATATACAACGTTGTTTACGGCTACAAAAGCGCCGTTTTCACCCGTACCATCATGCTTTTTCAATTCTTCCCGGCTGATTTCAGGCATATCCGTATCCCCTGTTTTTAACCTGGATTTGTATTTCTTGTCGAGATGGGATATTGTCGTTTCCCAAACGATTTCATATCATACCAGAGGCGGGATTTTCGGGCGACGAATTAAAGTACCCAAGATGGTGTTAAATATGTAAAAAATGCTTGAAACCAACCCGCCAGTAATGCAAAACTGCCAAACAGCATAATGAGTATTTTGAAATGGTTTGCTATTTTCCTGAATTGCCGGACAGGAATTTATGTAAGGAAGTTCGGTTGCATGTATATGAAACAACGATTTTTCGCTGATGCTTGCCGGACGTGAAATGTCTGAAGGTTCTCTAACGTAGAAAGATGTGCCAAGGAGGATTTAATATGCCTGATGCAGAAAACAACAATATGGGGGGGCTGAATCGCAGAAGCTTCCTGAAGAATGCCGGAGTCGCCGTCGCTGGGGGAACTCTGGGCGCAGGATTGACAACAGTGGCTATGCCGCAGACGGCAACTGCCGCCGCCGGTGTAACGGCCGTTGTTCCCGCCGCGATAGCCGCCGCGCAGCCCGGAATGAAAAATCCCGTTACCGTGAAGCTGAACGTCAACGGCAAGGATCGCGATGCCGTGATCGAACCACAATGGACGCTTCAACGGACGCTGCAATTCCAATTCGGACTTAGCGGCGCGAAACAGATGTGCGACCGCGGCGCGTGCGGTTCATGCACCGTCATCGTAGATGGACGCGCGATTCTGTCATGTACGATGCTTGCCATTGAGTGCGAAGGAAAGAAAATTGAAACGGTGGAAGGCATCGCGGCCAATGCCAAATGGAAGCCGTTGATCGACTCTTATTGCAAGTGGGACGCCATGCAGTGCGGTTACTGCACGCCGGGCTTTGTGGTGTCGGCCAAAGCGCTTCTGGATAAAAATCCGAATCCGACCGAAGACGACTGCCGCCAGGCGCTTGCCGGAAACATCTGCTGCTGCGGCACGTATCCGCGCCATCCTACAGCCATCGTTGAAGCCTCCCGTGTTATGAAGGGCGGCGCTTAATTTATGGCCGACCTCATCGGATATAACGGACAACGAAAAGAGTTTAAGTTCGTCGGCGTTCCGGATAAATTTTTTCCAGGCAAACTTTCTTACAACATCGCCACTGGAAAAGCAAAATTCGGCGCCGACGCGGTTGCTCCGAACATGTTGTTCGCCAAATTTCTGCGCAGCCCTTACGCTCATGCCGTAATCAAAAGCATAGACGCGTCCGAGGCGAAAAAGATTCCGGGTGTTGTCGATGTCATCGCATGGGACGATCCTGAATTGAAGAAGCTGGGCAGGCAGTTTCTCGGCGGCGCCGCTTACCAGGAAGACCAGGAAGTCGGGGCGATTGTGGTCGCGGAAAATGAAGACATCTGCGAAGAAGCGCTCAAGGCTCTCAAAATCGATTGGGAAGTGTTGCCGCACATCATCGATCCTTACGATGGTCTCAAGGAAGGCGCTCCTGTTATCAGCCCCGCGCAGAAAGGCGGCAGTCCAAATCTTACGAGCGCATCGGTAGTTGACGGCGACGTTGAAGCCGGATTCAAAGCGGCGGACAACATCATCGAATTCAACTTCGAGATGCCGGCAATGGTTTCGCACATTCCGAACCCTTCCGGCGGGCTTTCCTACTGGTATGACGACGATTACAGCAGCGAGGGGCAGTGTCTGCACATTGAAGGCACTGTGTTCGGCGGAGCGTCAAGCATAGCTTCCATGTATAGAATCCCCAACGAAAAACTCAACGCTGTTACGCTCTACCAGGGCGGAAAATACTGCGACTGGGGTTTTCGCAAGAGCCAGCAAATCACGCCGTTTCTGGCGAAAAGAACAGGCCGTCCGGTGCGTTGCGTCAACAAACGTGAAAATCACTACGACATGTTCATTATGCAGCACTCCGTCAAAGCCAAAATCGGTTATAAAAACGACGGCACGGTTACGGCGGTAAAGCTCCATACGGTAGCCGACAACGGCATACCGGGCAGTTCAAACTTCGGGACGACCATGGATATGAACTACGGTCCCTGGTACACGACGCGGTGTTTGAACATCAATCAATCAATGGACGCCGTTACTACCAACCGCGGCAATATGTACCTCAGCTCTCAGTTTTGTCCGTTCGCGTGGGACACTATGACGGTCGCTTACCATATGATCGCCGAAAAACTGGGGCTGGACCCGATCGAGGTCGCCAGGCGCAATATTCACGGGTCGGAATCCCAGACCGACCACACGCCGCAGCCCAGCTTTGAAGCTTGCGTCGCTGAAGGCAAAAAGCTCATGAACTGGCAGTGGCACAAGTCCGGCGAAAAGAAGCTTTCCGAC
>Ga0268262_10006390_pt1 | contig 11329 bp, 8 predicted proteins | sample TergutNc150P3_FD_190354 | JGI IMG/M metagenome (GOLD analysis project Ga0268262, IMG submission 190354) | Nasutitermes corniger P3 segment gut microbial community from laboratory colony in Florida, USA - Nc150 P3 (SPAdes) (version 2) | ecosystem: Host-associated > Arthropoda: Insects > Digestive...
CTTCTTGCGCGTATCCTCGGATTGAATGAAACGCAGAGCGGTATTTTGCAGATTATATTCAAAATTGCCGATGACAACGGCTTATTACTGATTGATTTAAAAGATCTGAGGGCAATGGTTCAGTTCGCAGGAGACAATGCGAAAGAATTGTCGTCAACATACGGCAATATTTCGACGCAAAGCGTTGGCACAATTCAGCGAAATCTTTTAACATTGGCTTCAAACGGAGGGGATGTTTTCTTTGGAGAACCTGCCCTTGATCTTCATGATTGGCTTGGTTGTGATGAATCAGGGCGCGGCTTTATAAATATTTTGGATTGCGTTAAACTTTTCCAAAACCCATTGCTCTATTCGACATTTCTATTGTGGATGCTTTCCAGTCTCTACGAGATGATGCCGGAGGTAGGCGATCTTGAAAAACCGAAGATTGTTTTCTTTTTTGACGAAGCGCACATTTTGTTTAACGAAGCGCCGAAGCCCCTTCTTCAAAAGGTTGAGCAAGTGGTCCGCCTTATCCGCTCCAAAGGCGTAGGCATTTATTTTATTACGCAGTCGCCGTCAGATATTCCCGATACCGTATTATCACAGTTGGGCAATAAGATCCAACATGCGTTACGTGCATATACGCCAAACGACCAAAAGGCGTTAAAAGCCGCGGCGGCTTCATTCCGCTCCAACCCTGAGTTTTCAAGTGAAAAAGTTTTAGGGGAACTTTCCACAGGTGAGGCGTTAATATCGGTACTTGATGAAAAAGGCGCCCCAAAGATCGTACAACGCGCTTTTATGCTGCCCCCAAGGAGTTTTATCGGTCCCGCAGAGCTGGATCGCATAAGCGGCCTCATTAAAAGCTGCCCGTTGTACTCAAAATACAGCGAAGCTATTGACCGCGAATCCGCGTATGAAGTATTACAGAAACAAAAAAAGCAGGCTGACGCCCAACAGCAGAAACAACAACCTGTTACGACGCGGCAAGCCCAGCCTGTAAAAACGCCCAAAACAACAAGCGCGAGGAAAACAAGCAGTCCCGCGAACAAAGCGCTCTCAAGCGCGATGACGCAGATCGGCAGAGCGGCAGGAAAAGCCTTAGTACGCGGGTTGTTCGGTAATATGAAATTTTAATATTAAATTATTTGCAAAAGACCTCCGCGCCTCTGCGAGATAAAATTTGGGAATAATGCTTTGTAAATATTTAGTTATTACGGACTACTCAGCTTTCGGACAACAACACATTCTTTTCCTCTTTGTGATCTTTGTACCTTTGTGTTCTTTGTGTGAAATCTTTCACATCAAACGCTTGTTTAAAATTTATCTCAATTTGCGTTTCCAAGTCTTTTTCATCAATTAAATTCCCCGATTCGCCACGAAGATTTGCCGCAGTTTTTAGTATCAAAGGTAAGTCTGCCCATGAGGAATATTTTTCGCCACGCCTTGGTTGAAAGGGAGCGTCAGTCTCTGTTAGCAAACGTTCTGTGGGGAGTGAAGAACAGCATTGGATTGCCTGTTTGTGGTTTAGCATAATTGTATTCCCGAATGAAAAATACGCGTTAATACCGTGGCGTAACAGAGAGCGGGCTTCTTCAAGAGTGCCTGACCATGAGTGGAAAATGACGGCTTTACACTTTGATAAAGTTTTTGCGGCGGGAAATATTTTGTGCATGGCTCGGCGTACATGAAGAACTACTGGCAAATCGTATTTAATTGCTCTTTCCAAATGCACCGCAAACAGGGTGTCCTGTATTTTTTCAGTTTCCCTAGAAGCCGCGTTGTAAAGGTCAAAACCAAATTCACCTAACGTGGCTATTTTGCCCGCCGCCGCTAAATTTTGCAAGGTTTCAAGGCTGTTTTTTAATTCAGAGTCTGTAAACAAACTGCCGTTTTCTTTTTTTACGGCGGGCAGTTGGGGATGAATGCCGAAGCAGAGTAACAGCGGCGCGGCGTTTTCAGCGGCGGCGTTATGCGACATTTTTTCGTTATGTGTAAATTCTTCCATGTTGTAAGAGCTTGCCGCCGCACATACTCCCAATCTGCGGCGTTCCTGTTCCATTTGCGGGAAAAGGGGGGAGAGGTCGAAGGGGTGGCAATGGGCATCAGTCAGCACGCTACAAACCAAGAATCGCTTTGGCGAATAAAAAGTAAATTATAAGAGATACTGCGTCTACGATAGTGGTAATAAGCGGGGCAGCCATAACGGCAGGATCTATTTTCAGGCACTTTGCGACTAAGGGCAGAACGCATCCTACGGTTTTTGCTATAAGAATCGTACAGCATACGGACAAGGTGACAGTGACGCATAACATAAGGTTGTGTCCGTTCATTATAAAGATGCGAATGAAGTTGACTGTTCCAAGAGCCAATCCGCATATCAATCCTACGCGCACTTCCTTCCATATAACGCGGATAATATCTTTGGGACTGATTTCACCTATCGCCATACCGCGAATGATCAGGGTTGAAGCTTGGGAACCCGCGTTGCCTCCGGTGTCCATTAGCATCGGGATAAACGCTACAAGGATGGGCAGAGCCGCAAGTCCGTTTTCAAAATCGGAAATGATTATGCCGGTTATGGTCGCGGAAAGCATCAACACTAAAAGCCAGATGATGCGGTTTCTGGCAAGACGGAAAACTCCGGTTTTAAGATACGGATCGTCAGAGGGGGCGAGGGCGTTCATCTTTTCGATGTCTTCCGTGCTTTCCTCAACGATAACGTCTACAATGTCGTCTACCGTTATAATGCCGACTAGCCTCTGCTCCTTGTCAACCACTGGCATCGCCAAAAGTGAGTATTTTTTAAATTGTTCCGCAATGTCCTCCTGATCGTCGGTTGTGTGCGCGAAAAAAAGATTGGTGTCCATTATATCACCGATACGCTCCTGCGGTTTTGCGAGCATAAGAGTTTTCGCGGAAATTGCGCCTACAAGAAGGCGGTCCCTTCGTATCACATAACAGTTGTAAATTGTCTCTTTGTTAATACCCGTGCTTCGGATAGTGTCAAAAGCTTCGCGTACCGTTGCGTCTTCGCGAAGATCGACATATTCCGTGGTCATAATACTGCCTGCGGAATCATCGGGGTACTGTAAAAAATGATTTATCAATTTTCGTTTTTCAGGCTGTACGTTTTTAAGTACGCGGTTGACCACGTTGGCGGGCATTTCTTCGATAAAGTCTACCGCGTCGTCAACGAAAAGCTTGTTCATGATTTCGCCGATTTCCGTATCGGTAAGGGCTTCGACAATAATCTGTTGATGGTCGCTGTCCATGTAGGCAAATACGTCCGACGCGATTGCTTTAGGCAAAATCCTGAACAACTGGATAACTATTTCCCTATCCAATTCATCAAAAATTTCGGCGATATCAACCGTATTCATGTCGGAGAGCAAAGGCTTCATTTTTAATATATCAATAGAACCGTCTTTTATTAATTCTAAAATTTCATCTTTGTTCATAATGTAATTTTAGTAAAATATCAACTTTTATCAAGAGATTATTTTCCAAAAACTCAAACAAGCGTACTAGTCAATAATTGCCGGTATATATATAATACCCTCATGTTACCAAAATTAATTAAATATATTCTCTGCGATACTCCGCAGTTTCAGGATGTGGAGATTTCGGGGTGGGTCAGGACAAAGAGGGATATGAAGAATCTCGTTTTTGTGGAAGTAAACGACGGTTCCTGCTTTGCGGGTATTCAATGTACATTTGACAGGGGGGCGGGAATTGAAGCGCGGACGGAAGCCGCCCTTGCCTCTCTTTCTACCGGTGCTTCCGTTAGAATTGGCGGAAAGCTGATACCTTCACCCGCTTCAGGGCAGGCGGTGGAAATTGCCGCCGTGTCTTTGAGTGTTTTGGGAGACGCCCCTGCTGAAGCTGCCGGTAACATTCAGGCTTATCCGCTTCAAAAGAAACGCCACTCGTTGGAATTCCTTCGAGAGATTGCGCACCTTCGCCCGCGTACCAATACCTTTGGGGCTGTTGCGCGTCTTAGAAGCAGGTTGGCGTTTGCTATTCACAGATATTTTCAGGAGAGGGATTTTCAATATCTGCACACGCCGATTATCACGGCTGGGGATTGCGAAGGCGCGGGAGCGATGTTTCAGGTTACAACGCTTGATCTTGAAGCAATAGCCAAACAATCCGCACAAAAAGCGGATAACGGACGCGATGGAGCGATAGATTACTCCAAAGATTTTTTTGGCAAGAAAACATTTTTAACGGTTTCAGGCCAGCTTGAGGGGGAAACCTACGCTACGGCTGTCTCACGCATTTATACTTTTGGTCCCACTTTCCGCGCGGAGAACTCAAACACCGTCCGCCACCTTGCCGAATTCTGGATGGTGGAGCCGGAAGTCGCTTTTGCGGAATTGAAAGACGATATGATGTTAGCTGAAGATTTTTTAAAGTTTGTTTTTAATGTCGCGCTGAATGAATGTACCGATGAACTTGCTTTTTTTGACGCTCATGTTGAAAAGGGAATAATTGAGAATCTGCGGCAGGTCGCGGGCGCGAAATTTTCGCATATCACTTACACTGACGCGGTTAAAGAGTTGGAAAAAGCGATTGCCTCAAAAAGCGACCTTTTTGAATTTAAGCCAAGTTGGGGCTGTGATTTGCAGAGCGAACATGAAAGGTTTTTAACTGAAAAAATCGCCTGCGGTCCAGTAATCGTTACGGATTATCCAAAAGAAATAAAAGCATTTTATATGAAGTTAAACGATGACGGCAAAACAGTACGCGCCATGGATGTTCTTGTTCCGCGATTAGGTGAAATTATCGGCGGCTCACAGCGCGAAGACAATCTTGAAAAACTTGTCAGCCGCATGAACGAACTTGGTTTAAAACAAGAGGATTATCACTGGTATCTTGACCTTCGCCGTTACGGTTCCGTGCCTCATTCGGGATTTGGTCTGGGTTTTGAACGCCTTATCCAGTATGTTTCCGGCATGGCGAATATCCGCGATGTTATTCCCTATCCGCGCGCGGTAGGTCAGGCTGAGTTTTAATCTTGAACTTGAAAGAGAAAAATTTTACCACGAACCAACACGAACCAACACGAACAACGACAAGATATGTGTTAAAAGTTCGTGGTGGTTCGTGGTTTATTTTCTTTTTGGATAGTTATGACATTACGAAGCTTGAGCTAGAGAGAGTCGCATGAAAAGAATACTTATTTATTTTATATTTATTTTATTTATTCCTTTATGTGTGATGGCGCAAATTTATCAGGCTCAGTCCGCGCTTACTCCGATAATTGAAACCGCGCCGGAAATTATTTCTCGGGCGGCGGTATTGATTGACGCGCATACCGGTACGGTGCTTTATTCAAAAAATCCTGATGATGAAATTCCTCCGGCTTCCCTGACCAAATTAATGACAATGCACCTTGTTATGAAGGAAATAGAGGAGGGCAGGGCTTCTTATGATGAGATAATTCCAATAACGGCTGAAAGTTGGGCGCAGAATCAGCCTTACCGTTCAAGTTTGATGTTTTTGGAACCCGGGCAAATTGTCACGTTACGGGAAATATTACTCGGTCTTGCGGTTGTTTCGGGTAACGACGCTGCCATTGCGGCGGCATTGCGTCTTGCGCCAACCGTGAATGTATTTGCCAATAAGATGACAACCGAGGCGCGTCGTATGGGGCTAAAAGTTACGCGATTTGTCGAATCTTCGGGTATCTCCGAGGAGAATATGACAACTGCCGCCGAGTTCGCCTCTTTTTGCCGTCAGTATTTATTAATGCATCCGCGAAGCCTTGCGAATTTTCATTCTGTTCCAGAATTTGCGTATCCAATGGCGGCTAACGTGCGTGAAAAAAACAAAAATAATCCGCGCACTATAACTCAGGAAAACCGCAATTCGCTAATAAAAATCTTCCCCGGCGTTGACGGTTTTAAAACGGGATTCATTGAAGAATCAGGTTACAACATAGCCCTTACCGCGCAGAGAAACAATACGCGCTTTATACTTGTCCTTCTTGGCGCTCCCAACAACAGGGAGGGCATGGGTATTCGTGATAAAGACGGAATAGCCCTTCTTACATGGGCGTTTGACAATTTTAAAACAGTCCGCCTGAAAGACATAAAAATAGAAAACGCCAAATTATGGAAGGGCAAGGCGAACACGGTAGAACTCGTCCTTGCAAACTCGGCTGATTTTACATCTCCCATTAACCGCGCAAATAATCCTCAATACTCAACTATAATCGACAAAAAATTAACCGCTCCGCTTCCGGCAGGCTCTCCTGTGGGAGACTTAATAATCTACGACGAACAAGGCGAACTAAATCGCGTACAATTAGTAACCGCCGTTGAAGCAAAGAAAGGGAACATATTTAAGAGGTTGTGGCACTCTATTATGCTTTTGTTTGTAAAAAATTAATTCCCGAAAGAGTTCACACAAAGACCACTAAGTAACAAAGATCACAAAGAAGAGGGAAGAGGGTGTTTGTTTGAAGGTTATATGTGAGCTTTGCGATAAGATAACGGACATAAATCCCTTATTCCCCTTTGTGTTCTTTGTACCTTTGTGATCTTGGTGTGAAGTCTTTTTAACCTAGAAAAGCCCTGAAATCTTCCCATTGCTGTCAATATCAATCTTTTCCGCAGAAGGGACAGGGGGCAATCCCGGCATTGTCATTATTTCGCCTGTTAGGGCTACTATAAAACCCGCGCCGGCGGATATTTTTACATCCCTTACTGTTAAACGCCATCCTTTGGGCGCGCCTAAAAGCGTCGCGTCATCGGAAAAACTGTATTGGGTCTTCGCCATGCAGATTGGGACTTTATCAAGCCCCATTTTTTCAATTTGGTTTATCTGCTTCTGGGCGTTATGCAAAATTACAACGCTGTCGGCGTGATATATTTTTTTTGCGATTGTCTCAATTTTTTCATTAATGGAAAGATTAACGTCATAGGAAAATTCAAAATTGTTAGGCTGTTCGCAAAGGCGTACCACTTCTTCTGCGAGCTTGACTCCCCCCTCGCTTCCCTTTGCCCAAACTTCGGAAATGGCGGCGTTAACGCCTAACGCTTTGCATTTGTTTTCAACTAACTCCAGTTCAGGCTTTGTATCTTTGGAAAAGGCGTTAATGGCTACCACTACGGGAAGTTTATAAACATTTTTAATATTTTCCACATGCTGTAAAAGGTTGGGAAGACCGTTTTCAAGCGCGGTAAGATTTTCTTTTTCAAGTTCGGATTTTTTTGCCCCGCCGTGTGATTTAAGGGCGCGGACGGTTGCGACTACAATTACCGCTGATGGTTTTAAATTCGCAAAACGGCATTTAATATCGAGGAATTTTTCCGCGCCCAAGTCCGCGCCAAAACCGGCTTCCGTGACAACATAGTCGGCGCATTTAAGGGCGAGACGTGTAGCCATAATTGAATTGCAGCCGTGCGCGATATTCGCAAAGGGACCGCCGTGGATAAAAGCGGGAGTTCCTTCCATCGTTTGTACAAGATTTGGTTTTAACGCGTCTTTAAGAAGGGCAGCCATCGCGCCCTGCGCGTTAAGCTGAGCGGCGGTAACCGGCTTTTCATCGGCCTGTTTTCCGTAAGTGTAACCTACAATTATGCGCCCTAATTTTGCTTTTAAATCGTCAATGCTCTCGGCAAGACAGAGAATCGCCATTACTTCCGAAGCGGCTGTTATGTCAAATCCGTCCTCGCGCGGAAAGCCGTTTATCCTTCCTCCAAGACCGTCCGTAATAAACCGAAGTTGGCGGTCGTTCATGTCGATACATCTGCGCCAGACGACTTTTCTCGGATCAATGTTAAGCTCGTTGCCTTGAAAAATATGGTTGTCTATCATTGCGGCTAAAAGATTATTCACGGCGGCGATGGCGTGGAAGTCGCCTGTAAAGTGCAGATTGATGTCTTCCATTGGAATGACCTGCGCCCAGCCGCCGCCAGCCGCTCCGCCTTTAACGCCGAATATGGGACCGAGTGAAGGTTCCCTAAGAGCGACCATCGCTTTTTTCCCGATTGACATAAGGCTGTCCGCGACTCCCACCGTCGTGGTTGTTTTGCCTTCTCCGGCGGGAGTGGGATTAATGGCGGTAACAAGAATTAATTTACCGTCTTTTTTATCTTTATTAATCTGAAGAAAACAGTAATTTACTTTTGCCTTGTGTTTTCCGTAATATTCAATATACTCGTCGGAAATTCCCGCTTTTTTTGCCACTTCTTTTATGTGGAGGGCGTGTTCGGGGAATACTGATTGGGCAATTTCGATATCTGTGCCTGAGAATTTTTTGATGGGTTCCATTTGTTGATAATGTAACAGTAATAAAAAAAAGTCAATGCGTGAAAAGTCACTCAGGCGGTTTACGGTTGTTTTTTTTTGAAAATTATGGATAATAAAAAATATGATAAGGACAGTACTAAGTTTTGGATATTTAATTTTCGCCCTGCTCATTTTATTGTCGCTTGCGGTTATCGTTTGGATATTAAGCCTGTTTGGATTAATAAAACCAATTAAACATTTTATTTACCGGCTTGCGCAAGTGTGGGCGTTGGCATTACTTCCTGTCGCGGGACATACTACGGTTAAAGGCAGAGAGAATATTCCTAAAAAGGGCGGCGTTTGTTTTGTAAGCAACCACTGTGGTTATTTCGATATTGTTCTTGCGCTTGCCTTTTGCGGACGGCCTGTTGGTTTTATAGCAAAAAAAGAGTTACTTTTCGTGCCATTTTTGAATTTGTGGATTTTCTTGCTTGGAGGTCTTTTTCTCGATAGGGGTAATGTCAGAAATGCAATCAAGACAATAAACAAGGGCGTACAGCGGATTAAATCAGGCGGCAGTATGATAATTTTTCCAGAGGGACACCGCTCCAAGGGCAGGGGGCTTCTTCCCTTCCATCCCGGTTCGCTTAAACTTGCCACCCAAGCCAATGCGGTAATTGTCCCTGTCGCCATTGAGGGCAGTTATGAAGTCTTTGAAAAAAACAACCGTGTTATCAAAACCCAGTCAAAAATAACGTTTTTGGAACCTATTGATACAAAGAGCATACCTTTAGAGGCTCGCAAGCAGATACTATGTGACAGGATTTACTCGGCAATTAAAGAGGAATTAGGGGAGCAGGGCGGTTTAGTGTAAAAAATGCCAAAGAACCCTCTGATGCAGATTAAAAAGAAATCCCAAATATTTATATCTGACTAAATATCTGGGGTCGTTTACCGAATAAATTGCTATATCAAAATATTCCCAGAATTTATATTCTTCATTATACCGCGCGAATTTCCCGGGATTTTTTTCAAAATATAAAGATACGCCTAAACGAATAGATATAAAATATTGCGAATGTCTAACCAAGTGCAACGTATCAACTGAAAATGCGGCAACATTAGGTATATTTTTAAACTCGGAAAAATAATCAGGCTTTGATATTGAACTCAATCTTTCAAAGAATGGTATTAATATATCCCTTTGCTGTTTTTTAAATTTTCTTTTAAGTAATATATCATTTGTATCCCAACCGGAAAATTCCACCTTATTTATATCAACACTTACATTATATGGATAATTCTCATTTTTTAATGATATGTATGTTCTTATGCCTTCATTGGCAAAAATGTCAAAATTTAACAGGATAAGGATAAGGATGAAAAAACGTATTTTCATTAAGTTTATTGTACTGGAATTAATTGGCTATTTGAACCTCACAAGCAGATACATAGTTCCAACAAACTCTGTATCATTATCATTCAATTGCTGTCATTATTATAGAAAGAAATGATTTTTTCGTCAAGTTAAACCTTCCTGACATCTTGTGACATCTGTTGATTTTTTAGTTTTGCTCATAGCTCCTGCTCATAGTAGCCTTGACTATGGTATTCCCATACTTACTCTATTTTTTCATGTAAAAATCGAACTGACAAAGGTTGACAATAGGAAGAATATAGGATATGTTTAATATAATAACGTATCAGTATGTATATTAGCTAGTACGTTTTGGGGGTAGTAAAATATGACCGATTCGCGTCTCAAAAAAATTAACAAGCTCTGTAAGGCTGAATGTCCGATTCTTCGGGCCTCAACCTTGCGTTCCGCTGGTTTTTGCGGCAAAGATACTGAGGAACTTATTCGGCTTGGTCTTCTACAGCGTCTACGAAGGGGGTACTATGCCTCACCGGAAAAACTTAATGATATGGATACCTACGAAATACTTGCCGCCTTGGTTCCTGATGCCGTTATATCGCTTTTCTCGGCAGCGCAATATCACGATCTTTCAAGTGTTATTCCTCAGCAAATTGATGTTACGTTTCCGGTTAATAAGCGCGTTCCAGTACTTCCTCCTGATATTCATGTAAAAATCCATAAAGCAATCCCACAAGTTTATGAGGTAGGTATACAAACGGTGAAAAAGGAAGGGTTTCCGCTGAAAATATATGATAGGGAACGTACGGTCTGTGATTTTTTCCGCATGAGGCTTCAAATAGGAAAAGATTGCGCTTTTGAAGTTTTGAAAAATTATATGGCTGGAAAGAAACATCTGCAAAAGCTTTCAGAATACGCCGAACTGCTTCAAATAAAGGGAGTTCTCTATCCTTATCTGGAGGTGCTTGTCGCATGAACGGCAATTCTACTCCGGTATCTGCTGAAAGCATCAAAGCAAAACTTAAGTATGAAGCTGACTCCTGCGCGAAAGATTTCAACTATCTGTTATTTCATTATTTTATAGAACGTCTTTTATATCGTCTGTCCATATCACCTTATGCTCATAATTTAATTTTAAAAGGCGGCCTTCTGTTATACACCGTACTTAAAAACCGGGGTCGAGCAACCAAAGATATTGATTTTCTTGCGCAGAATATAAAAAATACTCCCGCTGAACTGATTATGATATTTACGGAAATTGCAAAAATACCAGTTAATGACGCGGTATCTTTTGATACAGAAAATATAACTACGGAACAAATAAAGGAAGATGCAGAATACCAAGGGGTACGAATTAAATTAACCGCACGTCTTGACCGCAGTCGTCGTGTTCTACAGTTCGATATAGGATTTGGTGATATTATTGTTCCGCAGCCGATCGATATGACGTACCCTACGTTATTAGATATGGAACCGCCGCGTTTAAAGGCGTACTCTTTAGAATCGGTCATTGCTGAAAAATTTCAAGCTATTGTATATCTAGCCGATTTGAACAGCAGAATGAAAGATTTTTATGATATTTACGAATTAAGCCGCAACCGTGATTTTGACGGCGCTTCTCTGTCTGAAGCTATAGCTCAAACCTTTAAACGCAGGAATACAGAATTCTTCCCAAGTCCGATAGTTTTTACGGATGATTTTCTTTTATTACCGAATAAACAAATACAATGG
>Ga0268262_10006391_pt1 | contig 11328 bp, 10 predicted proteins | sample TergutNc150P3_FD_190354 | JGI IMG/M metagenome (GOLD analysis project Ga0268262, IMG submission 190354) | Nasutitermes corniger P3 segment gut microbial community from laboratory colony in Florida, USA - Nc150 P3 (SPAdes) (version 2) | ecosystem: Host-associated > Arthropoda: Insects >...
GCGCTTTCCGTTCCGTTCCCCGCCTACGGCGGCTCACTCCACTCGCAGCGCAGCCTAGAACGGGTTTAGTGGCGTAAGGCCCTGACACTGCATCGGCAGCGTCAGGGGCCAACGCCACTTTACCCCGTTCCGTGCCATTCCCTGCGGGAACGGCTATAATCTATTTTGCCCTGCCCTCAGCCCCTTTTCTCCAACGGATGTAGGCATATCCCGCCCTTCGGGTCTGTTTTCAGCAGCCCCGCGACTGTGTCCGGGTCATGGTTGAAGACCACCACCGTGTCCGTGTCCAGTATCTCTCCATACAGTTTGAGCCTCTGGTCAACGCACCCGACCACGTCCAAGTCGTATGCCATAACCCAGGTCGGCTTGATGTGGCGGCTCGTGGGGATGAGGTCGGACGGATAGACCAGCTTTGCCCCCGGCGCCGACACATCAACACCCTGTAGGCCCTTGGTGTGGCCTGGGAAGTGGCGCAGCTTCAGCCCCGGGAGAACATCCGCGTCGCCTTCCACGGTGTGCAGGAGGCCGCAGTCCAGCAATGGCTGCCAGTCCTGGGTTCTGTAGCTGGCCTTTTCGCATGGATGCGGAGTCCGTGCGTCCCGCAGTTCGCTGGCCTGGACTAGGTACACGGCGTTTGGGAATGTGGGAAGCAGTTTTCCGTGGTTGTCCAATTTGGTCGCGCCGCCTGCGTGGTCAAAGTGCAGGTGCGTCAATACAACGGTGCCAACGTCTTCCGGCGCCACGCCGAGTCCGGCTAGGCCTTCCAGAAGCAGGTCTGGCCCCATGCAGTAGCGCTCCCGCCAAGCGTCATTGTCTTTGGTGCCATTCCCGGTGTCGGCGAGGACAATGTGCGGACGGCCGTCCACCTCGCCTCTGGCCAGCAGGCAGTTCGTCGAATGAAGTATGCGGTTCTGGTCGTCGCAGGGATAGAGCTTGCTCCAGACCACCTTTGGGACTACCCCGAACATGGTTCCGCCGTCCAGACGGAAAAAGCCGGCGTTCACGATGTCTATCTGCCACCGCCCAATCTGCATGGATGCCTCGCGAAACGCCATTTTAGCCTTTTGCCGCAGCATACAAAACTGCCCTGGCGTCCGCCAGTCTGCCCAAATCCGTGAACTTGCCCTGGAACTGCCTGCCAGAGCCGCCGCCCTTTCCGCTTAGCGTGGCAGCAACCTCTCGGCCCAGCCGTGGCACGTCGGCGCTACAAGTGTTCCCTGCGGCAAGGCTGAAGAACGCGGTCCCGTATTTTTCTGCCGTGAGAAAAACCACGCGGTCGGTTGCTGCCTCTAGCAGTTGGCGAGCCACTCTCTGCAAAAAGGCGGCGTCCTTGTTCTCGAAGTGATGGGTCAGAAAGGCCACATTCTCAGCGGCGAGTGTCTTGGCGTACAGCTCCGCCAACTCCTCGTCCGCGCTACGCAGTGAACGCTCCAAATTCTTTGCCAAGGAAAAGTGCTTTTCAACGGCGGCCACAAGCCCGTCGTCAGGGCGACCAAGGATTGTCCTAAGCGCGTGGTTGCGCTGTTCGTGCGCCTCCAGACGACCGCGCACCCTTTTGCCAAAGACAAAAAATAGCCGTGCCCCGCCCGGTGCCGGCTCCGCCCCAATCAACTTCACGCACTCCAGTTCCGATGTTGAAGCCAGGTGCGTCCCGCCGCAGGTGTTCACGTCCAGTCCTTTTATTTCAATCAGGCGGATGTCGCCTTGGTGTCCGTCGGGCAACCCCCTGGAGCGCACGTTGAGGCTTTTGTATTCTTCTTGGCTCGCCCACGAAGCCGTGACACTTCTGGCGGCCATGATTTCGTCCATGACGGCTTCTTCTAGGCCATGGCGCTGCTGTGGGGTTATCTGCGGCGCGTCCAGTTCGATGTCGCAGAGTTCGGGGCCAAGGTGGAACGCTGTCGTTGTCCAGCCGAAGCTGCCATGGGCCACCGCCGTCAGGAGATGCTGGCCCGTGTGCTGCTGCATGTGGTCAAAGCGGCGGCCCCAGTCCAGCGCCACTGTCACGGGGCCGAGTTCAAGGGCGCGGTCAACCACGTGTATGTCCCCGTCACGCCTACGCACTATTTCCAGCACATTGGCACTGCCTATCTGTCCGTGGTCGCTGGGCTGCCCCCCGCCCTCCGGGTACAGAATGGAGTCTTCCAGGACAACGAAGTGCCGCCCGCCTTCTTCAAACGCCCTCACGACAACCGTGTCCAGTGTCCTGGCATAAGCGTCTGTTTCGTACCTCTTGTGCGCACCCATAACACAAACCCCGTAGCAGTTAATTGTGTCATCCCAAATAGAATCTAGGCTAAACTGCTATACTATGAAAAAAGTAGGAATGAACATCAAAATCCACCAACTGCCGCACGCCAACGGTTTGCCCTTGCCATCGCGCGCAACGCCACAGTCCGCAGGGATGGACTTGATGGCGGCGCTGCCCGTGGGACAGTCGCTCGTCCTGTTGCCGGGGGACCGCCACTTGGTGCCCACGGGCTTCGTGGTGGCGATACCGGTCGGCTTCGAGGGTCAAGTCCGCCCCAGGTCGGGCCTGGCGCTCAAGCACGGCGTCACTGTCCTGAACGCCCCTGGCACAATAGACTCCGACTACCGCAACGAAGTGATGGTCCTGCTGATCAACCACGGCCAGGCCCCGTTCAAAATCGCCAGGGGCGACAGGATTGCCCAGTTGCTCATAGCCCCAGTCCCCGAATGCGCTTGGACCTTGGTGGCCAGCGCAGACGAACTGGGCAGCACGGAGCGCGGCCTGGGCGGGTACGGGTCAACCGGAATCTAAACGAATTTCCGAGCGGTTGCCGTAAGTGAATGGCTTGTGGTTCGTGGCTTTATGCCAAGTCGCAATCAAACGGGTGGTAATACGTAATGTTTGGTCTGGAGCGAAGGGCGGATTCATTCCGCCCGGAGCGAACGTGCGAAGGGGTCCGGGGAAAGGCGCGGCCTTGCCGCGCGGGTCCCTGGCAGACCGCCAAGTTGCACTATTTGAGTGCAACTTGGCATTAATACGCCCACCTAATCAGCGTCGCGCCGCAGGTGAACCCGGCTCCGAACGCGGCGAATATGGTCAGCTCGCCCTTTTTTAGAAGCCCCTTTTCAAGGGACTGGTGCAGCGCGGTAGGGATGGTCGCGGATGTGGTGTTGGCGTAGTGGGTGATGTTCAGCGCGACGCGCTCGGCGGGCAGCGCAAGGCGCCTGGCGGCGGCCTCGATGATCCTGATGTTGGCCTGGTGCGCGACGAACAGCTTGAGGTCAGCGGGGTCTATCCCGTTGCGGTCTATCATCAGGCGGCTGACGTCGGCCATGCCCTTCACCGCGTGCTTGAAGACTTCCTGCCCGTTTTGATAGATGTAGTGCATTTTCTTGTCGACGGTCTCGTGCGTGGTCGGGTGCAGAGACCCGCCCCCCTGCATGTAGAGCAGGGGGGCGCCCGTGCCGTCCAGGTAGTGCTCAAAGTCCAAAATGCCAAGGCCGTCCTCGACTTGCTCGACTATCACTGCCCCGGCGCCGTCGCCGAACAGGACCACCGTGTTCCTGTCGTTTTTGTCGGCAATGGACGACATCACGTCGCAGCCCACAAGCGCGACCCGCTTCACCGCGCCGCCTGCAACAAGCGACGCCGCGGAGGTCAGTCCGAACAGAAAGCTGGAGCAGGCCGCGTTCATGTCGTACCCGTAAACGCCCTTCGCGCCGATTTTGTGCTGTATCAATGCGGCGGTGCTGGGGAACATCATGTCGGGTGTCACGGTGCAGACGATGATCACGTCCAAATCACTGGGCCCTATCCCGCGCTTCTCCAGGGCCATCTGAAGCGCCTTCGCCCCCAAGTCGGAGGCCGCCTCGCCCGGCGCCACCCAGTGCCGCTCCTTGATGCCGGTGCGGGTGGTGATCCATTCGTCGCTGGTGTCCAGGTATGCGGCAAAGTCCTCGTTGGTGACTATCCGATCCGGGTAGTGCTGACCCGTGGCGGTGATACCTACAGGAATGGCGAAGCGTCTGGTCAAGTGAGTCTCCGGAAATACTTCGGGGCCCGAAGCTATACAATTGTGCCCTAACCAACTTCGTTGTGCCATGCTTGGGCACGGTCGGTTTTTTTTGAAACACCCGTTGCTGTTGGAAACCAAGGAGAAAACATGAAAACATTGGTCGTGCTGCCGGCGAGGTACGCTTCCACCAGGTTCCAGGGCAAACCGCTGGTCCCCATTGCCGGCAAGCCGATGATCAAGTGGGTGTGGGAAGCGGCGCGAAGGGCAGGGGTGGAAAGGGTGGTGGTGGCCACAGACGATGAGCGGATAGCCGCAGCGGTGCGCGGATTCAAGGGCGAGGCAGTCTTCACCGACCCAGACCTGCCCTCGGGCACCGACCGCGTCGCCGCCGCGATGGACAGTCTGGGCGAAGCGTTTGACATAGTCCTCAACGTCCAGGGCGATGAACCGGCCATGCATCACGAAACCATTGCTTCCGTGGTTGACCTGATGAAAGGGCGCCCCGACCTGCCGATGGGGACCGCGGCCTGCCCCTTCGCCAGCTTTGACGAGATGTTTAGCCCAAACGCGGTGAAAGTGGTGGTGGACGACCAAAAAAGGGCGCTCTATTTCAGCCGCAGTGTTATTCCCTACCTGCGGAGTTCCACTGACTTCGACATGGACTTCCGCCCTTGGGCGTCGCCTGACCAGTTGGCCATGTTTCGCAGACACTTAGGCATTTATGCCTATAGACCGCAAGCACTTAAACAAATTACATCCCTGCCCCCACACCCCTTGGAGCGCATGGAAATGCTGGAGCAACTGCGCGCCCTAGCGGCAGGAATGGTCATAGGCGTGGCCGAGACCCCCCATTGCAGCCTGGGCGTTGACACGCCCGCGGATGTCGCGGCAGTGGAGGAGATGCTGAGGGCAAAATAGCACAAAAATCTACGAAAGCACTGAAAACATGAAATTTCCCGTAGTAGTGCTACTTAACGATCCATTTGTCATCAACTGAAGATGACATTAAATGTGATAAAATTAACAGAATTTGCTTTGCTTTCTTGTGCTAATCTGGCTTTCCATTAGCAACTCAAGGAGGAGAAGATGCTAATTTCAATTCTCATCACCGCCGTCATCGGCCTCATCGCCGGCCTCATCGCCGGGAAAATAATGAAAGGGGGCTTCGGGCTTTTTGGAGACATGGTCATCGGTCTCCTTGGCGGACTGCTCGGCGGCTGGCTGGGCGGACACATCGGCATCGGCGCCAATGGCATCATCGGCCGAATAGTGGTTGCCATTGTCGGCGCCTGCATCCTTTTGTGGGTGATCCGGCTGTTCAGGAGGAGATGACCTCTGCCCGCAGGGGCTTCCCTGCCAACAACCCAGGCCTGCCATAGATAAGAATGGCGCGGCACTCGAAGCCAGGGGGCGGCACTTACGCGCCGCCCCCTGGTTATGTACACAGGGAATGTGGGATAGACTGGTTGCAGTGCCATGCCAATGGGCAACAGGAGGATCAAGATGATTTCAGCCGTCAAGCCCATCCCTGCGATTCTATTGGTCATGCCCATGGCCGCCCAGTCGCCGACGCTCGCCCCGAAAATCGAGTTGGGGCAGATGGGATGCCTGGTGTACATCGGCGAACCCAGTGAGGAAGTGTTTGAAGGTCTGCGGGAACTGGTCACAAGCGATGAACTGCTGGAGATGAACGTGGCGCTTGTCCGCGTCCAGGGCACTTCGCCGTCACTTGCCAAATTGTCGGGCGAGATGAAACTGTCGCCGGGTTCGTCCTGGGCGCTCACGGACAGCAAAGGGCGCCGCCTGCTCCAAGGCAACACGCTGCCTTCCGCCGAGACAGTGCTGAACGCCCTGCTTGAGGCCGGCGCGAAAAATCCACAGAAGGCTCTGCGCGATTTCCTTGAGCAGCACCCCGACCATCTGGACGCCCGCCTACAACAGCTGTATTTTCTCAGGAAAACCGCAGAAGTGCGCACACTCCGCGCCTTGCAGATTGCTGTCGATCCTACGGTCGAATTCGACCAAGAGAATGACGCCGAATACTGGTACCGCCTCGGGTCGAAACGCGCCAGATTTGATACCAGCGTATTGGAAGGCAAAAAACTGAGCGTGGAACAGGACGCAGCGATATGGGGGGACTACGCCCGCGAATTGCAGACACTATTTGAAAGCGGGGACTGGCGCCGCTGGCACTCTTTGCCGGGAGTCCAGCGGTGGTATCGGATACCAGCGGAAGCCAGCAGCCAGACGATGATTCAAATTTATGCTCGCCACATTCCGCAGATTGAGGCCCACCTAGAGGAATACCCTTCCAAGGGATCCCTTTGGTCGCATTACGCATGGGCGCAAGCCATTACAAAACAGGGGTCGGCTAGGGCGCTATCGGAGAGGCTTGTGCCCTCGCCAGAAACGGGACGCCACTGGCTGACAGAATGGGCTTTGGGGGCACTGATAGCTGGATCAATGGAAAGAGGGGACTGGGAATTTTTGGCAGAAAAACTGTGGGCAGGCTGGTCAGAGCTTCGCCTTCTCGCACGCAACCCCATGACAGAACCAGACCCGAGCAAAATGACTGCGGCACAGATGAAGGGCCTGCACGAAATCATCTGGCGGGACGGCCTGAAACCACTGCTGGAATCACTAATAAAAACCAACCGCGTGGAGGACGCGGAGACGGTCATATTGGACATAGCGAAACTTCCAGAGTTCGGGGATTTCAGGCACAGGGCCGTTGCAGTGGCGGAAGCCTGTAGCAGACGCGACTTGGACCGCAAGTGGACGGCTATGAAAATACCTAGCAAACAGAGTGCCTTGGACATGGACGACTTGGACGCGTGGATTGGTGGCATAAGCCTAATAACGCCCGCCATAGTGCTGGCAAGCCCAGACAAGTCAGACAGCATGCAGGTGGCCGAGGCGTTGATGAAGGGAAAGGTCTTTGACTGGCGGTGGACGGTTGAATACCTCAATCCAAAGTTTTCCGACCTGATGCACACAAGGGAGGGCTGGTCGAAGGGCAATAAGCATTGGGCCTTGATTAACACAGACCGCAGGGTGCTGGGAAGCGGACAGGGCCTCCCCACGGCAGAGGATATCGACCAAGCATTTGAGCGATCCAAGATAGAGCCTCCGGTGGCGCCCCTGCGCCGTTTCGTGTCCGAGCGTCCGGGGCACTTGGAGGCAAGGTTTTACCTTCTTATGGAACTAAAGCGGCTGGCGGACTATAGGGCATCCTATGCCAAAGGCGAGCTCCTAGGCAACTTCCGCTGGCTCTCCCGCAGCCAGTTTGAAAAATCTGTTGAAGGCTGGAACAGGAACGGCAAGCTGACGAAAAAAGTGGAAGAGGATCAGACCATTTGGGACGAGTACACCGCGCTGCTCAGCCAGACGCTCCCACTTTTGATGGAAAGTGCCCAATACCCCGCGCCCGACATACTATTTGGGAATACAAACCTCGCCTTCAGCAAGAGCGTGAGGGACGTTGCACCTGCCCTAATCCCACAAATCGAGGCAAACCTAATACGGCAGCCCACTGATGAATACCTATGGGACCAATGGGCATCGCTGTCCGGCTGCGGAGGGCAAAGGAGCTTCGGAGACATCAAACAGGCCATCGCGCTTTCGCCGTTGGACTACCCACTCGAGATTCCGCCCGAAGACACGCTCGATCTCCTGATTAGGTGCTACGCGACAACTGGCAACTGGCAGGGAATCATAGACCTATACGAACAGCGCTGGGAGGCGTTCAGGGCCAAGTCTGGAACATTTGTGATTCCACCTGGGTTGGTGCGCTCCCTTTTGGCTGCCTATCTGAGTTTAGGAAAAGACAATGAGGCGGAATCTGTAGTGGAAGTGCTCCGCCAGAGTCCATTTTGGATTGTCTCTGGCCCTCTGGTCACCGACACAGCAAAATATTGTGGGAACAGTGCGCTTGCAAAACGGTGGGCAAAATATAAATATAAAGCCCCGCGAGGGTCAAAATGACTATGGAGAACACCCATGGCGCAGCCCGTTAAGTTAGTTGAATACTTGGTGGTCGGCGCCGGTGTGGCCGGCCTTTCGACTGCGGCGCATCTTGTCATGGACGGCACCAGGGACGTTCTGGTACTGGACAGGGAGCAGCGGATAGGCTTTTATTCCAGCGGCAACAACGCCGCCATAGCCAGGCAACTGACGGGAACCGCCGCCCACACCGCCCTGACGCGTGATGGACGGAACCGCCTGGCTGAACTCGGCCTGATGGAGGCTACGGGGGGCTTCCTGCTGGCGGCCGACCCGAATGGGCTGGACGCGCTGACCGCAGAGGCCGCCAAGTTCGGGATTGCAGCAAACCGCTCCCAAGGCTCCCCGTTCTCGGACTGCTTGGCTTCCGAAACGCTGGAAGTGCCGTCCGACGGCACGATTGACATAGACGGGATGCTCAACTGGTGTGCCAATGCCATAAGGGCCGGCGGGGCGTCAATCAGGCTGGAGACTTCGGTCGAGGGGATGCAACTGGTGGACGGCGGTTGCCTGGTCGAAACAAACACCGGCGCCATCAAGGCAAAAGTGGTGGTGAACGCCGCCGGCGGATGGGCGCAGCGCGTTGGCGCAATGGCCAAAGGTATTTCGATGCCGTTCAAGCCCATGCGCCGCCATCTGGTGTGGAGCGCGGCCCCGTACCCCAAAGACCGCCCCTGGGCCTGGTGGGCGGACAGACCTTTTTACGTGCGGCCTGAATCGGGCGGCCTGTTGATGTCCCCCTTGGACGAAGTGGAGGTTGCCCCGCCTGGTCTCAACGCCCAGCCAACCACCGACCAGGGCGTGTTGACCGGCATGGCCGAGACGTTGCGCCAAATCGTGCCCAGTTTGGCGGAGTGTCCCATAAACCGTCTCTGGTGCGGTATCAGGACTTTTTCGGGCGACCGCAGGTTCGTCATTGGCTGGGACACGGCAAACCCGCGCCTGTTTTGGGTCGCGGGCCTTGGCGGCCACGGGATGACCTCTGGTTTAGCCGTTGGCAGAATGGCGGCTCGGTTGCTCAAAGACGGCGGCACCGCAGACGAATTGGACCCCAAACGGTTCTGCAAGTGACCCATGTGGACCGGTGACGACATCTACTACATGGGCCTGGCACTGGACGAGGCTTACAGGGCCGACGTCGGGGGCGAAGTCCCCATTGGAGCCGTTGTGGTTTCGGAGGGCGCGATGCTGGGGCGCGGCCACAACTGCCCTGTGGAGAGCAACGACCCCTCGGCCCACGCCGAAATCAATGCACTGCGGAGCGCCGGCGCCTGGCTGAAAAACTACAGGATGCCGCCCAACACCATCATTTACGTCACCCTGGAGCCGTGCCTGATGTGCTTCGGCGCGCTGGTCCACGCCAGGGTGGACAGGGTGGTCTTCGGCGCGGCCGACCCAAAGGTGGGCATCACCGGCCACATAGAACTGCTGGCAGACGCGAGGCTGAACCATCGGATAGAGTTTCGGGGCGGCCTGATGGAGCCGGAGTGCAGGGGGATGCTACAGGCTTTTTTCCAGAGGAAGAGGCTGTCCCAGGATTATAGCCGTTCCCGATAGGGAATGGCACGGAACGGGGTCAAGTGGCGTTGGCCCCTGACGCTGCCCCCGCAGCGTCAGAGCCTTACGCCACTAAACCCGTTCTAGGCTGCGCTGCTAGCGAAGAGAGCCGCCGTAGGCGGGGAAAACGGGATCAAGCGGCACTTGGTTCCTGGGCTGCATAAGCAGCCCCGGAACTTAGTGCCGCTAAACCCGTTCGGAAAGCGCAGCCGAATCTATGAGAATCCGAGGACAATCATTAGGGGAACCGCTATAAAGGACTTCCCCCGCTTTGCATTGACAGGCACAAACAAGGCACAATGTAAGCTGATACTTTTGGAGACACCATGAAACTTCATTCACTGCTCTTCTGCCTCGCATCCTTGGCGCTCTTTGGGCAGACCCAAAGCACTGAGCCCAAACCCAAAGTGCAGTTCACGACGAATCTTGGCTCTTTCACCGTAGAGCTTGAGCCGCAGGCCGCCCCGAAGACCGTCGAGAACTTTTTGGACTACGCAAAATCTGGGTTCTACAACGGAACCACGTTTCACCGCGTGATCAGCACATTCATGGTCCAGGGCGGGGGCTTCGCGGTCAATGGTGAACTGAAGATAACCGGAAAGCCCATAGTGAACGAAGCTAGGCAGGCGTTCGAGATGGGCCTGAAGAACGACAGGGGCACCATAGCCATGGCGCGCACACCCCATCCTGACAGCGCGACGTGCCAGTTTTTCGTCAACGTGGCTGACAACGCGTTTTTGAACTACCCAGGGCAGGACGGGGCCGGCTACTGCGTCTTCGGGCGCGTGGCGGAGGGCATGGAGACCATAGACAAAATCAAGGACGTCAAAACCATTATTCCTGGCGACAAACCGATAGACCCGGTGGTAATCACCAACACAAAGGTGATTGCCCCAGGTGCCAAGAAGCGGGCGGAGACCAAGGCGGTGCCTGCGGCGTCTGACAAGACGCCCCCCAGGGCCCCCGCCCCCAAAAGCGCACTCGCGCCGAAGTAATGGGGGTCTTGGACTATCGGGCGGCAAAAATGGCTTGATTTTCTGCACCGCAGCGCGAAAATTGAGGTGCTGGAAATCTTTTTGTACATCGGTTCCATACGCTCTTGGAGAAAAACGTGCCCAAGTCACCTTCTGCACCACGAGTGGCGGCCATCGTAGGCCCCTTCATGTCGGGCAAGACCTCCGTCCTGGAGGCCATGCTCTTTGCCTGCGGCGCGCTAAACCGCAAAGGGTCAATCAAAGAGGGTAACACGGTGGGCGATTTCTCCCCGGAGGCCCGCGAGCGGCAGATGGGCATCGAGGCCAACGTTGCCACCGCCAGCGTCGTGGGCGAGTCCTGGACATTCATTGACTGCCCGGGAAGCGTCGAGTTCCAGCAGGAGAGCGCCGGGCCGTTGCTGGTGGCCGACGCGGCAATACTGGTGGTCGAGGCGGATCCGAACCGCGCAATGATGGCGGCCCCCGTACTGCGAAACCTGGAGGCGAACAAGATTCCAAGGGTCATCTTCATAAACAAGATGGACGCGCCTGACGCGCCCGCCAACCTGGCTCCCGCGATTGAGGCCCTTGCCGCGTGGTCCGGCAAGCCGCTGGTGCAGCGCATGTTCCCGATAGCCGAGGGCGATTCGCTTAAGGGCTACGTGGATTTGGTGCTGGAGCGGGCGTTCCACTTCAACACCAGTACGCACAAGGACACGCTGGTCGAGATACCGGGCGCCATCAAAGAAGAAGTCTTGGCGAGGCGCCAGGAGATGCTGGAGGCCGTCTGCGGTCTGGACGACGCGCTG
>Ga0268262_10006392_pt1 | contig 11327 bp, 12 predicted proteins | sample TergutNc150P3_FD_190354 | JGI IMG/M metagenome (GOLD analysis project Ga0268262, IMG submission 190354) | Nasutitermes corniger P3 segment gut microbial community from laboratory colony in Florida, USA - Nc150 P3 (SPAdes) (version 2) | ecosystem: Host-associated > Arthropoda: Insects >...
TTGGGAAACGGCAATGAAATGGTAGCTGTAAACTTAAAAATTATTTATGTAATTTCGGATTTATTTTCGTATATAAAAAACTGCGCGAACGCGGAAGCTGTGTTAAGCGCCGCCGCGTACAACGCGCTTATGACGCGCACAATCAATACCACTCTTGATTCGTTTTTAACCGAAGACAGGAATTCACTTTCGGTATCCGTGTTAAACGAATTGTCGGGCTTTTGTAAATCGGAGAAACTGGGATTTTCCGTTGTGCAGGTAATTATCGAAAACATACATCCTCCTGTGGATATCGCGGATGTATATCAAAAGGTTGTAAGCGCTTCCGTCGATAAAACCACGGCGATTACGAGGGCGCAAGCGTACGCCGGGGCAAAGGTGATAGACGCGGCAAGGCAGAGCAGGTTAGCGCAAGACGGCGCGAGGGCAATGAGGCACAGCAGGACAAGCGACGCGCAGAAAGAGGCGGCTGTTTTTTACGCGGCGTCTGACGCTTACAGGATTTCTCCGGGTTCCTATGAGCTGACCAAGCGCCTTGACGTTCAGGAAAAAATTATCAAAAGCAATAAAGTGTATGTGTTTTCGCGCGGAACTGAAAGCGCCATACCGAAATTAATTATTGGAAAAGTAAATACGGTTAATCTTACTGACTCGAAGAAAGGAGAAGGCAATGAGTAGATTGTATAAGGTTTTATTTATTTTTATATTTGTTGTAATAGTATTGGCGGCGGGCTTCACCTTTACCGTAAAAGAAGGCTACGGCGCGATTATTTCGCGGTTCGGAAAAATTGTTAATGTGCACAATGACGCGGGTCTTTATTTTAAGCTTCCCTGGCCTGTTGACAAGGTAATAACTTACGACGCAAGAAGCCAATATATGGATTCCGGTTATAATGAAACGCTAACCAACGACAAGATCAATATTATTCTGCAAACTTATATTGTGTGGCGCATAGACGATATAAAAAAGTTTCACACAAGCATAGGAAATTATTCGGCGGCTCAAAGGCATCTTAACGATCTCGCCGCAACCGCGAAAAACAGCGTTCTTGGAAATTACAGGCTTTCTTCGCTTGTATCAACCAATATCGAAGAAATTAAGATTGACGAAATATGCCGCGCCATCGAGGAAAAGACGGCGCAGCCCGCTCTTGCAAATTACGGAATCAAGGTTCAAACACTTAAAATAAAAAGGCTCGCGCTTCCCGAAGCCAACATTAAAAGCGTTTTTAATCAGATGATAGCGGACAGGCAAAAATATGTATCCCAATTTGTAGCGGAAGGGGAGAGGGATTCGGCGATAATTACAGGAGAGGCGGACGCGAGAGCCGCCGAAATTTACGCGCAGGGAAAACTTGAAGCGTCGCAGGTTGACGCCGAAACCGAAAGAATGGTCGCGCGTATCTACGGCGAGGCTTATGACAGGAACTCAAGGCTGTTTGTATTCCTTAAAAAACTAATCGCGCTTGAAAATTCCGTAAATGCGGACACGACAATAATTATGAGGGCGAATGAATCCCCGTTTGACGTAATCACGGGATCAAATTAGGAAAGAGGCTGATGAAAAACAGGGTTTTTATTGTTTTTACCCAAATAATGGAATACATTATCAGGTATTTTAAACTGACGGTGTATTTTGCCGTTTTCCTTATCGCGCTTTCAGGCGTTTACCGCGTAGAAAGCAGTCAGGCCGCCGTCGTGCTTCGTTTCGGTAAACTGCTCGGCGATTCGCCCGAAAAACAAATTAAAAAGCCGGGGCTTCATTTCGCTCTGCCGTTTTTTATCGACAAGGTAATAAAAGTACCGGTGCAGAGCGTACAGGAGATAGAAGTTACTACGCATTATAAACCGCAGGGAAGCGTAACTTCCTCCGATATAGACAGAAACGGCTATGTGTTAACAGGGGATAAAAACATAGTTCTTGTAAAGGCAAAAATAAAGTATCAGATAAATAATCCTGTAAGTTATACGCTGTTTATGAACGGCGCGTCAAAAATAATTGACGGCATAATAAGCGGGGAATTAACCTGCATAGCGTCCCGGTCCGGCGTGGATTCCGTGCTTACAAGCGGCAGGGCGCAGTTATCCGCCGATGTTATGCGAAACGCGCAAGATATTATGGATAGGTTAAAACTGGGAGTCCTTGTTTCAGGCGTAGAATTAACTGAAATAACCGCGCCCGCAGAAACAATACGTTATTTTGAGGAAGTAAGGAACGCGGCGATTTACAAGGCTACTGTAAACCAGAGGGCGCAGGAATATGCTTCTACGCGGATACTTGGAGCGCAAGCGGCGGCAAACGCGCTGAAACAGGCCGCCGTATCACAGCAGGCCGAAAAATTGACCAAAGCGCGCGGCGAAATGGCCGAGTTTAACGGATTGTATGATCAGTACTCAAGAAACCCGCAGATTATATTGTCGGGAACGTTCAGGCAGAGAGCGGGCGGTGTTTTGAAAAAAGCGGGTAAATCGGTAATTGTTCCCGCGGGTTCGGAATCGCCTGTTTTCGTTTTACCGTAAGGAGATATGACACATAATATGACAAATATCGCGGATAGTTTTCACATTTCGGATAAAGAAAAACTTAATTTCAGAAACAGCATCTTGTCCCTGACAGGCGCGCTAGTCTGTCTTGCCGCGGCTTTAATTTACGGAAAAATTTATGCCGGGCAGGATGTAATTCAGGCGCTTATTTACCTTGCCGGCATTGCCGTTATCGGGATACCAATGCTTGTTACCGCAATTAAAGGCCTTGTTTCCAAAAACATGAAGTACGCCATGGAAATACTTGTCTCGATAGCTCTGATTATTTCAACTTTAAGCGGACAATTTTTACTTGCCATTCTTATTCCCGTTATTCTTACCTTTGTGCATTTCCTGGAAGAAAAAAGCATTATGGGCGGACGCGACGCTATTGAAGGCTTAAAAACAATGCAGGCGGATAAAGCCATTACGGAAAAAGACGGAAAAGAAATCGAGGTTAGCGCGAAAGAATTAAAAACAGGCGATATAATCATTATAAAGCCCGGCATGTCCCTGCCGGTTGACGGCGAAGTTGTTTTCGGCGCTTCAAGCATCGATCAAAAATCGCTTACGGGCGAATCAATTCCGAAAACGGTCGAGATTGAAGATCAGGTGTTCGCGGGAACTGTAAATATTGACGGTAACATTAAAGTTAAGGTAACAAGGGAATACGCGGATACGTCTTTTCAAAAAATAGTTAAACTGCTTGAAGAATCGGGGCAAATTCAAATTCCCGATACCAAAATCGTAGATAAATTTATTTTTTACTATATTCCCCTGACTCTTGTTACGGCTCTTTTGGTATGGCTCTTTACCCAGGACATTAACAGGGCAATCGCGATTCTTGTAGCAAGCTGTCCGTGCGGACACCTGCTTATCAATTCCGCGCCGATGATCGCGGTTCTGGCGGCGGCCGCCAAAAGGGGAATCCTGATAAAAAATTCGTCGTTTGTGGAACACTTAGGCGAAACCGATTATCTTGTTTTTGACAAGACCGGAACCATAACCAACGGAATTCTTGAAGCGAGCAATTTCCATCTGGAGCGCGCCCGCGATTTTAACGAACTTGTTATGACGGCTTCCTGTGTCGCGCACGGATCGCTTCATCCCATATCAAGATCAATTGTTTCGTTATGCGAAAGAAAAGACATAGACAGGGATTATGAAATAAAGGAGCATATCGGAAAGGGAATTGAAGGCAGAAAAGGGAATGATATAATTTATCTTGGCAGTTACAGTTGGATTCGCTCTCTCGGCTTTGACGTAAGCGCCCAATACGAAGAAGCGGGCGCCTGCGACTGGATCGTAAAAAACGGGCAGGTTCTCGGCTGTATCGTATTCAAGGATACGCCCCGAGACGACGCTTCGCGGACTGTAAGCGAGCTTAAAAGCCTTGGAGTGGCAAAAACCTGTTTGTTAACAGGGGATCATCTTCAATCGGCGAAAAAGATTCAGGACGCTGTGGGAATAGACGAAATGAAATGCGAGTTACTGCCGGAACAAAAACTTAAACACGTCGAGAAAATGATGGAAGCTCATACGGTAACCGTTATCGGGGACGGCATCAACGACGCTCTTGCCCTCTCTCAAGCGCATGTAGGAATAGCGATGGGGGCTATGGGCTCCGATACCGCGATTCAAAGCGCCGACATAGCGTTAATGAACAACAACCTTTCAAATATTCCGTTTGTAATCAAACTGGCGCAAAAGACAAAGAACATTATCTATCAAAACATTATCCTGGCGTTCTCCGTAAGCATAGTTATGATCTTTCTGGCCGGAGCCGGAATAATAACGCCGATAGCGGGCGCCTTCTTTCACAACATAGGCGCGTTTCTGGTTTTAATTAACAGCGGCAGGGTGCTGGCGAATAAGAATTAATTTTTCTCTATCGCTTCCAGTAATCCGCTCAAATAACTTACACCTAACGCCCTGTCATATAAACCGTAGCCGGGCATGGAGACTTCGCCCCAGATGTTTCTGCCGTGATCGGGGCGGATTGGGCCTTCAAAACCCGTGTCGTGCAGGGTTTTCATGATAGCGTACATGTCCAAAGAGCCGTCTGAGGAAAGATGGGCGGATTCCTCAAAATTGCCGGGGCTGTTGTGGCGCACATTGCGGACATGGGCGAAGTGTATCCTTCCTTTAAGGGCGCGGATTATATCGGGAATGTCGTTGGCGGGGTTGCTTCCCAAACTGCCTGTGCAAAGTGTTATGCCGTTTAACGGATTGTCTACCATATTAACTATTTTTAATATCTGTTCTTTGTTTGACATAACGCGCGGAAGCCCGAAAACAGGCCACGCAGGGTCATCAGGGTGCATAGCCATTTTTATCCCGTACTTCGCGCACGCGGGCATAATCGCTTCCAGAAAATACTTCATGTTTGCAAGAAGGGCGGTATCGTCTATGTCGCTGTATAATTCAAAAAGTTCCTTGATGCGAGCCATGCGTTCAGGTTCCCATCCTGGCAAGAGATGCCCTCCGGCTTTGGCGTTCATGTGGGCGGACATATGCTTTGGATCGATTGTGTCGATTATTTCCTGCTCGTAGGACATTACCGTAGCGCCGTCGCTTCTTGGTTTTGCGAGGTTCGATCTTGTCCAGTCAAAAACCGCCATAAAATTGTAGCAGACAAGATCGATACCCGCCTCGCCTATAACTTTAAGGCTTGCGATGTAATTTTCGATATACTTGTCCCTGTCTTTCGCCGCGACCTTAATTGAGTCATGTATGTTAAGGCTTTCAATTCCTATGATTGATAAACCGGATTCTTCTACCAGTTTTTTAAGCGCGAGTAATTCATCCTTGTTCCAAACTTCTCCGGGCGGGACGCCGTACAGGGTAGTGATAACGCCTTTAAGCCCGGGTACTTGTCTCAGTTTGTCCAAAGTAACAGGATCGTGCCCGGGACCGAACCAGCGCATTGCCATTGTCATTTTCATTGTTTTTGCATAATACAATAAATGACATTTTTTCGCAACGCGGGTCAGGCGGTCCTAGAACGGCTGTTCATACACTGTTTTTCTTGTTTTCGTATCCTTTAGGATAAGCATTGCCGGCGATGTTACTATTCCTAAAAATCCTTTCTTTCTTTCAGCTGATAATTTGTAGGTTCTGCCGGCTGAAAGCGCGGGACAGTTAAAAATGTGTTCTGTGCCTACATCTCCCGTGTCGTAATAAACATTCACTGTTAATTTAAAAGGTCTCCCCGCCGGAAAGAACACAGGCGACCAATAATGCCCCCCGGTTAATCCCCTTCTGTTCGGGATCGGCAGTTCTTTGTCTTCAAAAAAATGCAAATCAACGCCTATTTTACTTCTGGTTCCCTCAAATTTTATAACGGCTGTTCCTGCCGTATCAGTCTCTTTATCCGCGAATGAATACGGCATTGGCGACGCGCCGCATCCGGCGATTAAGAATAACGCGAATATTAAAATAGCAAATAAATAGTTTTTATTTTTCATAATTACCTCCTGTTAATACCGGACTCGTTCCACGACAGACGCTTTTTCCCCGGATGTATCAACCTCTATGCTTTGAACAACGCTTGATAAAGTAACCGTTTTTGGAAGCGAGTTTAAAGATTCAATTGAAGCGGTTTTTTCCGTTTCGGACATTGAGTTTATTGTGTCTAGAATAACCGAGATTTCCTGTTGTGAAAAAGTGTTTATTGACTCAATAAGAGAAGCGGTTTCTTTCTCGGACATTGAATTTAATCTGGCCTTAAAAACATTAAGATCATTTTTCGGCAAGGAAGAGATAGTCTTTGTCAGAGAGTCAAGTTCTTCTTTAGGCATTGACTGAATAACCTCGTTTAAATAATTATCCTCATATAAAGTAGGATTCGCTCTTCTGGGCGGTCTTTTTCTGGCTTGTTTTTCTTCATTAACAGCCACAATAGTACCGACAACAACCCCGATAACAATCGCTCCTATGGCGGCGATACCTATAACAAGAAAGAACCCGCCAATAATAGCGCCGCAGCCTGTAAAGCAATTAACAATCAATACAATAATTAAAATCATGGCGATTTTTTTCGCTATATGTTTCATGTAATTTCTCCTTTTCTACAATATTTGTTCGTATATCATTTTCCCGGTTCTTGCGTCTTTCAACACAAGCTTGTCCTGCCGATCACTTTTTTTTGTTCCAAAAAAAGAATATTTTTCCTGAATAACTTCCAAAGACAATTTATATTCTTTTCCGGCTGTCAGGGCGGGGCAATTAAAGACTTTATCTCTTCCTTTCTCGAATTCGAAATAATAAACAATCACTGTCATTGAAAACGGTTTTCCGGCGGGAAAAGTTACAGGCGCCCAATATTTGTTTTTCTCCGGTAAAGGCAGTTCGGTGCTTTCATAAAAGTGTAAATCAACGCCGACGTTTTTCTCGCCGACAAAGGTTATTGTCGCCGTTTCGCTTTCATTTTCAGCGAATGAGTACGGAATGGCTGTTGAGCATCCCGTGATACAGAAAAACGCGAATAAAATAAAGAATAAAAAAAAGTTTTTCTTTTTCATAATTACCTCCCTCTCATTATTGAGAAATTTGTTCTACAGGCGCTTTTTCGATATCAGGCAAGGAGTAGAAAACTTTTATAAAAGAATCAAATTCATCTTTAGAAAAAGAGGTTGTTACCGCGGTATTCGCGCTGTTTCCGAACAGATAAGGATTGGTTCTTCTTGGTCCTCTATCCTTATATTTAGCGGAATCGTCAATGGCTGATGAGATGCCATAAAAGGTACCGACAACCACAGCGATAACTACAACAACTACCACCCCAACAAGTATCACGGAACCGCTTATGCCAGAGCCTCCTGATCCTCCTGACCCTCCGCTGCCTATTGAACTGCCGCCGCCTTTGCCGCCTGAGCCGCCGCCTTTTCCGCCGCCTGACCCGCCTCCGCCGCCTGAGCCTCCGCCTCCGCCTGAGCCGCCCCCGCCGCCGCTTGCTTTGTAAATTTGTGAATAAGAAGAAGTAGTAGCGCAGCCGGGAAAGAAATTAACAATCATTATTATAACTAGAATAAAAGCGATTTTATTTGCCGTATTTTTCATAAACCCTCCTATATTATGAATACATGTAGAATTTTCCGTTATGTTTGACAAAAAAACAAGTAGGAAAAAGTATACTTTTTATTTAAATTGGGTAAGAAAAAGTATACTTTTCATAAAAAACGGGAAAAATCGTACATTTTTCTTAAATCAAGGGAGCTATTATTTCTCGGATTCCATGAATATTTGCATTAGTTCCCTGTTGTTGTTTATATTCAATTTCTGATAAATGGTATATGAATGTTTTTTTACAGCCGAAAGAGAGACGCATAATTTTTCCGCTATTTCCTCATATTTTAGCCCGTTGCAAATAGCCAGCGCGACCTCGTTTTCCCTTTTTGTCAGCGATGAAATTCCCGTTTTCCCGAATAATGCGCTTTTGCTGAACAATCGTTTTTTGCAATACAACAACCCCGGTATTTGATAAGCCAATGTAAAGGCCGCCCAAAACAGCGACGAGAAATACGATATTTCAAAAACAGAATTGGTGAAGGGAATGAATAGGAGCATAAAAATGAAAAATGTGGTAACCGTAATTTTTGTTACATTTTGCATATTGGATTCCAATGAATCTTTTTCATAAACTTTTTTATCTAAGAAGATGGGAATTAACAACAGGAAATAAGAAACAACTCTGGAGATATATACAAATTTCAAAATACCCAACGAAATAAAAATATTGTCAATTATCGCTTCTGTTATTACCAATATCGGTATAAACTTGTTGTATTTCTTGTTTACGCCAAACAGGTAATATCCGTACAATGGCACAGTAATATACAATGTTAAAATACAATTAACTAAAATTAAAATAAAATTATCGTTTTTAAATATAAGCGATATCATTATTGTTACCGCCAAAATAAATATGTTTAGCAAGACAATTAAATAGTACAGTTCAATTTTATTTTTATGTTTTATATATATTGATGTAAAAAAAGAAATATGGACAAGGCAAATGCTGTATACACTAATCCATAAAATCAGGTTAAAAACGGTCATATTTCATGATTTTTACTGTATTTTAATAAAAAGTCAAGATTTATTCTTGTTCCGACAGTATATATCCCAGTTTCTCCATGCGTTCAAGCGGAAGCGCTATTGTTTTAAGCCGCGATTTCTCGCCCGATAAAAGCTGTAAATCTCTTTTTGGACAGTCAAGCGTTTTGGACAGGAAGCCTAGTAAAGCGGCGTTAGCTTTGCCGTCTTCAGGGGCGGCCGCGATACGAATCCTAAGATGTCCGTCTTTAATTCCCGCCAATTCTGTTTTTGAAGCGCCGGGAACCGCTTTTATCTCAAGCCGGATTTTATCGCCGTCTGTGTGAAAACAGTTATTCATTGCGGAGCGGATTCGCACGCGAATTCGCGCAGGGTACAGGCGATTGTGGCGCGGGCGTTAGCGAAAAAAGCGTCTTTAGGCTGATAAGCGAAGAGCGCCTCGGTTCCGTATTTTTTATAAAAATAATCAAGTAGAGCTTCCTGGTCGATCTTCTTATTATTCAAATCAATAATAAAATCGCGGCAGGCGGTGCAGGTTTCCAAGGTTTTGTCAAAAAAAGCGTTCGCGTCTATTTCTTCCGAAAGCCCTTTGTGCGGCAGGGACAAAAACTTGTAAGGCATCTTGCGGCATTTTTCTATTGAGCTGACCGTGTCGATAAAGCTTGTAAGGTAGGGCGGATATATGGAGTTATCGGGCAGTAAAACCCCTGTAGTTTCGCTTAGTATCAGCATTTCAAGTTCGGGTATAAAAAAACTCAGAGTGTCTCTTGTGTGCCCGGGCGTTTCAAGCGTTTGAACCGAAACATCGCCTAGCGGGATACTGTCGCCTTCTTTTACGATAACGTCGGCGTGAAAATCGTCGTCGCTGTACGAAGTGTCAAATTCGGAATTACACTCTTTTGCCGCCACAATTGAAAGTTCACGGATAACCCTGCGCGGAGTGTCTTTTAAAAGGACAGCCGCTCCCGCTTGAGAGGTTACAAGGCGCAATGCCGGCCATTCTTTCCTGAAAAACGGTGTCGCGCCGATATGGTCATAATGGGTATGAGTGATAAACAGGTAGTCCAACTGCCTGCCGTTCAGGGCGTTTTTGACGTTTTGAATTGTGCGGCCGGCGCAATGAGCCATTCCGCTGTCAAAAAAGGCGGTAAAATTATCCCCGATAAGCAGATTTCCTTCGCTTGTTCTGTGCGCGATGCAGTTAATGTATCTTTTCATAATTTTATACTACATGGATTATGCGGGAATGACTATACAGCGCCACAATAGGTACAGAACTCAATTTTCCCTCTGGATTTTCGCAAAAACAGGTATTAGAATTGTAATAGATGAAGAAAATGCCCGTTTTCTATATGTTTTTACTCGTTTTAGCGGTGTCCGCCTCGGCTCAGGATAACGGGAATTCTTATGTTGTTTCGCAGGTTTCGGCGGAAGCCAGAAGCAACCTGATAAGGCTTACATGGGTGGATTCCCCCGAAGCGCGGGGGCCTGTCTATATATTCCGTTCCTCAAGGCCTTTTTCAGGCTCGGTTCCGGCGAATCTAAGACCTGTAACCGTTAATTACGGGGAACAGTACTATATTGATGATTCCGACGACATGGAAAACATCTATTATTTTGTCGCCGCTAGCGACCTTTCGGGACGGCGCTATGACGTTATTATTCCTCGGGTGAACAGTACGGCTATAATCGTTACGGGTTTAAATGTTCCTGATTTAAGAGCTTTAACAGCCGAGGAAGCTCCGGCCAAAAAAGAGCCGCCGGCCCCGCCGGTTCAAGGTATTTATAATTTGTCGGCAAGACTGGACGGAGACAGAATATTGATCTCTTTCGATGTAAACGGCCCGAGGAAAAACGCCGTGCTTTACCGCAGTACTCAGCCCGTTAAAGAGCCGCGTGATTTGCTTAACGCCGTTATGGTGCAATCGGGAACCAGATCCCCTTTTATTGATTATCCTGTTCCCGGTCTTTCTTATTATTACGCTTTAATTTATGAGGATGAAATTTCAGGCGGCAGTTTGGGGATTACCCCCGGAGTTAACGCTACAATTTCCGGCGTAAACGTTTACAGCGGTAAAACGGCGGAGAGAGCTTTGCGCCCAATACCGCTTCCAGCCATGACATTGAACAACACTTTGCCGGACGGCTTTTTTCTGCCCGATTCTGCCGCTTCCGGTTCTGTGAGCGACAGCACCGCGAGGATCTTAAGGAATAGTCCCGTACAGGAAAAACCGCCGCTTGAACAAAGAAATCCGCGTATTTTCACGATTGATCTGCAAGCTCCGTCCGGCGGAGAAGATTCCGCACTGTTTGATATAATAAGCGAATCCTTTGTAAAGCGCGATTGGGAAAAAGCGCGCACAGGTTTACAGCATTATCTTTCATTGCCTCATTCAAAAGACGTAGAAGCCCGCGCCCGTTTTTATTTTGGACAGACTCTTTACTTTACCGGAAACTACAAGGGAGCTTTATTTGAGTTTTTGTCCATTAAGTCTGTTCACCCTGTGGAAGCGAATATGTGGATAGATTCTACGCTTGCTGCGATGGTGTATTAAACGTTATACGAATAGCGCACTTTCTGAATTGCGTGTAATTTTAATTTCGCCCGTGTCTTCTAAATATTTGATAATAGACAGAATCTTTTGCTGTGATTCATTCATGTCACTCAATCGTAACGGTCCCATATACTCTATATCCAGCTTGAGCGTTTTTGCCGCGCGCTTGGATAAATTCTTGAAAATTTTGTC
>Ga0268262_10006393_pt1 | contig 11323 bp, 10 predicted proteins | sample TergutNc150P3_FD_190354 | JGI IMG/M metagenome (GOLD analysis project Ga0268262, IMG submission 190354) | Nasutitermes corniger P3 segment gut microbial community from laboratory colony in Florida, USA - Nc150 P3 (SPAdes) (version 2) | ecosystem: Host-associated > Arthropoda: Insects >...
GTCTCGCGTGAAGAGCGTATGACGCGTGGGTCGTTTCTGTCTCGTTCCACACGGTAGTGGTGGTGATTCCTTCAATGTCCGCACTGATAAATACTTTCATGGTACGCCTCGATATGTAAAAAATAACCCAACGGCAAGGATAATGCCCTGCCGTTATGGATTTTGTATATTTTGCTTGCCTAATTAGAGCAATAGTAGAATATCTTTTACTCTGCGGGTTTTGTTTCCGCTGATTCCTTTGCCGCAGGTTTTTTCGCTGCAGGTTTTTTTGCTGCGGGCTTTTCCGCTGCAGGCTTCTTTGCCGCAGTCTTTTTAGCCGCAGGTTTTTTCGCTGCGGGTTTCTTTGCCGCAGGTTTTTTCTCCGCAGTCTCAATGGTAGTATCCACGATCTTGGCTTCAGCTGCGTTCTTCTGAATGGAAGCTATGCCTTTTAAGACCGATTTCTTGTCCGGATAGCTCTCACCCGCGGCGATGATTTCTCCATTGGCTGCCTTAAGGCGAAAACGGAATTGACTTCCTTTGTCCTTATAAATTTCAAATTTTCCTGGCATGGTAAACTCCTCCTAAAAAGTATTTAGAAAATTATAAACCCGTTACGCTATATTGGCAAGTAGTGGTCACATTTACAGAAAAATGGTACACTTATTTTATTACAACATCATACCTCAAATATATTGAATGTAAAGTTGAATGTAAAGAATTCTGTGTGGAGGTTGTTCTATGAGTATCCGTTTTAAAATAACCACTTTGGTATTGGGCTTGTCTCTGGCTTCCTTTGTTGGTTTTGGCCTGTTGGTTTTTAACGGTCTTCATTTCCAGCAGATTTCCCGTGACCTTACAGGGCAATACAACGACGCGCTGGCCCGTGAATCATTTTCCAACTTTAATGATTTTTTGAACGCCATACAGGCTAGTTCCGCCAATTCGCAAAATCTGGCTGAAACTTTCTATATGTTAAAAGATACTTTGAGCCGCCAGCAATTGGCCCGAATGATGGAAACCGAGTACCACAGAGCCTTTGCCCGTGAGACAAGCCTCCTGGGGGGCGGGGCCTTTTTTGAACCTTACGCCTTTTATCCCGATATTTTTGATTTTCACTACTTTGCCAGCAAAGAGCTGACAGCCGCCGGTGTCCCTGCGGAGAAAGATGTTCGATGGCTCGGCGACGAGTGGGAATGGGATGTTGACACTTACGAGGAAGGCTGGTATCAGAGCGCCCTGCCCAAAGGCTGGGATCGTTCAAGGCCCCGTGATGATCGCTATTACTGGAGCGATCTGTATATTGATACTTCGGTCAACGCTTTGATGGTTTCGGTTTGTATTCCTATTTACAATTCGGCGAATACTATTGTCGGCGTGGCAACCGTTGACGTATCCCTTTCAACTTTGCAAAAAATGGTAGCGTCATTTCCTTTGCCAACCCCATCGACGCAGATTGCCGGTTTTTCCATTATTAACAACGCCACCTTTGCCATTTCCGGCAGCACGAAGTTTGACATAGTAGATTATCCCCAGGGAAGCTGGCTTGCCCGGCTGTCCGGCCTTAAACCGGGACAGACCTTCGAGACTACGTTTATCATGGACGGGATTGATTACAGCCTGACTGCTTTTGTTCACAGTTCCGGAATAGGGCTTGCGACACTTATACCCAATACGGAGAAATACGCAGCAATTGACGCTCTTCAAAACGCCAACTATGTTACGGCCTTTGCCATTGTGGCAGTAATGGTTGTCATTATTGCTCTTGTTATAATTGCCGTTTCAGTATGGATTGTACATCCCATCCGTTTCCTGGTGGAAAGGCTCAAAGACATATCCGAAGGTGAAGGAGATTTGACAAAACATCTGACTATTAACAGCAAAGATGAAATAGGCGACCTGGCCAGGTATTTTAACAAGACCCTGGAATCTATCAGCGGCCTTATGCGAAGAATAAAACACAAGGTCAACGCGCTTACCAATACCGGCCATGAGCTTTCTGTTAATATGTCCAAAACCTCGGAAGCGGTAGATCAGATTTCTTTTAACTTTGACGAAATAAAGAGCAACATGGGTGAACAAGAAAAAGGCGCAGTCGAGGCGGACATCGCGGTAAAAAATATTCATACCAGTATTGACAGCCTGAATTCATTGATAGAAAACCAATCCGAAAGCATTAATACCTCATCTTCCGCTGTTGAGGAAATGACAGCCAATATTAATTCGGTAACCAAGACCCTTATAGAAAATAGTAAAAACGTCAGCGAATTGGCCGAGGCGTCCGGAAACGGTAAAATCGGGCTTCAAACGGTGGCGCAGAAGATACTGGAAATTGCGAAAGACTCCGAGGGGCTTTTGGAAATAAACTCTGTTATGGAAAACATCGCCAGCCAGACCAACCTTTTATCAATGAATGCGGCTATAGAAGCGGCCCATGCCGGAGAATCGGGAAAAGGCTTTGCCGTTGTCGCGGGTGAAATTCGTAAACTGGCCGAATCGTCAGGCAAGCAATCGAACACGACCGCGGCGATGCTGAAAAAAATTAAAACATCCATAGACAGCATTACCCAATCTTCCAATGAGGTTCTTTCCCGTTTTGAAGTTATCGACACAGGTGTGAAAACGGTTGCGCGGCATGAGGAGAATATCCGCAACGCGATGGAAGAACAGGAAGTCGGGGGACGGCAAATACTGGAGTCCATGGGACGCCTGAAAGAAATAAACATGTCGGTGAAAACAGGGTCGGAGAAGATGTTGGGAGCGGGCGATCACCTAATCAAGCAAACCAATGACTTTATTAAAACCAGCAATGGCGTGGTAAGCGGTATGAACGACATAGTGAACGGCGCTATGTCCGAGATAAAAACAGCGGTGAACCTTGTGGATGAAATGAGCACCGAGAACAGCCAAAACTTCGAGGAGCTGAAAGTAGAAACTGAAAAATTCAAAGTTGTCTCCGACAGTGAAAAGAAAAAAATTCTGGTGGTAGATGATGAGGAACTAATCCTTACAATGGCAAAAAGCATGCTGGGGAAAGAATACGAAGTAACCACTGTTAAATCCGGCAAGGAAGCGCTGCAGTTATTCTACAAGGGTTTAGTGCCAGATCTGGTGTTATTGGATTTGATAATGCCTGGTTTGGATGGATGGAATACCTATGAAAGAATAAAGGATATCAGCAATTTGCATCATGTTCCGATAGCGTTCTTTACATCTTCGATTGATCCGGCGGATAAAATCCAGGCGAGTAAAATGGGCGCTGTTGATTTCATAGAGAAACCCTGTAAAGACCTATTGGGCAGGGTAAAGAAATTGATTTGAGGCGAGAGCTGTCATTCTCCTAACACCCGAACGTAGACCTTTCTGGTTCTGGGGCCGTCATACTCGTTAAACCAGACGCCCTGCCAGGTTCCCAGGAGCAGCCTGCCGCCTGAAACAACAATGGTAACTGAAGGCCCTACAAGGCTTGATTTTGTGTGAGCTGCCGAGTTGCCTTCACTGTGGCGAAATTCACGGCGGTCAGGTGAGATATGGCTCAGGGCCAGGCTCACGTCATGGGGAACATCAGGATCGGCGTTTTCGTTTATTGTGACTGCGGCGGTGGTGTGAGGTATAAACACAACGCAGATGCCCTCTTTCACACCCGATGCTGCCAGCGCCCGTTCTACTTCGGCGGTAATATTGAGCCATTCGTTCTGCCGCGAAGTACGGACAGAAAAATCTGCAAGACTTGTCATGGTGTTTTTATTGTAAGCTATTTTCATGCGATGGTAAACTTGGCTAAGGCAACAGCGTTTATTCTGTTCCATAGGGACAATAGGAATGAAGTGGCAAAGGGGAAAGCGCGGGGCTACCAAAACATTATGGGGCTCTCCGGCGGAACAGACCATTAAAAAAATGCTTGCCTATAGAGTGTAATAAAAGCCTGACCACTTAGTCTCGTTTAATTAATTCTTTTCATTGTCCAGAATGCTAAGTGGTCAGGGGGCTGTGCAGTCCGGGTTCCCCCATCTGTTTTGGACAGACCCGCACTGTCCTCTTTGCCGATTTAGACACTATTGTTATAAAAAAATGCTGTTGCTCTTGGCCGCCATAGTTACAATAAACTCACCGGATCCACGTCAACTTCAAGATATACCCGGCTGTCTTTGCGTTTTTCGTATTGGGCGAGCATGGCACCGGCCGCGGCGTGTAAGGTTCCCATGTTCTTGCCTCTAAGAATCAGATGCCTTCTGTACTGGTTCGATATGATCCCAAGGGGACACTCGGCGGGGCCCAGAACATCAGCGTCAGGCGGCATAAGGGGCGCGGCGATTGACGCAAGGGCGGCGGCGGCGGCCTGCGTTCTTTTTTCGTCCCTGGAGCGGAAGGTAAAACGTATGAGCCTTGTATACGGCGGGAAGGAAAGGGCCTGGCGCTGGTTTAGCTCAGTTTCAAAAAAACCTTCCACATCCAGGGCGCAGGATTTCACGATGGCGGGATCCCAGGGGCGCAGGGTCTGAACGACAACCCTGCCGTCGCTGAAGTAGCGGCCGGATCTGCCTGCCACCTGCACCACAAGCGCGAAGGTTCTTTCAGCCGCCCGAAAATCCGGCAGCTGAAGGCCCATGTCCGCGAGGATTACTCCCACAAGCCGCACGCCCGGAAAGTTAAGGCCCTTGGCTACCATCTGTGTTCCAAGAAGTATGTCGATTTCTCCGGCCTTGAAAAGATCCAGGGCTTTTTTCAGGCTTCCTTTTTTTTCGGTGGTGTCCGCGTCGATCCTCATTATCCGCAAATCGGGAAAAGTCCTGCGCACTTCCTCCTCGATCATTTCGGTACCGAAACCGGAAAACCCCGCTTCTATCGAGCCGCACTGGGGACAGGCCGAAGGCGGTGTTACCGAATAACCGCAGTAATGGCAGATTGCTTTGTTACGGCTCTTATACCAGGTCAGGGAAACTGAACAGTGTTTGCAGGTAAGTTCATAACCGCAGGATCTGCAATGGTAATAGTAGGCGAAGCCCCGGCGGTTCAAAAAGAGGATGGTCTGTTTTTTCATCTGCGCTGTTGCGCGTATTTCATCCTTAAGCTCGCGTGTAAGACAACCGTCGGTTTTCTCAAGACTTACCGGAATTATCTCCGGTACCTGGCCTCCGGAAAGGCGGCGGGAAAGGTCAAGGCGTTTTATTGCCCCATCTTTCATGAGCTTCCACGCCTCAGCCGAGGGAGTCGCGGAGCCCATTACAAGCCGCGCCCCTTCTGCGGCGCACCTTCTCATGGCCGTTTGACGGGCGTGGTACCTGGGGGTGTTTCCCGATTTATAGGAACCGTCGTGTTCCTCATCAATGATGATAAGGCCCAGGTTGAGTACCGGCGCGAATACCGCCGATCTTGGCCCCACCACGATTTTGACTTGCCCGGTTCGGATTCTCATCCACTCGGAAAGCCTTGCCGCCGGGCTCATCCCCGAATGGATCGTTGCTGCGGCGTTTCCGAAGCGCTTCCATATTACATCGGCGGTCTGATGGGTTAGGGAAATTTCCGGAACCAGATATATAACCGACTTTCCTTCTTTTAGCATGGACTCCGCTGCTCTTAGAAAAACTTCGGTTTTTCCTGAGCCTGTAATGCCAAAGAGGTAGAACAGCGCCGCCGCGCCGGAAGGCGCAGTAGTTTCTTTTTTGATTATAGCATCTAACGCCCGCTGCTGTTCTTCCGACAAGGCAAGGGGGCTGGCGGTGATTTCCTCTTCTCCGGCAAGGGAAGAAAAGTCCCCTGCGCGTTTACCGGACGGGATCATCGCCTGAAGCGCCTGGCCAAGGCCGCAGAAGTAATAGCCGGCCATCCATTTTGCCAGTTCCAGATCGCGCCCGTCAAAGACAGTCTCTTTGTCCACAACGCGGCGTATACGCTTTATGGTTTCACTTGTCATTCCGGGGGGAGGGGAGTTTTTTTGGCCTATTATGTAACCCAGGCAGTCCCGCCCTCCAAAAGGAACCATGGCCCGCTTTCCCACCGCAGCCTCACCCTTTTCATCGCCCAGGTAACTGAAGGCCCTTCCTGACGGGATGTTAAAAACAAGATCGAAGTATAAAGACGGCTTATTTACTGCTTTTTTCATTGCTCTTTATATTAGGTTCATTTCAACGAGGCGCGATCTAAGAAGTTTTAGATCCTCCCAGGCCGGACGCTTTTTGGATTCGTCCCTTAAAATCGCGCTTGGATGAAAAGTCGGCAGTACCGGAATTGTTAATTCCCCTATTTTGAATTCCACAAATTGTCCCCGCAGGGCGCTTATCCCCGTGCCTGTTTTTAAAAGGTTTTGCGCCGCCACATTCCCCACGCAAAGAATAAAGACAGGTTTAAGCAGGATGATCTGCCTTTCAAGAAAGGGATAACAAGCGCTTATTTCCACGGCTTCGGGATTCCGATTTCCAGGCGGACGACACTTTACCATGTTGGCGATGTAGCAGTTTTTGCCCCTGACAAGTCCTATAGACTCAAGCATTTTATCCAGCAACTGTCCGGCCCTGCCTACAAAGGGCCTTCCGGCGGCGTCTTCGTCCGCGCCGGGCCCTTCGCCAATTACCATCACCAGCGGGTTATTTGAACCTTCGCCGGGTACGACGTTTTTTCGCGTAGCCGCGAGGCCGCAGGCCGTGCATCTGCCGACATCTGCCGCCACCGCCTCAAGTGAATCATAATTTCCGTTTTCTTCGCTGGTTCCTTCGATTTCTTCCGATTCTTCTTCCACCATGTAGGCAAGGGGAAGGGCGGGTTTTTCCTCCGGCTCATCGTTTTTATGTGCGTGGGTATGGCCGTCTTTCAGGAAATCAGAGGCAAGGTTCAAAAAGTCAACTAGAGCGGTTTTTCCCTCGTCTGGCATTGGATCATTTTCGCCGAACAGGCTGTTGTGGGCAAGGGGCCTTGCCTTTATCTAGTTCTTCGACTAATATGGTTTTTAAAACAGGATTAGTCGGAGAATTTATGTATATCAGGCGAACATTGGAAAAAAGCATTATCCAGGCAAGCAATTTTTTTCCGGTGGTTTTTATTTCCGGTCCCAGGCAAGTTGGGAAAACTACAATTCTTCAGAACTGCATGTCAGGAGGAAGAAATTATGTTTCCCTGGACACTATGGAAGAACGGGAATTAGCAAAAAGTGATCCCAGAAGATTCCTGGAGCGGTATAAAGCGCCTTTACTGCTTGATGAAATACAGTATGCTCCGGAGTTGTTCCCGTATATCAAAAACATAATAGACAGAGAAAAGAAAAAGGGAATGTATTGGATCACCGGTTCCCAGCAATTTAACTTGATGGCCAATGTAACAGAAAGTCTGGCCGGCAGGGTTGGTATATTAAATTTGCAGGGTTTATCTCAGGCAGAAAAAGACAATATACCGGATACGGTTCCCTTCCTGCCAACTGAAAAATTGTTTACCCAAAAAGAGAAAACGGCCGGAGGGACAAAAGACTTCGATATTCGTATTTGGAATCGTATTTGGAAAGGCTCTTATCCTGCCTTGTTCACTGCTCTGTCCAATGACTCAGATAAGGATTGGCATTTGTTTTATGATTCGTATATTCAGACTTACATAGAACGGGATGTCAAACAAATCATTAATGTATCCAATGAGCTCCAATTCGTTAATTTTGTAAGGGTATTGGCAGCCAGAACTTCTCAGCTTCTTAACTATTCCAATATTGCGAGAGAAATCGGCATAAATGAAACCACTGTGAAATCATGGCTTTCCATTCTGCAAACTTCCGGGATAATTTACCTGCTAGAGCCCTACTCCAACAATCTGACAAACCGTGTCTTAAAGACTCCCAAGGTATATTTCCTTGATACAGGGCTTGTGTGTTACCTAACAAAGTGGAACACGCCAGAGGTCCTTGAAAACGGGGCGTTTTCCGGCGCCATTTTAGAAACCTATGTAGTGTCTGAAATTTTAAAGAGCTATTGGCATAACGGTGTGTCTCCGGCTGTTTATTTTTACGGAGATAAAGACAAACGTGAAATTGATATTATCCTGGAAGAAAACGGTAAGTTGTTCCCGCTGGAAATAAAACAGAAAACAAACCCTGGTGCCGATGATATAAAGAATTTTGCTGTTCTTTCGCGGTTTAAGAAAGAAGTCGCGCCAGGCGGTGTTTTATGCCTTGCGCCGACTCATCTGCCATTGGGGAGAAAAGATTATACCATACCGATTTCGTATATTTGAAACAGCGTAATGCATTGTTAGCTCAACAGGCTAAACAGTGTGCCGCCACCCGCATTTGGGGAAGGGAAGTAGGGCATTGCCTTACTGGCTTCCTGGGCCTTCCGGATTTGGTTTCTCATGCTCTCGATCAATGTGTCCACGCCTCTGGTAGGATCCACGTTTGCCGGGGCTTGAGTGACGGGAGTTTTATTTACACGGCTGACCATTCCTATAAGTACATCCAGAAGGTTTAATTTGCTGATTGAAACGCCCTGGGTTCCCTCAGGTGCTGCCATGCCGGAAACATGTTCAAAGTTAGAGTAAATAAGCAAAGAAGAATCGACAGGAAGGGACATTTTCCCGTATTGTGCTGCCGTGAAGCTGAGGCTGGGCATTGTAAGACTGGAAATACCGCCAACCATATTTCTTTCTCCTTCTGTCATAAATATCGGAATCCGAATAAAAAAGATTAATACAAGGAGCAATTTCCAAAACCGTAGTTTTGGAAATTGCTCAGGTTTGCTGTTTAAAATTAAGATATGTAGCTCTTGAGCCTGTTCCTGCTTGATGAATGTTGAAGTTGCCCCAGAGCCCGCTTTTCAATCTGGCGTACACGTTCCTTGCTTAGATTGTAAGTTTCGCCTATTTCCTTGAGCGTCTGGGGACAAGCGCCTTCAAGGCCGTAGTGGCTTCGAATAACATCCGCTGCTCTATCTTCCAGGCCGTTTATGATCTCTTCCAATTCGTCTTTAAGAACGCTGTTTATGGCGTAATCAACGGGAGTTTTGGAATACTCATCTTCGATGAGGTCTTTGGTCGTAAGGGAGTCATCGTATTTTGATGCCTTATCGTCAAGGTAGACAACATCCTGGCTTATCCGCATTAGCCCTTCCGCTTTTTCTTCCGACATGTCCAGATAGTTGGCGATTTCCCGGATGTCCTGCTCATTCTGCAAGCCGGGCCTGTTCTGTAAAACCTGCCTGGCTTTATCAAGTTTAGTAAGTTCGTTTGCCTTGTTGCAGGGCAGACGGATCATGCGTCCCTTTTCCTGAATAGCTTTTACAATTGACTGGCGAATCCACCAGACCGCGTATGTAATGAAACGGTAGCCTTTTTCTACATCGAAGTGATTAACTGCGTTTAAAAGCCCCATGTTTCCTTCGCTGATAAGATCCTCAAGCGGCAGGCCCCTGCCCTGGTACTTTTTCGCAACTGAAACAACAAAACGGAGGTTGGCATTCACCAGGCGCTCCCTTGCTGCACTGTTTCCTTTGGCGGCCTGGGCAGCAATCGTTTCTTCTTCGCTTTTGCTAAGCAGCGGAATCTTGTTGATTTCCTGCAAGTAAATAAGCATAGGATTGTTGTCGTAAGTTTCAGATCCCTTAGCCGCGCTTTCTTTTTTGCTCTTTTTTTTCATCTTTTTCTCCTTTTCTTTACTGAATTACTGAGCAAAGACCGTGCCAAGCTTGGAGAATTCCTGATAAAAACAGTAATATTTTCTAATTCCTTATATTATAAGGAGTTAGCTAATGAAAATTTGGCGGTTAGTGGTTTGCCGGAAACGATAAATTGATTCTTTTAGTAAGCGAAATGATCTATGTGACCCAAAAAAGGGCTATTCTCAAAAAACAGCCTAAAAGCGGGTCAAAATGCCTCAATTAATGTTTACAATGTTTCTTGACCAGCGGGACGCTTTTTTGCTATTCTTTATTTATCAAATCAATACATTCTATAAGACTACGGAGGAAAATATGAAAGTTAAGCCTTTGGCAGACAGGGTTATTGTCAAGCTGGAAAAGAGTGAGACTAAGTCGGCTGGCGGAATCATCATTCCTGATACTGCCCAGGAAAAGACCCAAATCGGGGTTGTAATTGAGGTAGGGGATGATAAGGAAGTTATTAAGGTTCAAGCCGGACAAAAGGTTATGTACGACAAATACGCCGGAACCCAGGTGAAGATAGGCGGCGAAGAACACCTGATTTTAAAAATGGCCGATATTCTGGCGGTTATTGAATAGGTTTTTTTTGCATGCGTTAAAAGAGCGGCTAATCGGGGCCGTTCTTTTTTTTAAGCAGCCCTTTCAGCGTTTTTAAAGCTTTTTTGTCAGCCTGGCTGCCTTCCGCGCCAAGGACAGTTCTCGCGGTCATGTTTCCAAGCGTTGCACATTCGCGAAGGGTTTTGCTTTTTGCCCAAGCCGCAAGAAAACCGGCGCAAAACGCGTCGCCCGCGCCGGTCGCATCGACAGGCGTTACAGCCTGAGTCTCCGCCCTGATAATTTTGCCCCCTGAATAGCAAAGCGCTCCGTTTTGCTCCAGCTTTACAACGATGATGGGAAAATCCGAATTATTTTCAAAAAGTGATTCCTGTGTTACCGATTTTAGTCCATCGCAAAAAGCTTCGGTTTCCGCTTCATTCATGAAGAGAATGAGCGGGAACTGTTTTGCGTATTCTGCGATTTCTGCCGCGTATTCCCTTGCTATGCCGGGGGAACTAAGGTCAATGGCCGCCGTTGATATCGAACCGTTCCTGCCCGCTATGCTCAAGATATGAGAGACCAGCGCGGATTTATCCAGCATAAAGCCGTCAATTAAAACAACCCTGGCCTTTTGCAGCTCTTCCACGCCGATGTCGCTTTCTGAAAGCTCAAGGGCCGCGGATGGGGATGCCGCGATGTGGGTTTCGCCCGCCATGTCCCGCAGCACAAGGCAAATCCCGGTGGGAGAAGATTTTTTTGAAAGATGCAGTTTCACTCCGCTGGCGGCAAGGCTTTTCTCAAAAAGCCGTCCAAACTTGTCGTTTCCAATTGCGCCTGTAAAAGAGACCTTTGCCCCAAGCAAGCCGGCGATTTTCGCGACATTGGCTGCGCCGCCGCCTGAAACCGTAGTAAAGCCAGAAAGCTCCGAAAGTATCTTTTCCAGCTTTGCTATTTCGATATGCTGCACCGGCTGTGCAAGTCCGTGGCGGGCAATAAATTGCTCGTCCGCCTGGGCATATACGTCTACCAGGGCGTTCCCGACGCAAAGTAGATCAATTTTTTTGTTAAAAAGAATTCTTTTAAATTTCATCACGAAGCTATGATAAAAGTATGCGGTTATTCGGTATAGTGTAGGTGTTCGGAAGAACAGTTACCGGTTGTCGACTCTGCTGGGGCATAAA
>Ga0268262_10006394_pt1 | contig 11321 bp, 17 predicted proteins | sample TergutNc150P3_FD_190354 | JGI IMG/M metagenome (GOLD analysis project Ga0268262, IMG submission 190354) | Nasutitermes corniger P3 segment gut microbial community from laboratory colony in Florida, USA - Nc150 P3 (SPAdes) (version 2) | ecosystem: Host-associated > Arthropoda: Insects >...
AGCAGCCATTTGAATTCTTCCGATGCGTGAGACCTTCCGTTTCCCAATTTCAGCAAAATCTCTGCCATAAGTTGTGCCACAGCCAAACTTTGCAGATTTGAGCGCATTTTTGGGAAATAATTTTGCAAACACGCTTCTTTGGGGATTATCAGGGATGAATTTCCTTTGTGGCGGTTGTAGCGAATTTCAATTTCACTGAGCGCAAAAGGGTCTATGCCGGCTTTGAACTGCGAATTTTTGGATTTTGCACCTTTTACCAAGAGTGAAAGTATGCCGACATCCGGGCTAAGGGCTTTCACTATCCAAGAAGTGTCACCATAAGCATAGCGATGAAGAATTATTATTTGTGTTCGCATATATATTAGTTGAAATTTATCCGGGGGGCCAATAGAGCATTCTTTTTCCTAACACGTGTAAATGCAAGTGGTTAACCGTTTGCCCGCCATCTGTTTTGCAGTTTAAGACGAACCTGGCACCTTTTTCTTCGCAGCCTTCTTGTTTTGCAATTTTTTGGGCACAGAAAAGCATATGCCCAAGCAGAGCTTCATCGTTTTCTGAGATTTCCATTAAATTATCTATGTGTTTTTTGGGAATGAGCAAAAAATGCACGGGTGCTTGCGGTGAAATATCCTTAAAAGCCATAATCCGGTCATCTTCGTAGAGAATTTCCGCCGGAATCTCGTGATTTGCAATTTTGCAGAATAAGCAGCTTTCCATTTAGGGATAATATAGAATTTCTAAAACCAAATATGCACCGCTATGCCGCCGAGCAGCAATGCTCCGCCTGTTGCGTAAAAAATGTTGCGCATTGTTTCTGCGTTTTGCATTTTTTTATCTTTGTCGTCAAATGCTTTACGTTTTGCTTGGCTGTCCAAGGATTTGTCTTCGAGTATGTTTTGGCTTTCCTTATAATAAGTGTTTGATTTTGAGTTGTTGTATATGCCAAGCCCAATCGCGGTTGCACCAAGGACATCCAAACCGATGGCTACCCAAAAGGATGTTTTGAGTTTTGGCTCGGAAGGTATGTTTGTAGGTATTTCCTTTGCCGTTGCCACTGATGGAGTGTCATTTGCAATTTCTGGTTTTGCAATTTCCAGTACAGGGGCGGCTGGCTGTTCCTCTTTTGGCGTTAACTTTGAGAACAAGGCTGGCGCGTTTTCGCGGATTGCATCCAGAAGCCCTTTCAAGTCCGTGGATTCCTTTACAAAGTCCTCAATCATATTGCCGCTTGATGTTTTGTAGAGTTCCACCGTTAAAGTGAACAGGTTGCCCAGTTTACCTATTGAGCCTCGCGTTACATAGTCGCTTTTTATCACCATTCCTATGTCTATGACGGAGTTGAAGTTTTCCGCCGTTGCCGGGATTAGGGTTATGATTTTTTCCCTTGTCAATACGGAATAGCTTTTTGGCAAAATCCGCATAGCCTGCCGCCTCAGTTCGTCCGTGAGGAATTTGGTTTCGTTTGGGGTTAGGTCCATTTCGTCATTGGCGGAGGTTATTTCCAGAACCGCAACGGTGGCGGCGTTTGCCGCTGATAGGAGAAGCATCGTTGCAAGCAGTGCGTGTTTTAGGTTTCTGAGCATATTAATTCTCCTTGTCCTGGATACAGCGTACGGAATAGAGACATACCCTCGGTAACTCGCAATTTGCGGTGGCGAGATATTTCAAGGGCCCCAGACTTGCCGAGCAACTATAGGTATTATTGCTGTTGTTGTGCGAAGCATTCCAATAGTTGCTCCACAGGCCGAGATTAGCGAATGAGTTAACCGCCGCCGCCGCCGATCCACCCGCTCGCCCAGCCCAGCCGTAATAGTCCTCACCAACTGGATAGCTAGTGCCTTGAAAAGTACCAGCGGGCCAGGTTTTTACTTTCAACTTGGTTCCCGCACAACTATCGCATTCTATGTCGCTATTAACATAATTGTCCAGTGTTACCCACTCCTCATTGCTTGGCAAATGCCATCCAGAGGGGCAAATACCTCGAACACCGCTCGGATTTGCATAAGAGGGTGATTCATCGTTCATAACCGTTGCCCAGTTGTATAGCCTGCCGTAGTTACTAAGTCCAAAAAATAGTCCGTTTTAAGCGAAAACTCGGTATTGTTTACCAAAACAACCTGAGGAGAAACGGTATATGGCAAAAGTACACAAAAGCAAAGTCCCTAACGTTGTGCATAATCTTTTGAAGCACTTGTTAGGAATAACCGAGTTTGATAATGATACGGAGGAGTATGTTATTCATATTATGAATTTCCCTTTTTGCATGAATAAAGGAGAATATGATCAGCTTCTTGGATTCGTTCAATCTGTTTCCGCAGGGGAGGTGTGAAATGTGGATTAAGACAATTGACGATTATGGCAGATTCAATGGTTTATTAGATATTAGTAAAATCTATAATTTCTCTTGCGAATCAATACCTGAAAGGAAAATTTTCCTTATTGCGGCGTATGGCGATGATCTTTATTTTGACATAGGTATATTCGCAGATAAAAAAAGCGCAATTTTTTATTTAGAAACACTACTCAAAATAATAAATACCTTTGATTATTCAGGGTTGAAAAACCTTAATAATATGGATTTTACCGAGACGGAGAAATATATACAATGAAAACTCAGTTTAATATAAAGTACAGAAAAAGCCTAGCCATTACTCCAGACGCTTTCTGCCTTGTGGAATCGGAACGCCAACGGGTGTACCGCCGCACCGGAGTTTTGAAACCCCGGTATGAGATTGTAAGCGATATTATTTGCGCTGCGCTCGGTGCGCGTGGGGAGGTAAGTAATGCCTAACTGTTCAAATTGCGAAAAATGCCAACAAGAAATAACTCGCGAATGTTTAGAAACTCAATTAAAATTTTTAAACAGTGTAAAAGCAAATATAAAATTTCTTAGATCCTTGGAAGAAGGTGCTAAAAAATACAAAGCTAGATTTAATTTATATCCATATGTACAAACCTCAGAAGTGTTAGATCCTCTACCGTTATTTGAAGAACTTAATAACGAAATTTTAAGAATGGGGGAGGAAAAATGATTACCATTCCAGATGACTACGCCGACCTTTTTAATGATATTAGGGATACAATTTATGACATATCCGATCATGGCTGGTGCATTACAGCATTGAACAATATACTCGCAGATATACTTTCCTATCGCAATAGCGAGGATTGGTACTATAATTTGCAATATGCCAAAAAGCAACTGAATGCAGCTATAAACCAGAATGAAAATATATTTGAGGATAAAACATGAGCCAAAGCTATAGAAAAAAATATACCTATGAACCTCAAGCTACACAGCTTGTTGCTGATATGAAAGCGGATGAAAAAGCCGCTAAAGAAGCGGAACAGGAAAGTCGGCGATGGGGAAAAGAACGATATGATGCAGTTCTCAGGTATGGTATCTAGGAGGTGCAAAAATGAAAAAAAGAAAACCGGAAGGGAAAAAGAAATGCAAGGTTACGAAGCAGCGTGTTAAATACGCGCCACGCAATAAATACGCAACTGAGACCGAGCGCAAAGCTGGTATTGCCGCTAGCCAGAAAAGATGGCGAGTGAAAAACAAAAAGAAAGTGAGTGAATGGCAACGAATTTGGCGAGAAAAGAACCCGGACAAAGTGGAGAAGTACAAAAAAGAACAGACCGAGGCGCGAGTTTTTTGGCGCAACTTTTCAGGCGAGTCTAACGCGTCCGCTTTGGAAGCAAGGGTTGCGAAGCTGGAAAAGGAAAGTGAGGCTTGGGCAAAGGAAAAAGCGGACATTTTGGCAGATTTGGAAGAAGTATTGCGGGATAACAATAAGCTGCGAGAAGAAATCAAATGGGGGAATAAATGAACGAATTAACACAGGAGGAGCGGTGCGAGCTTAACAATATCCGCCATGAGATAGAGAAGATGGAGAAATTGACCGAGAGCGAGAAGCTGAAGGCGGTGAGCGCGGTTCTGCGCTCGGTGCTTGAATTCTACGCTTCCAATTACACCCTGGCAACGGCAAGGTATCAGCTTGAGTGTTGCCGTAGCAGCAACATGGAGCGGCTATGAAAAAGCAAAAAAGAGCATGGATAAGGCGCGGAAGCGATGAGGAACGCAAAGCCGTCGCTCTTGAAGCTATCAAAAGATGGCGAAAGAAAAATCCATCAAAAGTAAAACGCGCAAACGAAAAATGGGCGAAAAAAAATCCTGAAAGAGTAAGGGAATTGTCCAAAAAGAGCAACGAGACAGCAAAGAAAGCACTGCTTTTTTACCGCACTTTCTCTGGTTTGGTTGATTTATCCGGCTTTGAAGCGATGAAAAAAGAATTTGCTGAGATAAAAAAAGAAAATGAGGAGATAAAAAAAGAAAATGAGGAGATAAAAAAAGATTTGGAAAGCCTGTGCGCGGATGTGGCAGCCATTGAAAAGTGGAAGAAGGAGATCTGCTGGGGGAAGGTATGAGCACGGCGGAGTATATGCGCAATAAACGGCGAAAAATACCGGTGATGGTCAACGGCAAATCTTTTGAGATAAACGGCAACGAGTTGTGCAAAGTGAACGAAATATTGTTCTTTATGAACGCGGAAGAGATGGAAACTTTGCTTGAAATGTTCAAAACGAACAATAGAACGTTCAGAATGAACGTGGAATTGTGCGAAATGAACACAGAAAACGGCGAAAACAGCGAAAAAACGGCATTTTCGGGGGAAAATCCCCCTCGCGGGGGGAGGGGGGGATTTTTTTCTATTTCTACACGTAACCCCAATGATACGTTTGATAGCACAAAAGTACAATTAAAAGAAAAAAATAATAAAAAAAGAAATCGCGAAAATCACAGCGAGGAAGTTTGCAAAAACTTTGAGATTTTCTGGGCGGCGTGGCCCCACAGCAGCCGCAAAACAGACAAGAAAGGTTCGCTGAAAAGATTTGCGGCTGCATTTAGGGACAACAAGGATTTGTCCTTTGAAACTGTTATGAAAGGGCTTGAGTGGTGGAAGAATAGCAATAGCTGGCGCGACCCGCAATACATACCAGCTCCAGAGGTTTGGCTGCATAAATGCCGCTGGTTGGCAGCGGAAAACGAGCTATCGCAGCCGAGCGAGCCGCAAAGAGCGTACTCCGCTCCATCGCCGCAGCCGCAGGACGATGCAAAGCGAATGAACAACAAGGAACTCGCGGAATTGTTCAGAACCGCAGGGGGCGCGGCATGAAGTTTTACAAAGAAACTGAAGCGCTTGCCTATCTGGACAGCATTGTAACCAATTTCCGCTACGCGAGTGATAGATACCTTGATAGCTATTATGTCGATGAAAAGACATTCAGGCGGATGCTTGGTCTTAGCCGCACCAAATTTTATGAGCTGAAAAAAGCAGGCAAGTTTGAGCTAGGAATGCAATCAGCAACCAGAGGCTCGAAGCGAGTCAAGTATCACAAGCTCTTCAATTACCAGACCCAGAAGATAGAACTTGAAGGTCTAAAAAGATTGCCCATTGAACCCAAACATAGGAGAAACACAAATGGCAAAAAAGCAGCAAACCCGCAAACCAGCCCTAGGCAAGAAGGCAGCAGCGGAAACGCAAACCAATAACCACCCATCCGCAGCGGCAAAGCGCGAGATCAGGCGGCTGGCCTTTGGCGAGATATGCACGGACCCGCACAACCCGCGCAGGCGCGCCATAACGCCTGAGAACGACCCCGGCTTGCAGGACTTGGCTGACAGCATAGCCAAGTTCGGAGATGTTCTTGAGCCGCTTATAGTGCGGCTGAGGACGGAGGAAGAGCGCGAGGGTGACGGCTTGTTCCCTGATTGCCCGTATATGCTTATAAGCGGCCATCGCAGGCTAGCGGCGGCAAAGCTCGTGGGCGTTGAGATGCTGCATTGCGTAGCGTGGGAGAACATAAGCCCTGCGGAAGCGTTTGAGATGCAGCTTGTTGAGAACCTGCACAGGGCGGACTTATTGCCAACCGAGGAAGCATCGGCATATCAGCGGATGAGCGAAGAACTGGGCTACACGCACAAGGAGATTTCCCTGCGGGTTGGCAGGAGCGAGAAGCATATTCTCAGATATTTGAAACTGCAAAGCCTGCCGGAGAGCCTGAAAGCGAAAATAGACAACGCGGAGTTCTCAATACAAAAAGCATTGTTCTTTTGCTCATTGCCTGAGGAAACTGCGAAAAGAGTTTTAGATAGATATGATTATCTGCTTGGCAATAGCTACAAATTCGAGGATTTCAAAAGCGCAATTTTCAGAACCTTCATAGAGGATTTGGACGGCGACTTGCCATTCAAGCTGGACGGCAAGTATGGCAATTTGCCTAAGTGCACGGAATGCCCTCACAAGGGGTCGCACCCTGAGTTGTTTGCGGAATATGCAAAAGAGGACAAATGCCCGTTTGTTGAATGTTTCCATGAAAAAGAAAGTATCGCTGAGGAACAAAAAGCCAAGGCAAAAGCCAAAGCGCAGGCAAAGAATGGGAATGCCAGGGAAGATGAGGATAATGATGATGACGATGAAGAAGGCTCTGGCAGTAGTTACTGGGATCAGCATTCCGCAGTTCAAGAAGCTGAAAACGCTTGGTATCTAGAAAAACTAATGGCAAGAGGCATCAAAGCTACCGATGTGTTCGCTGAATGGACTTATAATTTTCTTGATAAATCTTATGACAAATTCTATCAGCAGTATTTAAATAAAAACTTTGAAGAATTGAGTCAAAGCGGAACCTATGAGGAAATTTTAAAAGCGAAAATAATAAGCGAGTTCTGCGACGCTGCCAGTGCTGATATAATTAAATGGCTTGGCTGCGAGGAATGCCCGGACGAGGTCTTGAACCGAGCGAGGGTTTCCGCGATGTGAGATAGGTTCTGTGCCCCGCCCCCGCCCCATGCTTCGGGGGCGCGAAACTCTCGCGCAAATTTAGGAATGGGACAAAATTACGAATGTCACAAATAAGGAAATAGAATGAAAAACAAAGAGAAACAAGGCGAATTTTTTGAATCTGCGGAATCAGATTCAAAAGATGAATTGACGGAGTGGAAAATCCGTGAGGCAAAAGCGAAAGTTGAAAAGATTGAAACGGACAACGCTTTGCGCAGCGGCAAACTTATCTATTCCGCCGCTGCCGAGGAAGGTTTTCAGCGAATGCTAAATATTATTTACGGCTCCTTGCAGACAATTCTATCAGAAACACTTCCTTATGAGCTTGCAGATTGCCAAACACACGGTGAGAGACGTGATAAGCTCGTTGCTGTTTACAACGATATTGTAACTAGAAGTAAAGAAGCCTTTGAGGATTTTTTGAAAAATAAAAACGCTCAAAAACTAGAGGATTTGGAAAAAGAAGATGCCGAGCCTGCTGCCTAATTCTTTTCGGAGATGCTTCACGGCTGGATGCAACCGGCCGGTTCATGCTGACGGGCTTTGCAACACATGCTATAAGCGAAGGTCAAGGCAGAGAGAGAGAGAGACGGCAGTTGCGAAATGTTCTGCATTAAGCCCCGCCCCGCCGGGTGAGCTTGCGATAGACGATAGCCGCTTTGCCATGCGCCTTGCTCAGATTGCCCTTGATATGCTTGCCAGAGAAAACTCAATAGACTTAAAATCTTGGATAGAGGAGAAAATAACTTTGCCGCCAGGGAACGGGTACAAAGGAGTTCCTAAAATGAACTTTGACTTGTTCCCTCATATAAAGCAAATACTGAAACTGGTTGACAACCCGGACTGCAAAAAGATAGTTCTGTGTTTTGCGGCGCAAACAGGCAAGTCTGACACTATTGCGAGCGTAGCTGCTTATTTAACTGGTTATAGAAACCGGCGCGGCCTTTTTGTTCTTCCGACCGCTGCGCTTGTAGAAAAAGTACGTGAGACTAGGCTGATTCCTCTTTTTGAAAATTCAGATGTGGGTTTTAAATATGTCAAAGACAAAAAGATATTTGAGTTTGCAAGCAATTTTTTTACATTGGGCCTCGCCAGCTCCAGCGGAACGCTTGCCGAGCAAACAGGCACGAGCTGGGTGATTATAGACGAACATGACGAATACAATCTTGCCGCACCGAAGTCTGAAGATCCCGTTATGCTTGCCGGGCGAAGAATGCAAGCGAGCCAGCGAAAACTACTTATAATTGCCTGCACACCTAAAAGAACCGCAGTTGGATATACATACGATCATTATAGGCGCTCAAAGAAATTCATAGAGGAAATACAATGCCCTCTCTGCCTCAATTGGTTTGTGCCTGAATTTTACAAACATTTTAAATGGCCCCATGAATCCGAGCTTAACGATCGCAATGAAATAGAAATTTATAGCCTTGCGTGGCTTGAGTGCCCTGAGTGCCGTGGCAAAATAACCGATGCGATGCACTTTGACATAGTTACAAAAAAGAAGCGGTGGAAAGATTTGGATCCTGACATGACTATAGCCGAATGCGGATTCCGGATGCCAAGCTATTTAGTACCAACAAAAAATTTTAGCGCGGTGGTTGCGGAATATCTCAAAGCACAAAATAATCCTATGGAGCTGGCAGATTTTAATAACTCCGTGCTTGCAAAACCTGTTGAGGCAATTGATTCCAGAACTGGCACTGAAATAGACTACTCCCAATTGAAAGGCGACTATTATATAGAAAATCTTGAAATACCCGAAGAAGTATTTGCTCTTACAGCTGGTGTTGATATAGGAAAATTGAAAATTTGGTTTACGCTTATCGGCTGGGCCACTAGAGATAGAAAATTTGTGATTAGAAGCGAGGGAATTGATAGAGGCAAGGGAGCGGACGGTTTGGAAATAGCGATGGACAAAGTGACAAAGTTCTGCACTATGGACTATAGATATAAAAGCAGCTATAAGCCCCGATTTTTTGGCGGCCTCGTTGATTCTGGTTATGATACGGAATTTGTTTATGATTATTGCCTTAAAAAATATCCGCTTTGGACTCCTGCCAAGGGTTATACAAAGCAATTGCAGCTCTTTAATGTTTCGACAGTTGACAATAAAAATAAAATCTCCAAATACAGCGGTTTGCCTTTTATGACATTAAATACTGACATGCTCAATAGTAGTCTGCATGAGTATCTTAATACCCCGCCCGGAGAACGGCATGGCATCACCTTTGCCGCAGATGCCCCCAAAGTTCTGTTTGAGCATCTGGCCGCCCAAGAACAACATGAAGTGCCGAATAAATATAACAGAATATTTCGCTGGGGCAAGTTAAAAAGCCGCGCTGACCATCTGCGCGACTGCCTTCTTCACGCTATAGCATTTGGGATTTATCGCGGCTTCAACAACAAGGAAAGGGTGGAATGATTGAGCAAGCCTTGGACTCGGAAGTTTGGCTGCTAGGCGGTATTTTTCAAGACCCGCGCGCCATATTCAAGGTTTATTCGGTTCTTTCCGCAAAAGATTTTTCCAAGCCGCAAAATATGTATGTGTTTGCCGCCATGCAGGAGCTGGCAAAGGAAAACGTGCCGATAGATGTCTTTACCGTTGCCGATAGAATAAAAAAGAACGGCTGCGCGGTTGACAACGATTATTTGTTCGGCATAGCGGAGTCCGTGCCATCGGCGGCAAACATAGAGTATTACGCCAGCCTTGTAAAAGAATCCTCAACCAAGCGGGCGCTTTATGTTTTGGCTGGCAAGCTGGCGGGAATGTCAAAAGAGGTTGCAAAACCGCCGGAGGAAATTATTTCTTTTATTTATGATGAATTGAGTTTGCTTGGCAAAAAAGAAAAAAGGGGGCCGATAACCGCAGCGGAAAGCGTCGAGCGGCTTATGGAGATGATAGAGCAAAATCAGCATCTCGGATTGCCAACGGGACTGGCCGCGCTCGACCGCAAAATCACCGGAATGAGGCCGGGCGAGATGATAGTGCTTGCCGCCCCGCCATCGGTCGGCAAAACCGCGCTTGCCGCGAGCATAGCGAACAATGTCCTGAAGCTCGGCAAAACGGTTGCTTTTTTCAGCCTTGAAATGACAAATGCGGAGATAGCCACGCGGTTCATATCCTTGACCTCGCAAGTGAATTCAAAGGCCATAATAAACGGCCCGGATTACGGAGAGAGCCTGAAATTGCAAAAAGGCATTAACAGCTACAAGCAGACAAAACTTTTTATAGATGACTCCAGCGAGATAAAAGTACCGGAGATTAGAATGGCGTGCAACGAGATAAAATGCAAAACCGGTTCGCTTGATTTGGTTGTGGTTGATTATTTGCAGCTTATAGAATCCGGGAAAAAGGAGAACCAGACGATAGCGATGGGCGATGTGAGCCGCAGCCTTAAAATACTGGCAAAAGAGCTTGAAGTCCCTGTGCTGTGTTTATCGCAACTGAACAGAGGGTACAAGGACGGAAAGATAAGCCTGTTCAATCTGCGCGACAGCGGGAACATAGAGCAGGACGCTAACCAAGTGTGGTTCATAACATTCCCAATCGATTTCGCAAAAGACAATGAGAAGCACAAGCACGACCCAAAACTTGCGAAGCTGGAGATTGCAAAAAACCGCTGCGGGGAAAAAGGCGTTGTTGATTTGCAGTTCGAGGCTGAATACACTTTGTTCACGGATTATGATTATAGCCGCATGAATCCGGGCATGAGAAACGGCGGCGCGGACAAAGACGGATTTTTCCCTGTGGATAATTTCAATGGCTAAAAAAATTATAGTTTGGGCTTTGTTTGATAGTGAGACTTGCACAGTTGCAAAATCTCTGCCCGAATGCGAAGTTTACAGCTTTGGGGTTGGCGGCGGAACCGGGCATATAAATTTGGATTTGAGCGATTTTAAGACGGCGAAGCGGGAGCTGGATAATTACCCCAGGCCCGATGTCATTTTTGCAAGCCCGCCGTGCGAGTCGTGGGTAACTTTAAGCGTGGGCGTTAAGAGAAATTTCACAAAGGCGAAAGGACTGAACTACCACTGGCGTAAAAGGTGGGTTCCTTTTGATTTTCTTGAAAGCGGCAAAAAGACTAGGCTCAACGGGGTAAACACCGCGCTGGCATTGGCCAGGATTATACTGCATTACAAACCGAAATTCTGGGCGGTGGAGAACGGGCTTTCATCGCTCATGTTTGATTTCATCGAAGAGTTTACCCGCTTGAAAGGATGCCGAAACAAGTGCAACTATGCAAGCTACGGGTTCGATGTTTTAAAGCCGACCATAATTTACAGCAATGCACCCTTGGAATTGAAAAGAGATAAGACAAGAGCAAGTCTTTGCATACAGAGAAAAGTTAAAGACCATTACAAAGGCATGACCGAAAAGCAAATTTACATAGAGCGCTCAAAAGTGCCTCGCGAGCTATATCAAGATATTATGCGACAGTTTATGATATTTTTTTTGGGGGGGGGGGGGGGGGG
>Ga0268262_10006395_pt1 | contig 11321 bp, 5 predicted proteins | sample TergutNc150P3_FD_190354 | JGI IMG/M metagenome (GOLD analysis project Ga0268262, IMG submission 190354) | Nasutitermes corniger P3 segment gut microbial community from laboratory colony in Florida, USA - Nc150 P3 (SPAdes) (version 2) | ecosystem: Host-associated > Arthropoda: Insects > Digestive...
AGGTGTGTTCTGCTGATTATTTGTGCAGCAATAAAATTTCAGCATCAAACCGAACCTATTACTAATTATGGAGATGAAATCACCCCAACTAAGTACTGTCCGCAGTGCGGTACAAAAATCCAGCCCAGCGACAGTTTCTGCAACAACTGTGGTACTGCGGCCAAGAACCTAGCGTCAGCTTTCGCGCCCGTCAAGCTGGGCGGCGCGTCGGCAACAGGTGCGTTCCCCGCCCAAGCCCCACCGCTCCAACCGCCATTCAAAAAACGCAAAACCTTGGTGACCTTGGTTGTGGGCGCGGCGCTAATATTTGCCATCGGCCTGACAACCTATGTATTGATACCCAAGGGGAGCCCTGCCGAGCAATGTGAAAAGGGCAATGACTATTTTCATGGAAGGGGAGTCGCTAAAGATTACCTTGAGGCCGTTAAGTGGTACCGCCGTGCGGCGAAGCGGGGTTACGTTGATGCACAGAATAACTTGGGGGACATGTACTACATGGGTAACGGTGTAAGCCAAGACTATGTCGAGGCCGCGAAGTGGTACCGTCTTGCGGCGGATCAGGGCTACGCCGTTGCACAGAACAACTTGGGCGCAATGTACGACAACGGTCACGGTGTAGACCAAGACTATGTCGAGGCCGCGAAGTGGTACCGTCTTGCGGCGGATCAGGGCTACGCCGTTGCACAGAACAACTTAGGCGCAATGTACCACAGCGGTCGCGGTGTAGGCCAAGACTATGTCGAGGCCGTGAAGTGGTACCGTCTTGCGGCGGGTCAGGGCAACGCCGTTGCACAGAACAACTTAGGCGCAATGTACCACAGCGGTCAAGGTGTCGGCCAAAACTACTATGTGGCCGCGAACCTGTTCCATCTTGCGGCGGACCAGGGCAACGCCATTGCACAGAACAACATGGGCGAAATGTATTACTACGGTGGCGGTGTAGGCCAAGACTATGTCGAGGCCGTGAAGTGGTACCGTCTTGCGGCGGATCAGGGCAAGGCCGATGCACAGTATTCTCTGGGATACATGTATCTAAAAGGAAAGGGGGTCGCGAAAAACCGTGATGAGGCCGTGAAATGGCTCCGCCTTGCGGCTAACCAAGGCCAGGAGTCGGCAAAAAAGCTACTCTCAGAACTTTCGCAATGAACCGGCCGCCAACCTATCTGTCCCTGCGTACACCTATGCAGACTAATGCGCCACATCTGCTTGTAGAGCTTGTCCATCTTCTCGCCTAAACTAACCTCATAAGGAGCTGAGAGTATTGCCTAACTCTCGGAAAGGATTCTCAACAGAGGGAACTATCCATTTAATACTAAATCCCATTGCTATTGCTAAAAACTTGCAAGGCAATATGCTGTAAACAAAGGTGTTTGTACGATCATTATGTTGCATCAGAATTAGGATTTGGTATAACTTGGAAGTCACAATGACCGCCCGCGAACAAATCCTTGATTTATAAAGAATAGTGACCTGTAAACCCCAAAATCCGCCCGCGCCAGAATGCGTTGGAAATCGGACGTTTCCAAGTCAACTATAATTTCCTCAACAGATCTTAAGAACAGAGCGTAGGCTGTTTTTCATGCTTATTGACTATAATGAAAACATTGAATCGGGAGCTTTGCTATGCGTCTATTGATTCCAGTGTTTCTAGCTCTCCCGTTGTTGGCTCAATCCCCGCGTTTTTCACAAGCAGAAGCGCTTTGGGCGGAGTGGCGGCGTCATATACCCGCGTTTTCTGAGAGGGAACTGGAAAACATGCCGCCAACTGATAGGGCGCGCTGGGAACTGTCCGTCAGGCGTGTCCAGGGTATTGGTGCGCCGCCGCTTTTGCCGCCGGAACTGGATAAACCAACGGAGGCGCTTTGGCTGGAAAAGGCCGCTCAAGCCAAAACACATCAAGAACACTTTGACGCTCTGTACTTCCTGAATCGCTTCAAAAGCGCCAGAGCAATAGACCATCTCGCAAACATATCGCCTGACGAGATGAGCGCGTGGCCAAAACACCTCAGATTGGAGGGCCAGCTTACAACGGCGCTGCTTGGCGCGTCTGACGCGCCTCAAATTGAGAAAATCACATCGCTTTGGGATAAATATAAACATTCCGTGCCGAATGACCCATTGAGAAGCATGGTCTCATGGCTGCGCTTGAGCATGGCCGGTAGTGACGCCAATAAGCCTGAACTCATTGAAGCAACGCCCCACGCTATCTTAGCCCTGATGGATGTCTGGAACAGAGCGCCCTGGGCCAAGCGCGGAGAATTATTGCCGCCCGGTAAACTTGAACTGGGGTCTGATTCTCCATTTTGGACATCTCTGGGGTTAAAACCACCGACTGCCGCCGTACTAACAGCGGCGCATGTCGGCGTCATGTCGCGCCTGGCGGAGGGCGTACCCGATCCGGCTCCGCAGGATTGGATAGAGAAGATAGGCGCGCCCTGGATTTTGGACAGCGATGCGCTTGTGCGGTGGTACGGCTTTCAATCACTTAACCGCTATTCATCGCTCACGCCTGAAATCTCAAAGGCATTGGATAGTGTTGTCAAGGATAAAAAATTGTCCCCGTTGCTGAGGGCGTCTCTTCTTCCGGCGCTGTACAAACATCGTCCTAAACTAGCTTCAAGCTGGAGGAATTCGCTTCTTGCTGGAAGTGACCCTGTGGCCAGGTCTTTGGCTGTTGAGCATCTCAGCGAAATGCCAAAAGATATAGACGCGCTCGTCAAAAAAATTTGGTACATAGAGGAGTACGACAGCGTCCAGGCTCTGATTAACGTGATACCCAAATGGAAGTTGACGCCGGAAAAGCATAAGGAATTATTGACAAGATTCATGGCGCATCCATCTTGGACAGCAAGACTGGACGCCTGGCGCGAGTTGCGTAAACTTGACGCTGATACGCAGTGGCCAAATGCCCCTCAGCCCGCCAGTGCCGACCAAAACATACTCAGTCTTGCTCAGGAACTTCTCAGGAAAGGCGAGGCTGTTCGTATGCGAATTGAATTTAAGGATCGCGGGTCTGTTGTAATGAAGCTGAATCCTATTAACGCTCCAATGAATGTTGCGAATCTGATGATACTTGCGCGTAAGAGCTTCTTTAACGGCAGACGGGTTCCGCGTATAGTCCCCGATTTCGTGGTTCAAATGGGAAGCCCATACGACACCATGGACGGAGGCCCGGGCTATAACGTACGCTGCGAGAACAGCCTTGATTGGTATGGCCCTGGTAGTATTGGCATGGCGCTGTCAGGCATGGACACAGGCGGCTGCCAATTTTTTTTCACACTAAGCGCCACTCCACACCTGACAGGTAAATATACAAGGGTGGGTGAATTGGAAGACCTGGATGAAGCGATGAAAGTCTTGGAGTCACTGGAATTGGGAGCCGTGATTGAAAATATCAGCGTGATATAAAAAGGAACGCAGCCCACAAGGATGGGGAGACCGTGTTGACGTAGCTCTTCACTACCGATTTTCTCCTCGTTGCGGATGTGTCAATTTTGCCTAATAAACTTGGCGCGAATCATGCACGACTGGATTCGGATAAATATATCCGAATGGAGGTTTTCTGATGATTGATCACAAGCTATTGCAGAGTTTCATGAATGACATTGACTGGTGGCGCACTATCCAAAAATCCTCAACTTCTTCCTCATCTTCATCAGAGCAGGCAGATTTTGCCTCAGGTCTTACTTTCAAAGAACATCTGGCACACCAGGTTGATGGAACAGATGAAACATCTGAAGATGAAGTGGTAACTGAAGCAGTAGCTTCTGTTGAAAAAATTCTTCAGGAACGCGTTTGTCTTAGGTTGATGACCCATCTATAGATGAAACAGGGCTTCCTGACCTTTAAACTATGAGCCGCTATCCCCTGACTGTAGCCATATTTTCGATAGTCGTTCCAATTCGTCCGCTGTATTGAGTTTTGGATCGTCCATGACCATTTCGAGCAGGTGTCTCTGCAGTGCCCCAATCCAGGGGCCTCTGGATTTGTCGGCCAAGCGCATTATTGCCTTTCCGTCAATCGCAAGGGCTTTTACATCTAATGGCGGCGCTACGCTTGCGATTCTCTCCATGCGCTCAAGCAATTCAGCGTGGTCACTGGGGACATTTTCAGTATTTATGTCCTTGCCCATTTGATCTGCCAGTTGGAGCGATGCCCATCTGTGCCAGTCCAGTTCATCTCTTGTCATCCGATGCAGGAGGCGGCGACAGGCCGCGTCGCTCCAGGTTTTGTCCGGCCTTGTGCCGTGATGTCTTATAAGAGCCAGCGTTTCGGCGTAGAGAGCATTGGACGCTTTTAAGCGTTTCAGGATTTGAGAAGCCATTTTTTCACTCAGCGCCTCATGCCCGTGAAATTTTGTCCTGCCTGTCTGGTCAATAAATTTGGCGCTTGGCTTACCGATGTCATGAAGCAGGGTTGCCCAGCGCATTGCCGCGTCGGCAGGAGCGAATTTTAGCGCTTCCAGTGTGTGATTCCATACATCAAAGGCGTGGTGCGTATTTTGCTCACATCCGATCAAGGGACCAAGCTCCGGGAGACACTTGTCAAGCAATCCGTAACCGGCCAATGCTTTTAAGCCGTATGGCGCGTCAATGCCGGTGAGCAATTTTGTCAGCTCTGTAAAAATCCTCTCAACAGCTACTTTTGACGCCACATCCAGCCTTTGCGGAATTGCGTTTCCTGTATGAGTCTCAATAGTGAAACCTAGTTGAGAGGCAAATCTGCAAGCCCTGTAAGGGCGCAGACCGTCCTCATCAAATCGCCGCAACGGATCGCCTACCGCTTTGATGAGCTTGGCATCCAAATCACTTTGTCCGCCAAAAGGGTCAATTATATGCGCTTGCCAATCGTTTGAACTGAAGAACTCAACTGGCAATGCCATCGCGTTAATTGTGAAGTCGCGTCTGGCGAGGTCTTCTTCAAGAGAAACCCCAAAATTGACCTTGGACGGCCTGCGCCCGTCAAAGTAGTCGCCATCGCCGCGATATGTAGTAATTTCAATATTATCCCCGCCCAGAACCACAGTCACAGTGCCATGCTTCAGACCTGTCGGAACAACAGTCAGGCCACTCGCTTTAGCCCTATTAATCACAGTCTCAGGCATCAGCGCCGTTGCAAGATCCAGATCGCCGCCTGTTCTGCCGAGCAAGCGATCACGGACGTACCCTCCCACGGCAACCAGAGAAGCGTCCGGCCCCAGTGATTGTTGGAGAAGATTGATAGATGGCATCAATGAATGGGAAGAATTGGAAACAGGCATATCAGCCATTTTACGTTGATTTTTTGATGGCTTTGCAAGTGGTTTGAGATATAGATATATTATTCATATTCAGCGATATTTTTGTCATCTTTTGTCGTTTTTGTGTCGTAAATTGTGCTTTTTGTGTCATAAATCGTGCTGTTTGTGTCGTAAATTGTCGGTTATCTGTCGTAAAATGTCAGGTTTTTTTGATAAAAATTAATTATTAATTTAATTTTGTAAAAAATTATTTTTGATATGATATTTATCATTTTGAATTATTAATTTATATAAAATCATTTTGCTGCGAATTGGTATAGCCAACGAAGCTCAAAGAGAACGGAGATGAAATACACACCCGAACAAGAGGCATTTGACTCCTCAAACTAAGATAATAACCATGGCATACGGGAAAGAATATCAGTGCTTCGCGCGTCAAAGCTCGCTTGTTTCAAATATCATTGATATAGTAGCAGGTGAGCGTCAAATGGTAATTAGCTGGAAAAAACTGAATTGGGATGAAATAGGGGAAAAGGCGATCCGGTTTTCCAAACGCTGGAAGCAGTACGGGACGGGTAATGAGAAATCCGAAGGCCAGCTCTTTGTAACTGAGTTTCTGCGTGTATTCGGCATTGACTGGCTCACAGGTCAGGGCGCGATGGAACAAAGGATAGACCAAGAAGGATTCTCAGACTTCATTTGGTACGGAAAGATAATCATAGAAATGAAGTCAAGGGGCGCAGACCCAGGCTTCAAAGAAGCATCCGCCCAGCTTGCCAGGTACACTCAGGGATTGACAGAAGAACAACAGCCGGCCCTATGGATGGCCTGTGATTTCGACAATATCCGCCTCTGGAACCGCTCCGCCAACCACCCCGCAATAGATTTTAAAGTAAGCAAGCTCCGCAAACTTAAAAAGTGTTTTTCTATCATCGCCGGACATGGCGCAGACGTTATATATCACGACAAAGAAGGTGTAAACCGGATTGCTGCGGAAAAAATGGCTCGTCTCCATGACGAACTCAAAAAGCATGGCTACAGCGGACAGGATTTAGAAATCTACTTAGCAAGGCTGCTGTTCTGCCTGTTTGCCAATGACACCGACATATTCGACCAGGACAGTTTTCAGACTTACATTGAAAACTCGGCAGAAAACGGCAATGACCTGGATGCTCGTCTCACACAGTTGTTTCAGGACTTAGACGAACCTATAGAAGAGCGCATCCCCAACAGTTACTTCACAGACCAGATAGACGCCACACATTTCAAATACATCAACGGCGGACTCTTTGAAAAGCCCATACGCCGCGCCAGGTTTGACAAAAAAATGCGACAGGAGCTGCTTGACTGCCTGGACTTCGACTGGAGCCAGATACGCCCCGCCATATTCGGATCAATGTTTCAGGGCGTGATGGACAGAGACCAGAGGCGCGAGATTGGCGCGCACTACACAAGTGAAGAAAACATACTCAAACTCATAAATCCTCTCTTTATGGACGAATTACGAAAAGAATTTGAGGCTATAAAGAAGAACAACAAAGAACTGGTAAAATTCCAGCAAAAACTGGCCAAACTTAAATTTCTGGATCCCGCCTGCGGATGTGGGAATTTTCTGATTATTGCCTACAGAGAGCTTCGCCGCCTGGAACTGGAAGTTGTAAAACAGTTGCTGAGTGACAAGATCAAAATGGAAATGATGTCCAGATCCCCCACAGCAATAGAAGGCAATCTGAAAGTTAATGTTGACCAGTTCTATGGCATAGAGATTGAAGAATGGCCCTGCCAGATAGCCAGGACGGGCATGTGGCTGATGGATCACCTCATGAATTTAGAAGCCACTGAGATATTTGAGCGATACCAGTACAGGCTACCGCTAAAGCAAGGAGCGACAATTGTTCATGCCAACGCCCATCGCATAGACTGGCCTGACGTGGCGCCGAAAGAGGAACTGAGCTATATACTGGGCAACCCGCCGTTTGTGGGTTACACCTACCAGAGTGAAGTCCAGAAAGAGGATATTCTGCTGACCTGCCTAAATGAAAGCGGCAAGCCAATCAGGGGCGCGGGAAAGATGGACTACGTGACGGCATGGTACTACAAAGCGGCCAAATACACGCAAGGGACAAATATCCGCATAGCATTTGTCTCAACAAACTCAATAACACAAGGAGAACAAGTAGCCGCAGTCTGGAAGCCGCTATTTGAAATGTTCGACATACACATAGACTTTGCATATCGTACATTCAAATGGAGTAATGAAGCAAAAGGCAAGGCGGCGGTTCATTGTGTGATCGTGGGCTTTAGTTCTGTAAATACCGCAGAAAGAATCATCTTTGATGGTGAAGAAAGAATACCCGCAAAGAACATCAGCCCTTACCTTATTGACGCGCCGAATGTTTTCGTGGAGAGCAGGACTGAGCCACTATGTGCCGTGCCAATAATGTGGAAAGGCAACCAGCCCACAGACGGCGGCAATCTGATCATTGAGGCCAAAGACTACAGAGACTTCATCAAGAGAGAGCCAAACGCGAAGCCATACATAAAGCGTCTTATAGGTTCCGAGGAGTTCATCAACAGCAAAGAGCGTTACTGTCTGTGGCTGGTTGATGCAAGCCCGGCGGACTTACGAAAAATGCCGCTTGTGATGGATCGCGTGGAAAAGTGCCGCCAGATGAGGCTTACCAGTCCCAAAAAAGCGACGAGGGAGAGCGCGCACACACCGACTCTGTTCCAGGAAATCCGCCAGCCTGAAAGCGACTATATTCTAGTCCCACGCGTCTCATCCGAAAAGAGGCAGTATATCCCAATCGGCTTTCTTGGTAGCGACACCATCACTACAGACTCTGTTCACATGATTCCCTTTGCCACGACATATCATTTCGGTATTCTCACATCGAGTGTTCACAACGCCTGGACGGGGGCGGTGTGTGGACGGCTGGAAATGCGCTACCGCTATTCCAAGGACATTGTTTACAACAATTTTCCCTGGCCTGAAGCCAATGACAGACAGAAGTCTGAGATTGAAAAGCTGGCGCAGAATATACTGGACGCAAGAGCTAAATATCCCGATAGTTCATTAGCGGATCTCTACGATCCCCTTACAATGCCGCCGGAACTGCTAAAAGCCCACCATGCGCTAGACAAAGCAGTGATGAAACTCTATGGCTTTGCCAAAGATTCATCAGAACCGGCTATTGTGGCTGAGTTAATGGGGAGGTATAAATTATTGACACAAGGTGATTGATGAATGGAGAAATGGCAAGCTGTATAACAGTTCAAGTTACGATAGGTTGAACTGCTATATCTGGAGCCACTTGCAAAACGTTAGTTTTGCAAGTCCAACGGAGTTGGTAGGCTGCGTCCGACCGGAGCAGTCTCTGGCGTAATGCCAAATCCTGATTCTGATGCAACAAATGCTCGTACAAACACCTTTGTTTACAGCATATTGCGTTGCAAGTTTTTAACAATAGCAATAGGATTTGATATAAAACATTGTCAGCAAATAAGTTACGAAATCCAGCCAGAGACGGCGGAAGGTCGGGAGCAGACGTACAGCAAGGTTTTGCAAGAAGCTCTCTGTAGGTTTGCATAGTCGCCCGAATACCAATTCCACAGAAACAGTTAGCCGAGTTAGAAAAATACGGAAAGCTCAAGTTTCCGGTTGTCAAAGTCGGGTTAAAATAGAGTGTCAGACTCAGGAGGAATGATGAAAGCCGTATTTGCATCCATTTTTGCTCTATGCGCTGTCTTGCTTTATTCTAATGAGGCACAGCTAAAGGTTACGCATGGCCCATACTTGCAGGAATTGACGCAGGATGGTGTCACTATAGTCTGGACGACAAACCGTCCCTGCCTTGGGCGTGTCGAATATGGCATTGACGCAATGTCCCAACTCGCGCAGACTGAGCGCCACGGCCTGATTGATGCGAATATCACGCATCACGCTGTGCGCATAGAGGGACTGAAGCCCGGGCAAAAATACCAATATCGCCTTGTCAACACAGAAATAACCAAATTTGGGGGCTATAATTACACCACTTTTGGGGAGACATTCAAGGGCGATTCTTACTCTTTCACTACGCTCAGCCCCGTACCGATGGAGTTTTCATTTATCGTTACGCAGGACATCCACAGCCAGGCCGAAAAATATGCGTCGCTGCTGGACAAAGTGAAAGTTGGCGAGGCCGCTTTTGCAGTGTTGAATGGCGATATGGACAATGACCCCAAAGACGAGGCTCAAGTGTACTCAGGACACTTGGATCTCTCGGTGAAGAGGTTTGCCAAAAAGAAACCCTTTATCTTGGTAAGGGGAAACCATGAAACCAGGGGCGACTTTGCGCGCAAGCTATTTGACATCTATCCCCATAGCTCTGGGCGATATTACTACAGCTTTTCACACGGCGGCGTTTATTTCATGGTGCTTGACAGCGGCGAGGACAAGCCTGACGACCACCCCGATTACAGGGGTCTGGCCGCTTTTGAAAATTACCTGGCAGAACAGGCAAAATGGATTGAACAAGAACTAAAGAGTAGCGACGCAAAATCGGCCAGATACCGCATAGTGTTCTCGCACAGACCGGTTTACGTATCATATGTTGTGCCGCTTGAGGGCAGGGCATCAATGCACTCGCTCGCCGCGCTTTCAAAGCTATGGGCTCCCCTTTTCGTCAAAGGCAATGTTGACCTGGTCATCTCGGGGCACACCCACCGCCACGAGTGGCGACAAGGGGACATAAAAAATGGCGACTATGCCCTGCTGGTTGGCTCCAACCAAGAAATAGAAACGATTAAGGTCACGGCGAATGCGATAGATATGGAAGTTAAAAGTCTTGTTGATGAGGACAAAAAATATAGCGTTCCCAAGCGGTAGGCGCAGGGAAAGCTGTAGGGCAATTACACAGTCTTAAAGCGCATCGTAAATGTTTAATCAAATTACAGCCATTCAAGTCATGGTTGTCCGGGAATGGGGTCAAATCGCCGTTGACTTTGGAGGTTCCTTATCTTGACCCTGCGAGACACATTTATACTGCGGATTTAGTATGAGCCACTTGCAAAACTAACGTTTTGCAAGTGGCTCTATTGAATGGTTTTGCAAATGGCTCTTTTGATTGCAAGTTGCTATAATTACCAACTTCAAATCCCTAACTCCTACCCCCTGACACCCTCTTTTCCCACTCCACGGCCAGCCTTTCCTGTCCCAATTTCTTTGCGAGTTCCACAATGCTTGAAATGTCATTGAACGTACCGCCAAGGCCCAGCCAGGCATCAAATATTTCTTTGGCATTGCCAGGCTTGCCGTCGTATAGGTAGGCTTCGATCAAGGGGATGGCTACATTGTCCCCAAGTTCGGCGTACTCTGCTTCGCTGGAAAAAGAATTGCTGTCGGCGTCAGGTGCCGACAGCTTGAATTTGGGGTCTTCCTCTTGAATTTCCTTGATTCTGTCGAACTCCCTGTCCCAAACCATCCTAAGTATTGATATTACCTTGGGCCATTTTTCGTTCTTTTTGCACTCATTGTAATAGGCGTCTATTACGATTGCAGGGGGTACGGTGCCTGGTTTTGAGATGGGACTGGCTTTTACGGATTCTAGTAGCCGCTCCATGGATCTGTCATCGCCTTTCACCCATCTCCAGAATAACCACTGGTTCCACAAGTTTTTTGAAGATGGCTTTTTCTCCAGCAGCGTTTCGATGTTTGTCAGCAACCTGGTTGCCAGTGAATTCATGGCTGGACTCTGTAGCAAATTGCCGTAGAAGGTACGTGGCTCGTCGATAAACATGGCGCCCTCGGCATTTGGCAAGTTGATCAATATTTCAGGGTTGCCGGACAGCACTTTATTTATCAATGCGCAAGCCTCTGCAAATATGTCCTGCTCTTTGTCAGCAGAGTTATTCTGCCCGAAAAGCTCAATGTTAGTTATGGTAAAGGCTAAGTCAATTTCCAGCCCTGGCCTTACGCCATGCTTTGACATATAGTCGCGGCGGTAGCCTGCCTCGCCTTTGATGTCGTGGCGTTTGAGCATGGCCTGCAAGACTTCTGGCTCTGGCAGTCCATAGCCTTGCTCTATCACGCTCAAGTCGC
>Ga0268262_10006396_pt1 | contig 11321 bp, 6 predicted proteins | sample TergutNc150P3_FD_190354 | JGI IMG/M metagenome (GOLD analysis project Ga0268262, IMG submission 190354) | Nasutitermes corniger P3 segment gut microbial community from laboratory colony in Florida, USA - Nc150 P3 (SPAdes) (version 2) | ecosystem: Host-associated > Arthropoda: Insects > Digestive...
CAGGCTATCCTCCCACTCCTGGACCTCGACGTGCAGGTTCGTTACCCTTGGGTCGTCCGCCAGCCTGGTCAGTTCAAAGAAGTGAGTGGCGAACAGTGTCCTTGGCGCGCCGCCCTGCATTTCCTTTAGGTGCAGGGCTATGGCCTCGGCCAGCGCGAGGCCGTCCCTGGTGGAGGTCCCGCGCCCGATTTCGTCCAGTATGACAAGGCTCGCCGGCGTGGCCTGGTTGAGTATCCTGGCGGTCTCGGTCATCTCCACCATGAAGGTGCTCTGCCCCTTTGACAACTGGTCGCTGGCGCCAATGCGCGTGAAAATCTTGTCAACTATGCCGAAGCGCATGAGTGAGGCCGGCACGAAACTGCCGACCTGGGCCATCACCACCAGCACGGCCGCCATTCTTAGAAAGGTGCTTTTGCCCCCCATGTTAGGACCCGTGACCACGGCCATGGGCGACTGCGGGGCCAGCGTCAGGTCGTTGGGTATGCACTCGCGCCCCATGCGGGATTCCAGAATCGGGTGCCTCGCGTCGGCCAGTATAAGGACACGCTCGTCGGAAAGTTCAGGCTTGGTCCAGCTAGAGTTCCTGGCCTTTTCTGCAAACGCGCACAGCACGTCGAGTTTGGCTATCGCCAAGGCAAGGGCCTGCAAATCGCCCTTGGCCTCCAGCACGGATTCCAGCAGACGCCTGAACTGCAGCTCTTCCAGCGTCTGCCTGTCGGATTCGGCGGTCATCAGGCGCTCTTCAAAGTCCATGAGCCGCTCTGTGGTGAAGCGCTCGGCGTTGACCAGCGTCTGCTTGCGGATGAAGTGCTTTGGCACAGACGCGAGGTTCGCCTTCGTGACTTCAAAGTAATAGCCGAATACCCTGTTGTAGCGGACCTTCAGGCTGTTGATGCCGGACTTTTTCCTTTCGGCCTCCTCCAGCTCGAGCATGACCTGCTTTGCGTCAGTGGCCAGGCGCACGGCGGCGTCCAGCTTGGGGTCTATCCCAAGCCGTATCACGCCGCCCTTTTCCAGTTCCGACGGGGGGGACTCCTCCAGCGTTTTTTCCAGTTCGTCAAGGAGATTCGCACACAAAGGGGTGTCGGCGGACCACAGGGAAAGGGTGTGCGCGTCCTCGAACCAATCCCCGGTTCGCATCACCTGGGGCAGCTTCTGCGCCTGCCTTAGTCCTGACCTAATCTGGGCCAACTCCGCCGGCGTGGCCAGGCCGAGCGAGACCCTGCCCAAAAGCCGCTCCAAATCCGTGATGTCGGCCAGGATGCGCTGCACAGGTCCCCTGCGCTGGTCGTCGGTGAGCCACTCGACCTGCGACCATCTCTCTTCCAGGCTGGGTCTGTCCCTAAGAGGCTGGTCAACCCAGCCACGCAATAACCTGCTGCCCATGCGCGTCTTGCACGTATCGAGGATGCCAAGGAGGCTCCAGGCCTTGGAGCCGTCCAGCGTGTTCGCCGCAATCTCCAGATGCTTGGAGCTTGTCGCGTCCAGAAGCGGACCTGCGGCGCCCAGTTCCAGCGCCACGCCCAGAATGTGCTGCGGACGCGACTTCTGCGTGGCCTCAATTTGGTCAAGCAACGCCCCCAGCGCACAGGTCGCCGCTGGGTACTGGTCAAGACCAACGCCCTCCAAGTGGCTCCAGCCGAAAAATGAAAGTATCTGCTGCCTGGCCCTGGCAGGCTCGAAACGCCAGTCTGGCAGCCGTGTCCGCACAGTGCCAGCGAAGTCGACGTCGGCGGCATTTTCCGCCAGCACCACCTCCTGGGGCGCGAGGCGCTCAACGGCAGAGCGGAGCGCGTCCTCGCCTTCGCCGGGTATGACGCTCAGCCTCCCCGACGAAATGTGTATCAGCGCCAGACCCCACGACTCCCCGATGCGGTGAATGGCCGCCAGCCACCTGGAGTCGTCGTCCAGCCATGTCCCAGGCGTGATTATGCGCTTGATGGCGCGCGGCAGAATGCCCTTGACCTCCTCCGGCTTGGCCGTCGGCTCCGCGATGGCGGCGGAGTACCCTGCCGCCAGCAGCTTCGGCAGATACTGATCCAGCGCGTGGTACGGCACGCCGCACATGGGCGTCTCGGCCTCCGTGCCCTTGCTGCGCGTGGTCAGGGCGATCTCCATTATCGGGGCCGCCACAACCGCGTCCTCCCCCTGCATCTCGTAGAAGTCGCCGAACCGCGCCAAGAGCAGCGCGTCACCCGCCTCGCGCTTGAGCGCCGCCACCTGTTGCATCATCGGGGTAGTCATGCGGCGCCCCAGGCAAAGGTTCCCGTCTTCAAAATAGGAAGCCCCGCCGCCCTGTCCGTGCCCTCGGCGACATCCCTAACGAATGAAGTGTTGCGCGTGCGTACTTGCGAATCCATGACCCATCTCAGACCGCAGTCCTCACTATACCATGCACCAGGTCACTTACGTGCCTGTTGTCACCTAGGCCTTGTCCCTGTCTTTTTTGCGGCGCCACAAGGCGGCCGTCACCTCAGCCCCCAACAGCAGGGTCGAGCTGGTGTAGTACAGGAAGGTCAGACCGGCTATGATGCCCAGCAGGGAGCCGTACATGATGCCCCACGTGAAGGCGTGGTCCAAGTAAACCCTGAACCCCCATCTGGCCACCACCCAAAAGACAGTTGTGACAAGTCCGCCCACCAGGGCGTGGCGGAACGCGACGTGGATGCGCAATATGAACTGGAAGATGGCGGTCGCAAGCGCGAGGCAGATGACTACTGGCACATAGTTGGCCATGGCGCTCTGCTTGTTTGGCAGGTAGTTCCATACTGCCCCGCCGATTATCCACGCCAACAAAAGCGACATCACAAGGGCGCCGACCACCAACAGTGCTATCTGGCGCAGGAGGTTGTTCTTTCTGGTCTGTAGTTCCTTGTTGACGCGGACACCGAACACGTGCGAGAGCGAAGTGTCCAACTGGTTGACCCCCCAGTAGCTGCCAAAGAGCAGCACGCCCCAAGTGAACCCCATGTTGTTCCCCAATTCGCGGCTGTGTTCAACCATGTCCTTCAAAAAGCCAGCGGGCATGAAGGGTATCACTTCCCTGATGGTCTCGACGGTCTGATCGTCATAAGCCTGGCCCCCCAAAAAAACCAGCAGCAGCTTTGCCAGCAGCGTGACAAGCGGCGCGAGGCTTATCAGTATCCAGAAACTGAGCCCTGCCGCATAGCTGAAGCAGTCATCGTCGTAGAACCGTTTGGACACTTCCCAGCAAAAGCGCCTGGCCTTGCCGTACCTAGGGAATAACTTCTCCAGCTCTAGGAAAAACTTTTGGAGGTGCTTCCATGGCGCGGACGCCATCATCGCCATGCGCTTGCCCTTGGTCATGGCCCACTCGGACTTTATCCTGCGCCATGTGTTTGAGGCCAGTCGCTTGGCCTCGTCGAAGGGCTTTGCGCGGTCAGCTACCATGGGCTTCAAAATCGAACCGGCGACCTTGGCAGCAGATACATGATCCAGGCCAGCACAAGACCGATGCCCACCAGCCCCAGGGCGTGGTTCCGCATACTCCGAAACACGCGCTCCTGGCGCATGGTCGGTCTAAGCATCCCCAGCACCGCCGAGATGCCCAAGCCCATTATCAGGAAATGAATTACGTGGCTGCCAAGAAACCGCATTGGAAAATGATACTAGGATTCAGCGGACATGCCAAGCGGACTGCCCTCGTCATCCGCCTTGCGTGGTTCGGGCTGCCTTGTCAGCGCCAGCGGTATCACTTCGTCCATGTGGCCGACTAGGTGTATCGTCAGGCTATTCCTTACTTCCTCGGGCACATCTTCCAAGTGGCGGGCGTTTTCGCACGGCATCAGGATTATCTTCCTTCCCATCCTGTGCGCTGCCAGGAGTTTTTCTTTTAGCCCCCCTATGGGCAGCACCATTCCCCTAAGCGTCAGCTCGCCCGTCATGGCCACTTCCGACCTCGCGGGTATGCCGGTCAGCGCGGACAGCAGTGCCGTGGCCATCGTGACACCAGCACTTGGACCGTCCTTGGGTATGGCACCTTCGGGGACGTGCAGGTGGACGTCCGCCTTCTCGATGAAGTCGGGGCTCAGCCCGAACCTCTCCGCCCTGGCACGGACATAGCTCAGGGCAATCTGGGCGCTCTCCTGCATCACCTCGCCCAGCTTGCCGGTCAGTTTCAGGTTCCCCTTGCCGCCCTGCATGACGGTTGCCTCAATCAGCAGCATGTCGCCGCCCGTGGCGGTCCAGGCCAAGCCGTTCACCACGCCTGGAGTCGAATCGTCCCCTGGCTTTGTGCCCAAGTGCTTTTCGGGGCCAAGCAGCTTGGGCAGGCGCTCCGCCCTAACCAGCGGGTCGAATGCCTCGCCCTTTTCGGGCTGTAGGCTGTGCCGCGCCAGCTTCCTCAGAATGGAGGCTATCTCGCGCTCCAGTTGCCTCACGCCGGCCTCTTTCGTGTACGACTGGATAATCCTGTCTATCGCCGTGGTCTCGAAGCGTATGTCAAGCCCTGACAGGCCGTGGCTCTCCAGCGACTTGGGCACCAGGTGCCCTTGGGCTATGGCGTTCTTTTCGTGCGGCGTGTAGCCCGACAGCTCGATTATTTCCAGCCTGTCCCCAAGTGCATCGGGAATGTTGTGCCTGACGTTGGCGGTGCATAGAAACAGCACCTGGCCGAGGTCAAAGCCAACGTCCAGGTAGTGGTCCTGGAAAGAGCCGTTTTGTTCGGGGTCAAGGACCTCCAGCAGCGCCGATGCGGGGTCGCCCCTCCAGTCCGAGCCCATCTTGTCCAACTCGTCAAACAGCATGAGCGGGTTTTTGACCCCCGCCTTTTTGATGAGGCTGATGATGCGCCCCGGCAGGGAGCCTATGTAAGTCCGGCGGTGGCCGCGGATTTCGGCCTCATCCCTCACACCGCCCAAGCTGAAGCGCACGAAAGGCCTGTTCATCGCCCGGGCTATGCTGCGGGCAAGGCTGGTCTTGCCGACGCCGGGCGGCCCCACTAGACAAAGTATCGGTCCACGAAGCGCGGGCGGGCTGGACTTTTCGCTGTCCTTTGATGTGCCCTTTTCTTTGATGCCTGTTTCTTCCTTTTGCCCCACGCCCTGCCCGTCTTCGCTTGCAGCGCACGGGGTCTGCCCGGCAACCCAGTTGTCGCGCATACGGCGCATCACTGCGAGGTACTCCAGTATCCGCTCCTTAACCTTGTCCAGACCCGCGTGATCCTCGTTGAGAATTTTCTCCGCTTCGACTAAGTCCAGCAAATCGTCCGCGTATTTGCTCCATGGCAGCGCGAGCAGCCAATCAATGTATGTCCTGCTGACGGTGGCCTCCGAGCTCTGCGACGGCATCTGTTTCAGACGGTCTAGCTCTTCCAGTGCCTTTTCCTGCGCCTCGTTGCTCATGCCTGCGTCTAGAATTCTCTGGCGCAGCAGGTCGAACTCGTCCTTTTCGCCCTGTTTGCCCAGTTCCTCCTGGATGACGCGCATCTTTTCGTTCAGCACATAGTTCTTGTGGCCGTCCTCCAGCCTCTGGCGCGTCTTTATATCGAGATCCTTGTCAACGATGAACCTGTCGGAATCCTCGCGCAACAAGTGCATCAGCGCGTCCAGGCGCGGTGCCACGTCTATTTGCTCGAGGACGCACTGCTTTCCGTATATCCCGGCGTTCAACAGCCCCGCGACGGCATCTATGGCCTGGTTCAGTGGCAGGCCCCTGACCTGGTCGAGCGTAAGCAGCCTGCCGGTGTCGGGGTTGCGCCCCAAGAATTCCGCCACAGATTGGTAAAATGCCAGTTTGGCATCATGGTCATGGCCCTCGGCGTCCGGCTCGTCCAGCACCTCCACCTCGGCCCGCAGACAGTCCCCATCATCGTGCAGCGTCAGGAGGCGGACCCGCGAAACACCACGGACGCCGATCTTGAAGTAGCGGTTGGGCAGGGCGATGAGCGATTCCACATGCGCCAGGCAGCCTATGGAAAAGAGCTGCTCCTGGGTCGGCTCGTCGTCTTTGGGGTCCTTCTGCGTCAGCAGCACAACCTGGTCACCGATTTTGACCCACCTCTCCAAGGTAAGCGCGGAAGTCCGCCTGCCAACCACAAACGGCACCCGCCCACCTGGAAAAAGCACTATCTCCCGTATCGGGAGCATGGGAAGCGTAATGATCTTGAGACTGTCCAAATAATCACCTACTGGGGCAGATTGAGCGCCGGCGGCGCATCTGCACGTACATCATAGCCCTTCTTTGTTTTTTTTGTTTTGGATCTAGCGCTTTGCTGTGGCACGCTCTCGTTGCCACTCTCCATTTCCATAGGCAACGGGGGCTGAACAGGCACCTGCGACGCGCCCTTTGATTTGGGCGCCTGGGTGGCTTCGGGGCACACAAGCACCGCAGGCATTGCATTGACCAACAATTTGGCGTCGTCTGAAGGCAGTGACAGGCCACCCTGCGTAAAAGCATGTGTCATATTGAACACTGCCTCCAGCGAATTCCCGTCTTGCGGATTTGGCCAAGGAAGCGCGCCTTTCTCGCGCAGCGCATCCAGCCCGGCGGAGGGTCTGCCTGTGGATCTAGCAAATACGGGGATGAACTTGAGCCTGTCGAGTTGCTCAATGGCCCCAGCCCATGTCCCACCCTTATTTAGGTCGGCATTCACCACCAGTGAGATGTCCGCCAGTGCGTAAATCAACTTGTTGCGCTGCATTGCGTTGCCGACATGGAATTTCGCGCTTGGGTCGTAGGGCGAAGCCAGCACCAGTTGACCAGAAATCAACATATCGCGGTATTCGCGGTGGATTGTTGCTTTTCCCAAGCTGTCCGCCAAAACACCGCAGACCCTGCCTTCAACTTCAAGCGCACCAAACATCGCAGCTTGATCAACGCCTCTGGCGCCACCTGAGACAACCGTCTTGCCTGTGCTGGCGGCCAATCGTCCAACCGACTTGCTGTACTCAAGCAGCGCATCGTCCGCGTGGCGCGACCCAACGACCGCAAGACCGCCTGATTCCAGCAGACCAATATCGCCACAGCCATAGAGCACAGGCGGTGAGCTTTCCTGAAGGCGGGTCTTTATGCGGCGCGGATACCCGGCGTCGGCGCGGCAAACCACCCAAATGGAATATGATTGCCAATGCTCGATAGCCAGGCTCAAAAGAAAACCGCGTTCCAGCAGGCGTTGAAGGCGGGCTTCGTCAAGCGTGGGCTGGCAGACCCGCAGGCGGTCGGCCTTCCCCAGCGACAAAAGGTCTGCGGGTTGGAGCTGCATCTCTTTCAGGCGATGGGCCAAACGACTGTATTCGCCAAGAGACAAGAATTCTGAAGGCGGCGCACCGCCATTGACCTGGAGCGGTGCCGTCAGCATCAGAATGGCTTGAGCATTGAGAGACGGGGTGGACATCATTCGTCGTGCCCCGCATCAGCGAGAGCAATCGGCCAGACCTCATCACTTTTCCCTTCGCGCAGCAGCCATGCGGCTACGGTCAGCGTCCAGCGCGAGTCCACTATGTCATCAACCAGCAGCACCGGCCCTTTTTGCACAAGCGAATGGTTGAGCTTCAGCGATTGGTAAACATTGCGCGCCTGATGTTCGGAATTCTGCATGGTCTTCTGCTCCGGCGTGTCGCGTATTTTCTCGATGGCCATGCAAAACGGCAGACCCAGAGCCGTGGCCAAGCGTTTCGCGAAATCGGGGACGAGGACAGGGCGACGAAGCGACGGGATGCAGGTGACCCAAGTTGGTTTGGGTGTTGGACCCCATTCGCGAATCATGTTCACGCATGCTTCAACCAGGTCGTCACGAAACCTGCCTGTCTCTTGCTTGTCCTGTTTAACCATGCACCCCCAGCCAGCGTCGCCCCATGCGCACAGGGATTTCCCCGACTGTGCTTGGTGCCCCTTATCGATGTTGCCTGTAATGCCGAATTCGGACAGCCCGCGCCATCGCTTGCGGGGCTCGATGGGCAGGCCGGTGCGTTTCAGGAATATGACAGCCTTCTGAACCCAATCTTTGTTTACCGAGGATGGCAATTCTGGACATTTTGGCGGCGTGGCAGCATTTGGGTCGCCATCAAGCGCCTTGATCAGAAAAGTCATGTGTTCGCCAAAGGGCAGTTTGACATATTCCTGCATCTGCACAAGTTCTTCTTTCCGCAAATCCGTAAGTCGCCCGACTCGCCCCCAGAACTCATCGGTCAGCTTGGCTGGCGTTAGATACCATTTGCCGCCCTGTTTGACAATTGGGGAAGGCTGTTCAAGGGACAGCAACAGGGTGGTATGTTGTACGCGGCCTTGCTTCAGATTGAGACGACCGCATAGATCGGAGATGGACAGACCGTCCTTCGCTGAATTAAGCGCCCCTAGGATTTCCTCGACTTCGCTGCGCGTTGGGAAGGCACTGTTGATGAACCAGTTGTTGATGTCCAAATCCGCCTCGCCCTTGATGCCGAGAAGCACACCGTAGGCAGATTTCAGGGCACGTCCAGCGCGCCCCACTTGCTGGTAGTAGGCGATGACCGAGCCAGGCATTTGGTAATGGATGACAAAGGCCAGGTCTGGCTTGTCGAAGCCCATACCCAGCGCCGTTGTGGCGACCAACGCTTTGACTTGGTTGTTGAGAAGGGCCTGTTCCAGCTCCTTCTTTCGTCCGTCCGTTTCTTTGCTTGAGTACGCCTCAACCTTGCGGTCTTCCCTGTCGAGCCAACTGGCGACCTGGTTGGCGTCACGCACCGTAAGCACGTAGATGATGCCGCTGCCTGGCAACTCGTCCAGTCGCTCGGCCAACCACGCAAGGCGTTCTGCTTGGTTGTCAAGAAGAATGGTCTGCAAGGATAGCGATTCGCGGTTCAAGTCGCCACGCGATATGTCACGGTTCGGGTCGAGGCCAAGTACGTCGCGAAGGTCTTCCATCACGCGTTTGTTGGCTGTTGCCGTAGTTGCGAGCAGCCGCGTATTGGAGGGCAGGAACTCCATAATCCGTTTTATCATGCGGTAGTGCGGACGGAAGTCGTGCCCCCAGTCGGAAATGCAGTGCACCTCATCAATAACCAACATCGAAATGTTTGAGGCAATGCTGGGAAGAACCTTGGTTTTGAAGTATTCGTTCTCCAAGCGCTCGGGCGCAATCAAGAGAATGTCGAGTTCGCCGCCGACAAGTTTTCCCGCAACCTCGCGCCACCTTTTTTCGGTTTCTTCTTTGGTTTCTTTTTCGTCTTCTTTTTCAGATGTGATCCTGTCGGCACGGACACCCATGCGTTCTGCCGCAAGCCCCTGGTTCCGCATCAGCGACAGCAGCGGACTGATCAGTATTGCGGGGCCTTTGCCGTTCTCCCGCAGCAACTTAGTGGCGATGAAGTAAACGAAGCTCTTGCCCCATCCCGTCTTTTGGACGACCAATAGGCGACCTCGCCCCTCAACAATGTGGCTGATGGCTTCTTCCTGCCCTTCGCGGAAAGTGGACTTTTCATCGCCGGTGCCGAGTCGGAGCAGGTTCAGGGCACGTACGTGATCGTAGATTATGTCGGACATACCGTGCCTCCGAACATGGAGAAACCCCTTTTGTCCAAGTGTACCGCACTGCCGCCTCTTTTCGCGCCCCTACCTGAACCACTCACTCCCGCTCCTGTAGCCCGACTGCTTGCCCGCCAACTGTCTGTGCCTGTCCATAGCAAGGGAGATGAGCCTAGTTAGCTGGTCTCCGTACGGGACGCCGGATGCCTCCATCAGTTTGGGGAACATGCTGATGCTGGTGAAGCCCGGTATCGTGTTGATTTCGTTTAGATATATCCTGCCCGTGCCGGTCTCCACAAAAAAATCCACCCTTGCCATCCCATAGCAGTCGAGGCTCGCAAACGCCCTTTTGGCCATCGCCCTAATGTCCTGCGCCACATCCAACGGCAGGTCCGCCGGCACCTGCGTGCTGCTTTTCCCGCCGGTGTATTTGTCCGCGAAGTCGTAGAACTCGCCGGCCACCAGCACCTCGCCTGGGACGCTCACCAATGGGTCGTCGCCCCCCAGCACGGCCACCTCTATCTCCCTGACGGAAAGGCCCTTCTCCACCAGCACGCGCCTGTCGAAGCGGAAAGCGTTTTCGATGGCCGCAGTTAGAGTGTCCGCCTCCTTGACCTTCTCTATGCCAATGCTGGAGCCAGTGTTGGCTGGTTTTACAAAAAGGGGCAGACCCAAGGAAAGGCACTGGCCGAGAAAATCCTTGGCCCCCCTGCCCCATGCCTCCTCCGAAATAGCCCGAAACGGCACCACCGGCAGACCCTCGGCCTCCCACACGCGCTTGGCCATCCACTTGTCCATCGCCAACGCAAGACCAAGGCGCCCCGCTCCCGTGCAAGGTATCTTCAGCAGTTCCAGATAGCCGAGAATCTGACCGTCCTCCCCGCCGGCGCCGTGGATAGCGTTGAAAACCACGTCGGGCGCCCTGAACGCCTCTGCCCCACTTTCCAGCGGCAAAAAGGGGCAGTCGCCCTTCACGGGCGCTTCGCCGTTGGCCAGCCTAGAGAATGGGTCACCCAAAACCGCCCAAACACCGTTGCGCGCGACTCCGATGGGGACGACGCTGAACCTGCCAGCGTCCAAGTGTCCCGCAATTGACCTAGCAGAGACGATGGACACCTCGTGCTCCGGGCTTTCCCCGCCAAACAAAAGCCCCACGGACAATGGTTCAGTTCCCATGCTAAAAGGATGGGGTATATCTGGCGTAATGGCAAGGATTTGGCAGAGCCAAGCTGGTGGGGGCAAACCAAATCCCAAAAGTTTTGGTGAACAAAGGCACCGAAAGGCTGTACAATCTATCTGCCCAAAACTGCGGGAGCATCTCTCCCCCCTTCACACGCGATCAGCGCGGAGACACATTGCGAATCGGCATCTACCCAGGTTCATTCGACCCAGTGACACTAGGCCACTGGGACTTGGTTCTAAGGGCGGCATCGATGGTTGACCGCCTTGTTGTGGCGGTGCTGAACAATCATTCCAAGGTGCCCTTTTTTTCCGCCATCGAGCGGATGGAGTACCTGAATGAGTTGTTCCAAGGGCACCCGAGCCTCGAAGTGATCACCAACGAGGGCCTTCTGGTTGACTGCGCCAAAAAAGTCGGGGCCAGCCTGGTCATCAGGGGTGTCAGGGCCTTTTCCGATTTCGAGTACGAGTTCCAGATGGCCCTGGCCAACCGCCAACTTGCGCCGGACCTGGAGACAGTTTTCCTGCTTCCCAAGGTGGAAAACAGCTTCATATCCAGTCGCATCGTGCGCGAAGTGGGCAGGATGGGCGGCGACCTGACCGGCCTGGTGCCCGAGTGCCTCAAGGCAAGGATCGCCGCCAAGCTGCACTAGGTCGTAAAGCCGCCCTAAAAGAGCGAC
>Ga0268262_10006397_pt1 | contig 11318 bp, 10 predicted proteins | sample TergutNc150P3_FD_190354 | JGI IMG/M metagenome (GOLD analysis project Ga0268262, IMG submission 190354) | Nasutitermes corniger P3 segment gut microbial community from laboratory colony in Florida, USA - Nc150 P3 (SPAdes) (version 2) | ecosystem: Host-associated > Arthropoda: Insects >...
TCTTCGCGGCCCAATTCATCATTACCCTGAAAATCGCGAATATGCCGTTGGTGTAGGTGTTCTTGTAGCCTTTGTTGACCATGTAGTCAAACCACTTCTCGATCTCTTCCTGGGTTATGGCGTCCATCTTCATTTTCCCGAAATACGGCAATAGCTGGTTTTCCACCACCATTTTGCCCCTTTTGGCGTAGGCTTGCGTCAAATTAAACCGCTTGCCCCGTTCCTTTAGGTATGGGCAGCTGTCCCACTCCCACCAGCCTTCCGCGAACTCGGCGAAAGTCGGCATAGCGCCCAGCCCCGGAAGGAGCTTCCCATTCCGGTTTAACGAGTTGCAGTAATTCTTTGCCGCCGTCTTGCTCGCAAGCCCCGTAGACCACGGCCCGCGCCTTTTCCCATTCTCGTCATAGGCGTAGTAGTAAACGACCTTCTTCCCCGAAGGGACGACCCTTGAAAACACCGTAAAATCGTTGTGCATTGCAATACCCCGCATTTTTGGGAAAATTGATGTCATCGTAGATAACAGCAGTTTCCCCTTGTTTCATGCATACCGAACCAGCGACGCTAATTCTTTGTATTGCAAGAAGTTACGCGAAGGGCTATTGAAAGGAAATAGGCAAAGTGTGCAACCCGCAAAACCTGTGGAATTCTCCGGCGGAGAAGACGAGCAAATAAAAGCTTGCCTATGAAGTGGAATAAAAACCTGACTGCTTAGTATTGTTTCTGTTTGTTTTATTCATTACAAAAAGTCCTAAGCAGTCAGGCGGCTTCATAGCCGGATTCTACACGTGTTTTGGCTACGACACTCGCCCACACCCTTCAATGAGTTATATTCTTTTTAATTTGTTTGATAAACACAACGGTAAATTAAGGTTTATTTCTCAGTCAGATTATTCACGCCATCCCAAGCATCATCAGGCGGATTCATTAAGAAGTTTTCACAACGCCTGAGGTATATCGCCGAAGGTCCCCCTTTTTCGATTGACAGGGATTCCTTAAAGCCTTCGATTGCTTCTTTCCATTTCCGGTTTTCATAGCACTCACGCGCCTGGTCAAAAACTTCAACCAGTTTCTTTTCGTCAGGATTGGCATAGTCTGCCATGTTAATTAGCTCGTGAAGACGCACCGGCTCGTTGATGCCTACAACCCTGACTCTGTCAAGTTTGCGGGTAAGTATTTTATCACCGGCTTCCTGGGCTGTACTTTCGGATGCGAGTATCCAGGTTCCGTATTGCTTGTTTACACCTTCAAGACGGGCGGCAAGGTTTACGGCGTTCCCCATTATCGTATAATTCATCTTGTTTCCGGTACCCATGTTACCGGCTACCATGCTCCCCGTGTTAATGCCTACCCTGGTATAAAGAGGCTTGGGAGAAAGCTTTTCTTCCATGATTTTTTTATTAAGCCCCTTTTCAATCTGCTTTATCGCGATGGCCGAAACGCAGGCCCTAAGGGCATGATCCTCAAGGGGCATAGGCGCTCCAAAAAAGGCGATTATGGCGTCTCCCTCGTATTTGTCTATGGTTCCTTTTTCCTCAAGAATCGCGTCGCTCATAAATGTAAGGTAACGGTTCAAAAGGCTTACGAGGCTTTCCGGATCGAGCTGCTCGGAAATGGTGGAAAAACCCTGAACGTCCGTAAATATCGCGCTCATGTGGCGCTTTGTTCCGCCAAGCTGGAGTCGGGAAGGATCGGCAATTATTTCTTTAACCACATCATCAGAAACATAGGTAGAAAAAGCCTTACGGATAAACTGCTTTTCCCTTTCAGAGCCCGCATAGGAAATTATTTCCCTCACAATAACGGCGCTGATCATTGAAAACGCGGTTAAAAGCGGGTTGAAATAATAACTGGTATAATGAAACAATAAAGCGGAGCCTGCGACAGCGAGAATAACCGCCAGAAACCCCGTTATGGCCCTTATAACAGGGGCAAAGCTGCCGCTGGCAAAGAAAAACAAAAATACAAAGACAAGAGCAACAATTATCTGCCACTGGATACCAAGGGGAACAATGAAAGACTCCGACAGGATCATGTCCAAGACCACGCCGTGGGTACCGACGTTAATGTACTTGCCATGAAACGGGTTCGCGCCATAGTCGGTTGTTCCCGTATCAACCCGGCCCAGAATACAAAACCTGTCTTTTACTTTGCTTTCAATATCCTCTCTGACCGACTCATACCTTTTAAGATTGACGCTGAGGTTGTTCAGTACCGACACTTCATATTCCGCTTCGTCATGAATTATGCCGGCGCTTTCAGGAAAGAGTTTTATCAATTCCTCTGCCACACTTTTGATCTTTGTTACAGGATCAATATCAAGAAGCTCTTTTATAAGAGCACGGGACTCTCTGCGGTAATCAACAAATGCTTCAAAATAATCATCAGAGCAGTTTTCAAGGGCCGCGTTTCTATAGCTGCCAATAGCGTCAAAAAGATCCGAAAGATCATTTGCAATAAAGGGAATTTTCATCAGAGAATTATCAAACCGCGCAAAGTCGTATACATCAAAAGAACTTATAGCCCTGCCGTAGTATTCCAACTCCGCTTCAAGATCTTCCAGAAGAGAGAAATCGTAAAACGAAATATGGGAATAGCTCTCGTTATAATCTTTCTTGGGCCAGTCGAGCACCATCCTGCCATGCCCGTCCAGAGGAATGGAAATGTCCTTTACAATGCCCCCCGGCATTTTGGCGTTTTTCATCAGCAGTTTCCGGTTGTCCAGTTCAATTTCCGGGTTTCCCAGGAAATGAACAAGGGGAGAAAAAGCCAGCTGCAGGTACCAGTGATCATAGATGTTCTGCGCGAGATCGATGCGCCGCCTTGTACCGTCAACGTCAATTTCCACGTTTGTGAAGCCTGCCCCTTCCGCTGTAAGGGCAAATCCGGGCAGGGCGGGAAGTATGTCCACATATACTCCCTTAACTACATTTGCTTTGGCGTTAATTGGATATGAAAATTTCTCTTCCGCTATAGGCCGCCGACCGACCTGCTCATCGCTGGTAAGAGGTTCTTCACGCAGGTTAAGCGAAACCCAGCTTTTTCCAAACAGCGCCGAAGCCTGTATCATGTAAAGGTCATTGTCACGGGCTACGCTCTGGGCTCTTTTAAACAAATCGCTCTGTTCACTGCGGATTAGTTCCGAGAGGTACCGGGAGTATTCATCCAAATCTACCCTGTTTATTCTGCCGGATTTAAGGGCAGAAAAAATATCCGAGGCCGCGGAGTTGATGTCGGAAAAACTCCGGCTAAAATCCGAGGGCAACCCATGGCTAAGGTATATGGTATCAACTCCCTTTGGCCCCCAGTCGATGTATTCAATATCAAAGATGGCCGCCCTGGCGCCATACTCCTTCAGCCTTAGAAGGCCTTCCGCCGTTATCGATCGGGGCCAGGGGAAAACCCCGTTATACGCTATCGCGTTGTCGTCTACATCCAAAAAAACAAATTCATTGAGGTCCTTTCTGTCCGGCCGGAAAACGAGCAGGAAATCATAAACCTTGTCGCCAAGACGGTCAAAAACTCCTGTAAAAAAGATAAGGGAGAAAAATACAACCGCCGCAAACCCAATCAGGACGTTTTTCCAATTCATCTATTATTCACCGGCATTTACCGAAATAAGATTCTGGATACAAACACCGTACCCCCAAGAACAGTATAACAGAGCATTGTCCCTAAGGGCAACAGCATTTGCCTTATGACGGCAGAAGCCAGCCAGAGGGGTGCTGAGCCCTGGCGGAAACATTTTGGAATTCTCCGCCTGAGCAAACGGGAGAATAACGGTTAGTCGTAAAGTGTAAAAAATGCACAGGCGGACTGTGTCAAAACTACAAAAAAGCTAGCTTTTCAAGGGATAAAGCGATACAATATTACGAACAGGGACGGACGGAGGGGACATGGAATTCATCAGCGGCGAAGGCCGGCACCAGACAATAATGCTGCCGGATACAGCAGATGATTATGTAGACGGGAATAATCCGGTACGCGTAATAGACGCCTATATCAGCAGCCTTGACCTGAACGAATTGGGGTTTTCCAAGGCAGATCCGAACGGGACAGGCAGGCCCATGTACAATCCGAAAGACATATTAAATTTGTTGTCAGCAATGTCAACATAGTTTTCATGAATCGGGTCTTCATAGTGGACAACGAACAGGAAACAAAGAACCAAGATAGATAAGGAAAGCGGACTGTACCAGCCTAACTTGTTGTTATAGCCCGCTTTGCTTCACCGAATTATCTCCAATTATTTGATGGTTATAGCTCTGTCAATAATCGTTTCTGCCTTTTCGCGACTTTTTCATCAATTTTCTTGCGATGGCCTTCTTTTTCCTGTTCAGGATTGTGGATGGCTTTTCGTAGTATTCGCGTTTTTTAAATTCCCGAATGATACCTTCTTTTTCTACCAGCCGTTTAAAGCGTTTTATGGCTTTTTCCAGCATTTCGTTATCATCTACGATGATATGAGCCAAAAAAATTCACCTCCTTTTAGGTTAGTGTTAAAGAGACCCTGTCCTCAGTTTATCAATAATGGATTGTTTGTCAAGGAGAGGGCGGGAGAGGAAAGCGTCGGGATCGGCGTTCTCGCTGGACACCCGGACTTCCCAATGAAGGTGAGGGCCGGTTGCAAGGCCGGTAGAGCCGGACAGGCCCAAGAGGGTTCCCGAGGCGACGATAGCCCCTTCGCTGACGGCGATGCTGTCCATGTGGTAGTAAAGGGAATAAAGTCCCGGCAGGTGTTCCAGAATCACGGTGTTTCCAGTTACTATCCGCTCCCTTGCCAGCGCCACCTTGCCCGCCGCGCAAGCCGTTACCGGCGTTCCGGTTGGCACTCCGCAGTCAACTCCGGCATGAATCGAAGTATCGGTTGTACCGTTGGCGTAAGCGTAAACGCGGCGGTCACCGTAATCGCTTGTTCTCCTTGTGGATGTTACAGGCGGCGTAAAAAGCCCGTCAGAGTAGATTTCTTTTCCCGTTCTGCTGATTATTGCCCAAAGTATATTAGATTCCAGTGTTTTTTGAGGGTCAGGCACGGTGCGTAGATCGGTATTCGCCTGGTTTAGCGGAATGGTTTCCGAATTAAACACGCGGTTTTCTATCGTAAAAGGCAGATCGCGGATTATTCCGCTGTCCGCTTCAATGCGGATAAGGGCGCTGCCTATGCGGGCGGTGGAAGGAACCGCCATGACTGCCGCTTTGACGCCCTGCAATTCTTCACCCAAATCGAAAAAAGAGGCTTTTGTCAGCCGTTCCCCCCTGGAGTTCAGAAGTACCGCGTTGAAGGTCTTGCCTTTAGAGTCGCCGCTGTAAGCTACAGTTACCGGTTCCCCGGGCCTGGCGGCAGGCGGAATAATGGCAAAGACGGGCTCGTCTACAATAGGAAAGGAAACGGCAAGCTCTTCGACTGCTTGTTCTTCAATTTGATCTGTTGAGAGCTGCTCTTGCTGAGGAGTCGATTCTTTTTGGGACTTCGCACAGCTCAGGAGTAAGATTATTACTAATAATGTACTCACGCCATAGAACCAACGGTAGAGCTCGCAAAGGCGCGGAGAAAAGATATAGATCAGATCTTTGCGTCCTCTACCTTCGGTTCTTAGGCGCCTCTGCGTGATAAATTTTGAAAATTTTTCCATTTCCTACTCTCCGCTCCTTTTTAAATCACTTATCACAAGCTGAGGCGTTTCCTTGCCGTTAAACCAGTTTCTTGCAACCCTGAAAACCACGTCAACTTTGTCCCCAAGATCGAAATCCCTCTTAACTTTATCCACCGCCTGCCAGTAAACAGCGGGCCATTTGTGGTTCTGAGTGTCCAGGGTAAGTTTAACATGCTTTGCCTCAGGTTTTCCCATCAGACTTATTTCACTGATTTTGATGTTTCTGGTTAAAAAAGTTAGGCTTTCGTTCCCTTCCCCATACGGCTCAAAACGATCCAGCAGGGTGAGAAGTTCGGGATTCAGGTAGGAAAGGGGGAGTTCGGCGTCTATTTTTATTGTTTCGCTGTCTTCTTCATCCGACAGAATAATTTCAGCGGCTTTGGATTTTAAACGTTCCAGAAAAGACTCCCAATTCGCTTTGGTTATGCTAAAACCTGCCGCAAAATCGTGGCCGCCCCAGTCAAGAAAAAGATCGGAACAGGGTTCCAGAATAAAACTAAGATCGTATCCGCGGATTGAACGAAGGGATGCGGTAAAAACTTCTTCGCCGAAAGAGACCACAATGGCGGGAACATTGAAGCGCTTTGTAAGGCGGTTTGCCATTATGCCCGTTACGCCTCTGGGGATAGAGGAGCCGTATGCGACGGCAAGTTTGTTGTGATATACCTGCATATTTCCCGCCGCCAAAGGTTCTGCTTCCGTCCAGATTTCTTCGCCGATTTTTTTTCTCTCCTCGTTCATGTTTATCAGTTCATGGGCCAGGCGATCACGTTCCCGCGCATCCTTTTCCAATAAAAGATCGAGGGCCTTTTTGGGGTTACCCATGCGGCCGGCGGCGTTAATCGCGGGGGTTAAAATCCATGAAACCTCGTGGGCTCCGATTCGCCTGCCGGACAGATCCAGCTTAAAAAGCAGGTCAGAAAGACCGGGTCTTGGCTTTTCCATGATGGATTGCAGGCCCTGTTTCACGATTATCCTGTTCTCGTTTTTAAGGGGCATAATGTCCGCAAGGGTTCCAAGGCAGGCCAGTTGAAGGTCCATCCTGTCATCCGCGCCGAATAACTTTTCCCTTTGCCATATAAACGAAGTAAAAAGGTTGACAAATACGTCTATTTCGCTTGTTTCCCTGTCCTGATACTTAGCTATCCGCGAAAGCTCTTTAATTCTGAGCAGGGTTTTACCCGCCGTCTGAGGGATCTCCTTGCCTATTTCGCCTGAAATGTCCTGCATATAAATTTCTACCCCGCTGCCGAAGATCTGCGCCAGGGTGCGTTTTTGAAGCGTAGCGTCCCATGCTAAAATCTGCTGGCCTTCTAGGAAAGCGGGCAGGCGGGTCTCGCTGATTTTTACCGCGCCGGGCACGACCGTTTCGGTAAGGCTGTCAATAAGCGCCAGATTCCTGAGTTTGGCAATTTCTATTACCCAGGAATTGTTGAGCGGGCGCGTGTTCAGAAGGCATACAGACTGCCCGTATAGTTCGCTTTTTATGGCAAAACGCAGGGCGGCAACGAGTTTGTAAACCACGGCGCATCCGGCCAGATCCCTGAAAAGTTTGGGCGAAAGTTTCGGGTTCACGATGGCCAGGGCGGGGGGAAGGTTTTCCTGGGGGTTGTGATGGTCAGTTATAATTACATTCACCCCCAGCTCTTCCGCTCTTTTTATCTCTTCAAAATTGGAAATGCCGCAATCCACTGTAATTATCAGCGTTCCGTAAGCGGCGGCAAAGTCTTCGACCGCTTTTAACGAGAGGCCGTAAGGTTCATCACCCGAGGGCAGCCGGCAGCTTACGTCCATTCCCAGGGAGCTTAAAAAACCCGCAACCAAAGCCGTGCTGGTTATGCCGTCCACGTCGCGATCGCCAGAGATCAGAACCTTTTCGCCCTCTTCTTTTGCTGCTAGGATACGTTCTACCGCGTCTTCCATACCCGGCAGTTCAAACGGGTTCCCCAGACGGCGCACATCGTCTTCCAGAAAGTATTGAATTTCCTCACCTGAAGTTATATCGCGGCGCGCCAAAATAGACGCCGTTAAGAGATCGCAGCCGTATTTGGATGAGAGGTTTTTTACCAGTTCAGGAGAAATATCCCGCTTTTCCCACTTCATTTAACGTTCCAAATTATATCCCATTCCAGGTGGGGAGTCTCCTTCCAATGGCGGTAGCCAGTACCGCCTGGGAAAGGGCTTTGGCCTGCTCAAAAGAGGGGTCATCCGGTGTTAGCCTTTCCAGGGCGGCAGGGGGAAGGGACTCAATTTCCTTTAGCCAGAGCCGCGCTCCGCCTCCAAGACGAAGAAGGGAATCTGTGTTTCCTTTGCCTATGTTTAGCGAACATTTTTCACAGAGAAGGGCTTCTTTCCTGGTAAAATACCATAGTACATCTTCACGTTGCGCTTCACAAGTGCAGGAAGCGCAGGCGGAAAGCTCAGGCTTTACACCCAGGATTTGCGCCCAATGCCAGAAAAAGTAAACTGCCAGACGGGGACATAGGGCGGCGGATGCTTCGTTAAGCGCATCTAGAACGGCTCCGGCGAGTCTTACGGCTAAAGGCCAGTTTCCCCCGCCGCCCTGGGAAGTCAGTATAGTTTCCGCCACAGCGTCCGCGGCCATCGTCCTCTCCCAAAGTTCCCGGATGCCCGGCCTGTAAGATTGAACGTCAAAGTCGCTTACTTTATTGGAATCTTTCACCGGTTCATGGTAAATCCAGAGTTTCCCCTCGTGAAATGGAGCAACGTATGCCCGCAGGCGGCTTTTTGGCCCCCCATAAACGGTCGCTTTTAACAGTCCCTGTTCGGCGGTAAGAAACCAGGCTTCTCTGTTTGATTCCCCGGATGCTTTTACCCGGAGAGTCAGCGCCTGGCAGGTGTAATTACGGGACATGAGGTATTATAACAGGGAATATAATACAGTCGAATGTCGTTTCTTTAATCGTCATAATGCCCCTTGCATTGTAGGATTTCAATCGATTCACCTTTAAACAAATATACAAGCCTGTTGATCTCGTCAATTCGTCGGCTCCAGCCGTCCCGATGCTTCAATGGCTCAGGTTTGCCAATACCGTCATTCCCGTTCCGTGTAATATCCCTAAGCAGCACATTAATACGCCTGAGCGTTTTTTTATCGGTTTCCTGCCAGAATAGGTAATCTTCCCATGCTTTTTCGGCGAAGATTATCCTAATCATCCGCCATTGTCTCCAGTTCTTCCAGGGTCTTGATAATTACCTGGCCTTGCTTAATCTGCCCTGCCGCCTCATCAATCGCAGCCAGATTGCGTTCGCTGTAGAAAGGGTCAACCGACACATCAAAGGGAATACGCTGCTCACGGCTAACCTTTTTGGCAAAGATGGTAAATGCAGTAGTCATATTCAGACCCAGTGTCCGGCAGGTCTCTTCCATCGATTTCTTCAAATCTTCATCCATGCGGATATTTACCAAAACTTGCGCCATTTTTTACCCCTGAACTTATTGTACATAAATGTAAATACGTTGTAAAGATAGTAATAAAGCTGTATCGAACCTAAACCAACACGAACTTGATGTTAGAAAACCATTATTAACCTTATATTCATGCGTTTGTCGTGTAAGATAGGACGCTTTTTCTTGTCTTTTAGTACGGATTCAGATATACTAGATTGTGAACCGCAGAACATCCTTTCCCCGGCTGGAGCCTGACCCGAAGGCGCTTGAATATTACAGGCTTTCCGGGAGTGAGCACGGCAATTCATGGGCAAAGCTGGCGGAAATCAGCCTCTGGGCATCCGGGGATTATTCCGTTTCCAATCTTGGTAGAATCCGCGCGGCGGTAGAAACGCTGAACAATTCTTCCGCGCTTCCGAAAGCGGCAAAAGAAAGGGCGGAATTCATCCTTGGGTTCATGCATAAAAATTTGTTAAAATCTTATTCACATAATCAAACCAGAATCGGCGCACTTCTTTCCAATGGCAGATTCAACTGCGTTTCCTCCGCGGTGCTGTATATGGTTCTTTGCAGATCAGCCGGCCTCTATGTCCGCGGGGTAAAGACCAAAGACCACGCTTTTGCGATTCTTCACACCGGTGAATCGGATATTGATGTCGAGACCACCAACCCCTACGGTTTTGATCCGGGCAGCCGCAAGGAGTTCAGCGATCATTTCGGGAGAGTGACGGGATTTGCCTACGTGCCTGCCCACAAGTACCGGGATCGCCAGACAATCGGCCAGATAGAACTTGTTTCCCTTATTATGAATAACAGGATTGCCGAGCTTGAAAGCGGGGGCAATTATGCCGATGCCGTTCCGCTCGCGATTGACCGCACGGCTCTGTTAATGGGCAATTTGTCAGATGCCAGGCCGGATGCTGCGGAAAAATCTCATGGGCCGATTTTTGAACACCCCTTCAAAGATCTTATGGATCGGCTTTTAAACTACGGCGCAAGCCTTCTGAATGCGGGCAGGGAGGAAGACTGCCTTGCGTGGGCGGCTGCGGCTTCATCCATGCTTCCAAATGAAAGCCGATGGCAGGAATTTGTCTTTGCGGCGGCAAATAACCGTATTGCAAGATATATAAAAGCGGGCAAACCTGCGGACGCAAGAGTTTTTCTCGGAAGCCAAAAAAGGCTGATAAATCAGGTTCATTACGCGAAGCTTGAGGCCATCGTCATTGACGCGGAACGATTGGATTTTCACAATCGATTTGCCGCCGCATGGAACAAAAAAAACTTTGAAGAAGCGGGGCGTATCCTGAACAAGGGCCTTGCGGAATTTCCCGATGACCGGCAGCTTTTATCGGATAAGGCAGCCATAAAGAAACATGAATGACTGATGTTGAATGTGAATATTGGGATGAATAAATTACCAAAATAATTTGTACAATGTGTGTACTATTTTATACACTGTTTCGCGTAATTGCGGGCGTGGCGGTTATACCCAAAAACATATATTTTTTTTTAACTGTATAAATCAAAGCAAATTCCATCCCCGTGCAGTAACAGGGTATGAAACTTTTAATGCCTTTCACCCGTTCCTATGGGGAAATCAAGCGCCTTGCCAGGGAAAATGCCGAACTGGCCAAGCCCCTTAGCCCCACAACCGACTTCGTTTTCAAAACCCTCTTTTCGGGCAAAGACGAGGATTCCAGGGAAGCCCTCAGGCTTCTGCTCTCCAGCTGCATCCACCGCCAGGTTCTGGATTTCAGTCTGCAGAACACCGAAATGCTCCCGAACTTCCTCATGGGAAAGCTGTTCCGCCTTGACGTTCACGTCACCTTAAACGACGGCGAGCAGGCCGACATCGAAATGCAAGTGAACCGCACCGACGACGACCTGAAGGCCCGTTCCCTCCTTTACGCAAGCCGCCTGCTTGAAAGCCAGCTGGGGAGAGGAGAAGACTTCAAGGACGAAGCTATGATAAAAATATGCGGTTATTCGGTATAGTGTAGGTGTTCGGTAGGATCCGGGATCCGAGAACAATTACCGGTTGTAACGTTTGCTGGGGCAGAAAACTGACCCCGTAAGGACGAGCTATGATAAAAATATGCGGTTATTCGGTATAGTGTAGGTGTTCGGTAGGATCCGGGATCCGAGAACAATTACCGGTTGTAACGTTTGCTGGGGCAGAAAACTGACCCCGTAAGGACGAATAACAACCGGTAACCGCATTTGCTCCTTGGGGGATAGCCCTGACAGCGTTATCA
>Ga0268262_10006398_pt1 | contig 11314 bp, 14 predicted proteins | sample TergutNc150P3_FD_190354 | JGI IMG/M metagenome (GOLD analysis project Ga0268262, IMG submission 190354) | Nasutitermes corniger P3 segment gut microbial community from laboratory colony in Florida, USA - Nc150 P3 (SPAdes) (version 2) | ecosystem: Host-associated > Arthropoda: Insects >...
AGAGTTGAAATACATTGAAAATGAGTTGCATAAGCGGAAACAGTTGGGGAAAGTGGCAACGGTTGCGGGAATTGCAACGGTGTCATTTGGAATGGCGGTGATGAGTGCGACAACGATTTCCTCTTGTGCAGGTGGCATAGATAGTTCACGCGATAGACCAGAACCGCCTCATGTTGATACAATACCATTGGACAGCAACGGCGTACCCACAGCGGAATGGTATGAGAGCAACAACGAAACCGAAATGCCATGAATTACGGAAAAGAAGTTTGTAAAACGTTGAAAGGCATCCGCCAAGAGATTGCGGATAAAAACGAAATTGCGTACTCAACCACGGAATGCGATGTTGAGGGTGAATGATAGTGGAATCAAAAAAACTTAAAAGAAGTCTGTTTGGAATAGCGTAAAGGATTTTGTGTAAGTAAAAATATCTTTTTTTGAATTAATACTAATAATCATTTTTCGTTCAATCATTTTTCAATATCTTCTATGCTTGGCAATACCGATTTGTAATTTTCAGGCAGAAGCCGTGAAAAGCCGAACAACAATATCGCGTCCCAAATCCCAATACTGACGCAACATTTCGCTGTTCACCGTTACCATTTCCTTTATCTGACTTTGGCGAATGCGGACTTTCAAATCTATCAGCCACTGCTTTAAATCGGGGTCTTTGATGATGTTCATAATCTTGCTGTGTTTTTACAAACCTTACTATTTTGTCAAACTCTTTGTACCAGTAAAGCAGCAAAATATCCAAATAGGCTCATTAAAACAATCAAAACAAACAAAATAACTGTGATTATGTTAATTGCTTTCTTCTCAAATTTGTAGAAAATCCACAAAATACCAATGAATAGCGAAATCCACAAAAATGCTTCGGGATAACCAATTATGTGTTCCATAAAAGACAGTTTTGTAAAAATAAAACCGTCAATTGAACCGCCCGCAGCCGCAAAAGTTGATAATACAGACAAACCCAAAATCAAAAGTCCTAATTTCAGAAAACCATATTTTCCTTCTGTAAAAACTTTTCGTATCGGCAACAATACCAATGCCATGATGACACCGCGAATGATTTGTAAACAAACGCTAAGTATAATAATTATGTCAGTTAGTGGTTTCATAAACAGCGAAAGAGTGCCGCTTACAAATACTTTATCGTAATTAAACACATTCTTAGCAAATATACCTGCAATAAAGTAAGCAATGGTATGTGCTACAATAACCCGCCACGCAAATTTTAAATTTTCTTTACTTTCGCCTTGCATTTTCTTTTATTTTTCAAATTCTTTCGCCAACTCGCTCAAATTCACATTTCCTTCGCCCATCGCACGAATTTCCCCCATAATACTGTTTATTTTATCCGCATCATTGGTATCTTTCCGAGCGGGTGAGAATTTACCCTGCAAAGTTTTCATTTGAGAAAGTATTTCCGCCTTGGTTATTTTCTTGAATTTCAGAGCCGTTAATATCCCCTCAAAATCCATTTCGGGACTGATAAACAGTTGTTTCAACATCTTGTACGCAATGGCAGTATCTAACTGATTTTTCTTCAAAAACACAAACAAATCATAAATGCGGTCAATGGCAAAGGGGATAGTTTTGTACTGTCCGTGCAAATGTTTGAGGCGTTGTCCGAAAAATACCCCGATAAATTTGGGATTTGTCCCCGTCTCCTCAATGATGCGTTTCATCAAAGAATAATAATTTTTCGAGAAAATATATTTACGGGTATCTTCTGGCATCTGCCACAATGTGAACTGGTTATATCTTTGAGACAAATCTTCGGGTATGTTTTTCCGCAGATTTTCAATATGGGTCTCTGCCAGCGGAATGGGAACGGAATCCGTGTCGGGATACATGCGGTCAGCCCCGGGCAACACGCGTTCAAAAATGGTTGTGCCGTCTGCAAAACTCTTGCGGGTTTCGTTCGGAACGCCCTCAAATGCCATCAATGCACGTTCTTCAATCACATCTAAAGCCGTTTTAATATCCGCTTCTTCTCCCCAAAAAACGATTTGCGCATCATCTTTGTTTGCTTTGACCGTTTTTGCAATCTGTTCCCAATTTTTTTCGTCAAAAACAGGTTTCAAATCTTCCGAAGAGGTCATATTGGGTTTTTCGATGCAGGCAATCACTTTGAGGCGGTTTGCAAATTCATCGTAAAAAGGGTGTTCGGGCTGGGCGAAATGAGACAGTAAATCCTTGAAATACGGCAAATTAACCGCATACATTTTCTCTTCTCTTCCCGTTAAATCTTTCACCGTTTTAAACAGCGCGGGAAAATCTTTTGCATTCAATTCTGCATAATTCATTTTCCAATCCGCTTTCTTACAGCGTTTTAGTAATATTTCGCGGATATGCAGCAATGCCCACTGGCGAAATGCTTCATTATGAGACAGTTCGGGTATCCATTTCGTATGTGCAACTCCTTTTATCTCAACGCGCGTACCGCCTTTGCAACTCACATTTACATCTTCCCGACCCGCACCGATGCCCGTCCGCACCTTGTTTGTACTGCGGTTCAAGAAACGAATATGGTCGCAGGCTTCTTTCAAATCTTCGGGGTTCATCAATTCGGGAGCGGTAACCGTTTCGATAAGCGGCATTCCCAGACGGTCGGTACGGTAAATCCGTCTGTGTCCGATGTCTGAAATTTCCCGACAGGAGTCTTCCTCAATACTTAATTGTATCAAATTCACTTTTTTCCCATTTTTCAGCGTAATTTCCCCGTCAATTCCGATGATTGCCGTCCGCTGAAAACCCGCAGGGATAGAGCCGTCCAAGTACTGTTTTCTTGTAATATGCACTTCTCCAACGATTTTCAATTTGGACAAAAGCGAAATCTCAATGGCAATATCCAGCGCTTCACGGTCGATAGGGAAGGGGGGGGTATCGTCCACTTCGTAGGTACAAGCCGTCTTGTTTACAATGCGGTAAACAATTTCTTTCCTTGTTTTAAACTCCATCAGCGCCGTTCCGTCATATTCTCCCAGTTCGGAAAGGGTGGGGCGCATGTGGCGTATCAATTCCGCATCGTACTCGTCCAGTTTTTGGAAAAATCCCGCAGGACATTTGCAAAACAACTTCCTTTTCGTCAATAATTGTTGGTGTACTTCCAGCCCTGACATAAAGCCAATTCTATCATAGTCAGCCTGTGTTGCATCTTTGCGGTTTACGTAACCAATCGACTTTTTGCTTAATTCGTAATTCTTTACAGCGTTATTTTCGTTCACGTATCTGTTGTTTAAATGTTGTTAATCAATTATTTATTAAAAATAGAGCCTTATTTGAGGCTGAAATTCAAAGATAGCATTTTTTTTTCAATTAAAAAGGTTCTTTTGAAAAAAATCATTGCAGCAACTATTCTTTCACCAATTTCCTGTACAAAATGCCATTTCCCGTATAAATTTTCACAAAATAAATTCCATTTGCCAAATGCGAAATATCAATTGTGCCTCCCCCGTCCCCTCCGAAGGAGGGGAGTTTCCCCCCTTCGGGGGGATTAAGGGGGGCTATTCTGCCATAAATATCATAAATTTCAACATTGTTTGCAGGCTCGGCGATTTCGATGCGGAGATATGAGTGAGCAGGATTTGGATAGATATTCGGATTTTTATTCTCTATATCCTTGATACCCACTGTAATATTCCCGACATTATGAGTACTTACCACATAATTCCCTGCACTGTCTATCACCGTAAAATTGTAATCCCCGTTCGCAGTAACGGTGAATTGATTGCTCGACTGGTAAGTCCCGCCATTCATCGAATAGCCCGCAATGCCACTCAAATCGTCGCTCGCAGATACCGTAATCGTTACCGTTTCGGTGGCGGCATCGCTCGGACTGTGGGTGATGCTGGCGATAACAGGCTTGTTTTTGTCTATCTTGCTCTCGGATGCCGAGACTGTTCCCTCATTTCCCGCTAAATCGGTGGCGGTAACGGTTACTTCTCCCGTATCTGAAACTTGTTTTGTAAAGGTCGTGCCTGTGCTTGCACCGTTCCAGCCGTCTGGGCTTTTCACTATTTCGTTGAAAGTGGCATCCAAAGTCTGTTGGCATTCGTCCAATTTGTACTGTTTGGGGTGAGGGGTGCCGTTGGAGGTGTTTTGTCTATATTTATTGGTACTTTGACCGTATTCCCAACGGTATCTTGAAATTCGACCGTGTCCGTAATATCTTGATTGTAAGGTTTTTGCAATTTTATATAAAAATCTGAATTATACGGCGTTCCTACTCCCTCCCAATCTGTTGCTTCTGTGGGTTTTGCGGGTTCGTTGAAAGCAAGAGTTACCGTTTTATCGTAGTTAGTCAGTTCTGGGTGGTCTATTTGGATGTCTGGGTAATCTATCGTATTATCTTCTACAGGTACAGCTTTCAATTTAATGGTAAAAGAAATTCCTGGTATCCAATCTCCGTTTGTATGTGTAAAGAAAATAGCATTATCTCCTTCATTTACTAACCATAAATCTTGCGGAGTAAGAGCGATTTCCCAACTGCTATCTGAATTTTGTGGCAAAAAATTTGCATATTCTCCTGTCTGATAGGCTGTTTCATTAACAATTAACATTGTTCCATTCAATATTTTTGAAGCGTTAATTCTTATTGTGTCATTCGGAACGATTTCGGCTGTTCCAAATTCCCTTGCTTTTAATGTGGCAGTGGTGGTGATTATTCGATGGTATGATTTATAATTAACTGCAAACCAATCATTTACTGCACTTAAACTACCTCTTTTAAAAACATTATTTGGAACATCTAATGTAATAAATGGTTGTCCACCCATTGCTACAGTTTGTGCAGTTCCCCCATGGGTCACAGACCGCATACCCCAAGCAGAAGCCGAAAATGATTTTAACATTTACCCCAATCCAACCAGCGGACAATTGAAAGTAAAAAGTTGAAAATTGAAAGAGTTGAAATTTACGGCAAAAACATTGTCAATTATCAACGGTCAATTCAATTGATGTTTCTCATTTGGCAACAAGCATGTATTTCATAAAATTAATCACCGAAGATGATGCCATTGTCTAAAAGGGCGTACTTGCGACACAGAACAAGCAAAAGCAGTTATACTCATAAACGATTACGCAGTGCATTTCTGAGTATTAGGCGAAATATGCCTTACTTGTGGACTTTCTACGACCATATTCAGTTAGGTATTCCAAACACGAACAATGCTTTAGAGGGGATATTTGCCAATTTGAAAAACAAATTACGTAATCATGCAGGATTGTCAAAACAGCATTGTCAAAAATTTATAGATGAATATTTTAAAGAAACTTTTAAATTCGGCAGAATGGATTAATCTATACTGAAAAATCAACACTTTTGATTATTAAGCCCCAAAATGCTTGTTTACTATTTTTATTGGTTGAAAATTTACAATGCAAAACCCTTGAAGCAAAACACCTTACGCCTTTCGACATGCCTAATTTGCTAAAAATCAACGAGTTATAAAGTTGCGCGGGGAGGCAATTGGTAAATGTTTGATAATCAGACCGCTTGCAGGTGTTTTTTTGTCAACTTCCGCCGTTAAAGCAACGGTTCTCTTCGGTACTGTTTCTATCATTACCCTAATCATTTTCAAACTTTTGAGCGGAAAACGAGACTCGAACTCGCGACCCCGACCTTGGCAAGGTCGTGCTCTACCAACTGAGCTACTTCCGCATTTTTTTGTACCTCGGGCGGGACTTGAACCCGCACGACCGCAATGGTCACGGGATTTTAAGTCCCGCGTGTCTACCAATTCCACCACCAAGGCAAGACTTTTTTAGACTTTTGAGCGGAAAACGAGACTCGAACTCGCGACCCCGACCTTGGCAAGGTCGTGCTCTACCAACTGAGCTACTTCCGCATTTTTCAGAATTTGCAAAGATACCATTTTTTTTTCAATTAATCGGCTAAAATTGACTGTTGAGAATGATTTTTTTTTCACTTTTTTTTGAAAATATTGATTTTTAGAATGTTAAAAAATAAAAAAAAACATAAAATTTGGGTTTGTTTTTTGAAAATTTGGATTTAGGTGATATTTTACGATAAAAACATCCCCCTATTAATGTTTAATGAAAAGCAAAGATAGAATATTTCCCCAAGAAAAATGGAAAAATATTTTTAAATTATTGATTTTGAATAATAAAAATATTAGTTAGGCGTGTGGAAAGTCGCAAAAAAGAGGAGAAAACAAGGAAAAAACAAAAATTGAATAGAGTATCCTTTAATGAATTTGTATCATTTTGAAAAAAAATGGAAAAAAGAAAAAAAAACAGAGCAAGGTAAAATCATTAAAAATTAGACATTATTGCTTGTATCAATAGCGCAACGCTATTGATACAAGCCCTTTCAGGGCGGTGAATTATTTTGTAAAATATACATAATGAAAACAATAAATAGGCAATTCTCCCGTTTATCAACCAAACACATACAATATTATGTTTACAGCAGAAATCACAGGAACGGCATATTTCATCTCCGATTGCCACTTCGGACTGCCCGACAAACGCCAAAGCGATGAACGGGAAAAACGCGTTGTTGCCTTTTTGAAAAGCATCGAAAACGAGGTTACGCATCTGTTTTTGTTGGGCGATATTTTTGATTTTTGGTTTGAATATAAATATGTTGTACCGAAAAACAATATTCGTTTTTTGGGGAAATTGGCGGAACTGTCCGACAAAGGCGTGCAGATTTATTACATTTTGGGCAACCACGACATGTGGAATTTCGGCTACCTCAAAAACGAATTGAACTTAATTCAACTGACAGGCATTCACGATTTTCTGATTAACGGGAAAAAGGTACGCCTCGGACATGGGGACGGTCTCGACCCCAAAGATAAGGGTTATTTGCTCATCAAATGGATTTACAGCCGCAAATTCAATCAGCGGTTGCTGGCGGCATTGCCTACCCGTTGGGCGTTTGCGATTGCACGTGCGGTCTCGTTGAAAAGTCGAAATGCACATTTGGAGGAAGACCGCATTTTTAAAAATGAGGAAAAAGAACCGATAATCGCTTACTGCAAACAGGTTTTGCAAACGGAAAATTTTGATTTTTTCCTCTTCGGACATCGGCATTTCCCCATCGATTGGGCATTAAATGACAATTCCCGTTACATAAATGTCGGCGATTGGCAATTTTATGACAGTTTTGCCGTTATGGAAAATGGAAAATGCAAATTAATCATTAGAAATCAACAATAAAAACCAAAATTTCAACAGATATGGACAAGAGTACAATTGAGGTCTGCGACCTGATTAAAACCAAAATGGGACTGAAACAGGCAGTTTTTGAAAATGCAGAGAAATGTTTCAGCATGTTTAAAGAGATAGCCAAAACCTATCCCGAAGCCTATCAATCACTTCACCCCGACTCTGGAATTGAGGTGAAATATGAAAGCAAACTGCCTTTGAGTTTTCAGTTGCGGTTTGGCAGCGACATTCTGTATTTCACCATGCACAGCAATGTTTTTGCCTTCAATCGCGACCATGAAGTGATGCGGATGCCGTATCTGCGGGAGGACAAAAATCATGCGTATTGCGGTGTAATCAGCATTTATAATTTCCTTACCGATTCGCTTTTGTACAACCGTCCCAACGATTTGGGTTATCTGATTGGACGGCTTTTCATCAATGATGAAAACCACTGTTATATTGATGGGAAACGGGAAGTCGGGCAGGTGTACCACAATTTCAGCACCACGGTTTTCGACCATAATTTTGCGGTGATGTTTCTGGAGGCAGCTATTCAGTACACGATTAATTTTGACCTTTTAGCCCCCCCTTACGAAATGGTAAAGGAAATCAGCGTCAATGAAATGCAAGAACTTGAAAATAAACAGATTTCGCTGAAAACGGGGAAACGGTTGGGGTTTCGCTTTCAGGCGGATATACAATAAAGGCTACTATATACAAGTTTACGATAAAGAAAAAGAGCGGCAAAATTGCCTAAATGGTTTTCTACAAAGGAACATGATGTTTTTTTGACAAGTAGTATAATCGCCAAAACAAATCGTCCTCTTAAATTTAAAACAAATCATCCTTTTTTTGAGACGCGCGCTCACTCCTGAAGTCTATCTTCAGCCAGCCTCACATAATCCTCATTCAGTTCTATTCCTACGTAGTTCCTGCCGAGTTCTAACGTCACAAGAGCCGTAGTCCCCGCCACCATGCAACAAAACAACTCCGTTTTAATTTTATTCAAAAGCATTTTTCTGTGATTAAATATACGAATTTGCAAAGATAATACTTTTAATTGAAAATAGAAAGTTGAAAATTGAAAATTTTGTTTTCTCAACCATGATTTACTTGTTTTAATGATTTGCACGATTAAAAATAATCAAGTCTGTTGTTATGAAAAAAAAATTGATACCCTACAATATTTTCAACAATTTTTCGTATATCAAGCAAAAGAAACTTTATAACTTTACAAACTTTAAGAACTTTATAAACTCAAAAAAGAGATGAAGAAATTATTTTTTGCACTTGTTTTAATGGGAGTGTGTTTGTCGGGGCAGACGCAGGGTTTTGTTGCATCAAGCCGTCTGGATACCAACGTCATGCTGATTGGCGACCAAGTAAAATGGACGCTCGAAATTGCAGGGAAACAGGGAAAAAAAATTGTATTCCCGCACTTTTGCGATACCTGTCTATCTGGTTTTGAGATAGTTGCCCGTTTGCCTGTGGATACCGTTTCGGCAGAGGGCAAAACGGTTTTGTCGCAAACTTTCACCCTGACTTCTTTTACAGAGGGAAACTATATTTTCCCCGCTATTCCTTTTTATGATGCCGATTCCGTGCTGTTGGCAGAGACACAAGAAATTGATTTACAGGTCAAAACGGTTGAGGTTGACACGCTTTTACCTATCAAGGACATCAAAGAGCCGCTTTCCGCACCCATTACTTGGAAAGAACTGTTGTTGTACGGCGGGATTTCCGTAGCGGCGGCGGCGGTTTTGACGGGTATTATCTTGCTAATCCGCTATTTAAGACGGAAAAAAACACCGACCTCCATTGTAAAGGAAAAACCGAAAATTCCTGCCCACATTCTCGCTTTGAATGCACTGAATAAACTGTGGCAGAAGAAATTATGTGCTTCGGGACAGGTAAAAATGCACTATTCGGAATTGAGCGATATTGTGCGGACGTACATTGAAAACCGCTGGGAGATAACGGCTATGGAAATGGTGTCTTCGGAAATTATTGCCTCGCTGGAAAATTGCAAAATACCGCTTGCCCAAATGAAAAAGTTGGAACAAATGCTTTTTTTAGCTGATATGGTGAAATTTGCAAAAGCCTACCCCTTGCCCGACGAAAACACCTTGCATTACAATAACATGGTGGAATTTGTAGAAATGACATCCATTAACCCAAATATAGCCCCCGAAACTTTATAAACTTTAAGAACTTTATAAACTTTAAGAACTTTATAAACTTTACAAACTTTAAAACTTTACAAACTAAAAATGAATTACTTAACATACTTGCGAAATTTAGAATTTGCCGATAAAGGCTACTTGTGGATATTGACCCTTATCCCCTTGCTGATTGTGTGGTACATATTGAAACACCGTCAGTTACATGCTACTTTTTCCGTTTCTGTCGGGAAACCTTTTTTTCAAACGCCCTCTATCAAAAACCGCTTTCGACATTTGCCTTTTATAATCAGAATGTTGGTTTTGTGTTTTGTTGTTGTGGCGTTGGCACGTCCGCAGTCGTCCCTTTCGCACAAAAAAGTTGATGTTGAGGGGATAGATATTGTGATGGCGTTGGATATTTCGGGTACGATGATGGCGATGGATTTTAACCCTAACCGTCTGGACGCCTGTAAGAAAGTAATAAAAAGTTTTGTAGAAGGCAGACCCACCGACCGTATCGGACTGGTTGTCTATGCGGGCGAAGCCTATACCAAATGTCCGCTCACCTCCGACCATGCTACTTTTTTGTCCGCTTTGGAAAAAGTGAAATATGGCGTGATTGACGACGGAACAGCAATCGGAGACGGTTTGGGAACGGCTATCAACCGTTTGCGGGAAAGCAAAACCAAAAGCAAAGTGATTATCTTACTGACTGACGGTGAGAACAATCGGGGTTATATTGACCCGCGTTCAGCCGCCGAACTCGCCAAAGATTTCAATATCCGCGTGTACACTATCGGTTGCGGAACTGTCGGAGTAGTCCCTGCCAGCATCCCAGGTTACGGCACGCAAATGATGCGGGTAAGCATTGACGAACCTTTGCTGAAATACATCGCCAAAGTAACAGACGGACTGTATTTTAGAGCAGCAAACAAAGACAAGCTGAAAGCAGTGTATGCAGAAATAGATAAAATGGAAAAGACACGCATCAGCGAAACGCATTTTACCAATAAATCAGATGAGTTTTTCCCTTTTCTGCTTTGTGCGATTGCTTTGTTTTTGTTGGAGATAGCACTGCGTTATACGGTGTTGCGGGTGCAGCCGTAACGAAAACTGTTTTATTGCTTAATTATTTTTACCGTTGTATTTGAAATTCTTAAATAATACATTCCGTTTGCCAAATGTGAAATATCAATGCGTATGCTGTTATCTTGTAGAGACGTGGCATGCCGCGTCTCTACTTTTCGACCGTAAATATCATAAATTTCAATATTATTCATAATTAATTCTTCGCTGTAAATTGTCAAAATCCCTGTGGTTGGGTTGGGGTAGATGCGGATATTTTTTCCCTCTTCGGTAATGGAAGTTACGCCCAAACTGCCTACGCTTACCTTGCAACTGTCCCGCAAATGCCATGTCGCAGAAGACATTACAACATAAGTCTCTCCATAAGAAACCGCTTTAAGTCTGCCCAGCGAATTGACCGTTACAATATTGTCATTATTGCTATGCCAAACAATATCTTTGCAGGCATTGGTCGGAGTGAAAGTAGGCGTAAGAAACACCATTTGATTGAGATAAGGAATATTAATCTCTTTCTGTAACGACATGGAAACCAGCGGAATTATTTGTGCAGACACCACAATAACCGTGTCCCGAACAGAACAGTTATTTGCCTCTTTCACGGTTACCCTGTAAACGCCCAATGTTAAATTAACCGCCTCATTTGCATTATTGGTTGTCCTTTTAATTATTCTATGCGTATTCGTATCTTCTATTGAAATATTATAAGGTTTTGTTCCGCCTGTAAGTTGAAAGGCAATTTGCCCGTTGCTGTCAAAACAGATTGCCTCTATAGGAAGTGCCGAAAATGAAAAAGGTGCTGGTTCTAAAACAGTTATCGTATCCCGCAATTCACAACCCGTGGTATCTTTGCCGTAAAAATAATAACTGCCTGCTTTCTG
>Ga0268262_10006399_pt1 | contig 11311 bp, 9 predicted proteins | sample TergutNc150P3_FD_190354 | JGI IMG/M metagenome (GOLD analysis project Ga0268262, IMG submission 190354) | Nasutitermes corniger P3 segment gut microbial community from laboratory colony in Florida, USA - Nc150 P3 (SPAdes) (version 2) | ecosystem: Host-associated > Arthropoda: Insects > Digestive...
CCCGTGGGATTATTCGGTTTCCCCGGATCACCTCCGCCGAAGGGGAATTGGTCATAGAGTACACCAACGTTCCAGCCCGCTCCGCCTATGAACCCGATATTGCCCGCTGAAAACTGCGCCCTCTGCTGATCGTCGCTCAGGGTCTCCATACCGGGGAAGAACGCGCCGGCATCCCTTACCCGCCCAAGCATCTCGTAATAGGGAGTGAAATCGGCAAACTGAAATTTGCCTTCGGTATAATTCCAAAACATGTGGCCTATTGAGTTGGTGGCCGTATATTCGCCCAGCCAGACAGTGAAGTCGGGGCTCCAGGCCAACGGCATGGCGTAGCCGTAGATTTTCCCGGGTTCAAGTTTGCTGATCTTTATTGCCGCTTCCTCAAATTCCGCCCAGGTTCTGGGGGGAGCGGAATATCCTGCGCGCTGGAGCAAAGCTTTGTTATAATGGAAACCTGAATACCAGCCGTACATTACTACGCTGTAGGGTACGCCGTCAAACATTGAACCCATGTTCCTGTGATACGGCGCCTGTTTTTGCAGGATATCTTCGATTCCCGGGATTTCGGTCCAGGGGAGAAATTTCCCTGCCGCCAAATAGCTATCATAATTGGTAAAGGTCTTCATCATGTCGGGCAGCCGGTCTGTTTCGGCTGCCAGAGCCATGGCAGTCTGCCAGTCCGCGCCATATACGGTGTATTCGATCTTTATGCCCTTTTGAGCGCCTACACCCGCGTTGAACTTCGCGATTAAATCGTCAAATTCCGTCTTGTTGTGGGAATCATTGGACCACACCGTAAAGGTGGTTACCGTACTGCTGGAACTCGGACCTGACGCCGAACTTCCGCTGGCGAAAGCCAGCATGGAGATGCCCAAAAGCAAGACCAGACTAATTGCTAAAATCTTTACTGATTTCATTCCTTCCTCCTAAAAAATGCATATTCCGGATCATCCTATTGATGATCCATAATAATAGATGATATTTTAAGACAGGATACTGGAATATGCAACAATAATTTACAATTAACCAAAAATTTACCACTAGATTAAGACCTCAACTGTGGGAGGGGTGCTATCGTGTTTTTTAGTTCCAAGGAAGAAATGGAAACTAAAAGGAGACTAACATGAGAAACAAGTATGAATTTAGCGTAGCGACTTATCTGCCTGCCGCCGGAATCGAGAATATGTCCCTGGAAGACTTCAGGGCCGGAATTGATTTTTTTGAGAAGTATTGCCCCCTGGACAAGGTGTATATCGAGCCGCACCGAAACAATACCGATGTCAGCGATGAAAAGATCCGTGCGGTAAAAGCCTTATTTGAAGAACGCGGTATAGAAGCCGCAGGCGGAATCACGACTACCATACAAATACCGGGACATGAGAAAAAAAGCCTGCTAAATTCTTTTTGCTATACAGACACAGCCTGCCGGGAACGTCTGGTGGAAATTGTCAGGCGCACGGCCGCACTGTTTGACGAAATAATCCTGGATGACTTTTATTTCACCGCCTGCCGCTGTGAGCATTGCATAGAGGCAAAAGGCAAAAAGACATGGGCAGAATACCGGCTCGGTTTGATGGAAACGGTTTCACGTGACATTGTTAAGGCGGCAAAAGAGGTCAATCCAAAAATAAAAATGATCATCAAATACCCGAACTGGTATGAGTCGTATCAGGAAACCGGCTATAACCCCGAAAAACAGAAGGACATTTTTGACGGGATTTATACGGGGACTGAAACCCGCAACCCGAAATATGAACAGCAGCATTTACAGCGGTATATGAGTTACAGCATCATCCGGTATCTGGAAAACGTATCGCCTGACAGGAACGGCGGCGGCTGGATAGACTCCTACGGCCTGTCAGACGACATCTCAGGCTGGATAGAGCAGGCTGAATTCACCTTAATTGCCAAAGCGAAAGAGATGATGCTGTTCAATTTCTTCGATATGGTCGATTCGGCTTTTTTGCCGCCCTTAACCCCGCGTTTTAACAAGCTTAATTCTATCATAAAGCAGTGCGGCAAGCCGAAGGGCGTCCGTTTGTACGAGCCGTATAACGCCGACGGCGAGGATCAGGTTGTCAATTACCTTGGCATGATCGGCATTCCTTTTGAGCCGTCACCGGATTTCGACGTCGCGGATGCCGTTGTGTTTCTTCCGCTCAGTGCCGCAAAAGATGAAAACATAATGCAAAAACTGGAAAAATATGTGCGATCCGGCAATACCGCCATAATCACCGCCGGTTTTCTGAAAGAGTGCCTTGAACGCGGGTTGAAGAACATGACATCGGTGCGCCCTACCGGACGGACCGTCAGTGGAAACGAATATTGGGTTCAGCCTTACGGCGAAAGACGGATGGTTTTTGCCAGGCCGGAAAAAATTCATCTTGAGGCTCTGGACTACAAAACAAACGCGAGCTGGTGCGAGGTTTCCATGATGACCGTGTACAACAGCTTCCCGCTGTTGACCCATGATTTTTACGGCGAAGGGAATTTGTATATACTCAACGTGCCGAATGATTTCGGCGATCTGTGTTCACTTCCCAAAGAAGTTACAGGTTTCATCAACAAGGTTTTCGCCAACGGCAGCCCGTATATACAAAGCACTCCCAGAACGTGCATGTTCCTGTATGACAACGACGTTATCGGTATTTACTCCCAAAAGCCATACGCAGACGACGTTGAGATTTTTCCGCCCGCGAAATACTCTGCATTGCGCGATATTGAAACAGGCGAGGAATTTACGTTCTTTACCAATTCTGTTAAAAATAGATACCTTGGCGAGCAGGGCATTCCGTTCAAAACAACACGGGTACAAATTCCCGGCGGCACTTACCGGTTTTTCAAGTTGGACAAACAATAAAGCGCGTGTAATTACTTTTACAACGCCGAAGTATCAACCGTTTCATCAAGTTCGCGTCCGCCCTTTACATACAAATCGCGCCTTGCAAATTTGTCGTTTTTCATTTCCTGATATGCGTATTTATGAACATCGTAGATAAGTTTCTGCGGAACAACGATAACACCATCACCGTCGGCTACTATTAAATCATCAGGGTATATTGCGACGCCGCCTATTGCTATAGGTATGTTTTTTTCGTAGTAACGAATACGCGCCTGATCCATAGGCTGAGAAACATGTTTTGTAAACACAGGAATTTTTTGGAGTATTACTTCATCTGTGTCCCTGACTCCGCCGCCGTTAAGAAGAAAGCCGACTGCCCCTTTGTTCGTACAATTCAGGGTATTGTTGGAACCCAGAAGTCCGACATCAAGCCCGCAAATATCCAGACAAATAAAATCACCCTGGATAATATCATCGACATACTTGTCGGTGCATACATTACCGTAATACCAGCCGACCCATTTGGTGTACTCCTCTCCTGTAACCATTGGGACAGGGCCTTCGTAAGGCAGGTAACGGGCAGTACGTGCAAATCCTATGGCGCGGGTTCTCCAAAGAGGCTTAATGCTGTGATGCACCGTGCCGTAATGATGATAGCCGCACCAATCCATACCGTCACGCACATCGGTTACGCGAAAATCCCTGTACATTTCAAGAATTTCTTTCCTGTCCATAAGATTCCTCCGTAATTATTTATTCGTTAACTCCAAAATGCCGTCTTTGTTTTTTATCCGTTTAAAATTAAATCCTTCCATCTCGGCAATAACAATCTCGCACAGGTACAAGATCCTGCATCCATATTCCAAGTGACCGGCATAGGCACGCTGATGATCGGAGATTGTCATGTGAAGATGAGGAACGCCGTCCGCGATTATGCCGTCTATTGACGCTATCTCAAGAGGTTTATCTTCCCATTTTTCAAAATGATTGACAGGCGGAAGCCCCGTTGTCATCACCATGTGCAAAACACAGTAATCAAGCGTACCTATTCCTGAAACAACAGCCGCGTTGCAAATATTTTTGCTTTTGATAAAACTTTCAATGTTCTCCAAAAGGTACTCGCCTCTGTCGAGGCGCAGGACATGAACCTTTGTAAATGAACTGCCAGTAAAATTTTCCATGCCTAATTATAACTGGATACTATACAAAATGCCAGATATTTTTATATTATCAAACAAAAGTATAAAAATATTTTGTACAATGCCGTGTTAATAATGCTTGGCCTGATAAAAATAAAAAGATCATGATAAAGGAATTCCATGAAAAAATATACGGGAATTGAACTTATGGAAACCGCCCCTGTCGGGACGGCTATTATCCGTCTGGCTTTGCCGATGATTGCGGCAATGTTAGCCCAGGCAATATACAACATGACCGATATGTTCTTTATCGGTCAGACCGGAGACCCGAACATGGTAGCGGCGGTTTCCCTTGCGTTTCCGTTGTTTATGCTTTCGCAGGCATTAGGAAACATTTTCGCTACCGGAGGCTCAAGTTATATTTCCCGTATGCTCGGGGCAAAAGAAGAAGATGAAGCCCGTTTTACTTCTTCAGTAACCTTTTATACTTCCATTGGCGCCGGGCTTCTTTTAACCATCGCCCTCTGGATTTTCAAAACGCCGATTTTAAGCCTTATTGGTGCAAGCGATGATACATTTGCCTACACTAACGATTATTTTTCCGTAGTTTTGCTTTTTATGCCTCTTGCGGTATCGCTGACAGTGCTGGGCGGGCAGATGAGGAGCGAAGGAGCTACGAATAAGGCAATGAGAGCTATGCTTATAGGCATAGTAACTAACATTATTCTTGACCCAATTATGATCCTGTGGCTTGATATGGGAACGGCGGGGGCGGCATGGGCAACTGTAGCTGGGCAAAGCATTGGCTTTGTTTATTGTATTTTTTATTTCTTTTCCAAAGATACGAAACTGTCGATAAGACCTGTGGATTACAAGCCAAATAAAACAATGCTGTTTCAAATTTTTTCAATCGGCATACCGGCAGGATTAAGCAATCTTATAATGAGCATTTCCAACATATTGGGAAACCGCATCGCGGCAAGTTACGGGGATTTTGTGGTTGCCGGTATCGGCGTTCAAATGCGTATTGCAAGTTTGTATTTCATGCTGGTTTTCGCGCTGATAATGGGTTATCAGCCCTTTGCCGGATTTAATTACGGCGCTAAAAATTACGAGCGTCTTCGTAAAGGATTCAAATTCGCGATCATTTGCGCTACTTCGCTTTGTATTTTTGGAAGCCTTATACTCCGTCTGTTTGGAGCTGTGTTTATCAGATTTTTCATTAACGATCCAAAAACCATTGAAGCTGGTACAATAATGATGAGTAGATTTGTTTGGGGATTGCCATTTATTGGTTCTCAGATAACACTAATGGTATCGTTTCAATCCTTTGGGAAAGCTCTTCAGGCTATGGTTATTACTATGGGGAGGCAGCTTCTGTTTTTTATGCCCTTGCTCTACCTGTTAAATTATTTTTTTGGTTTTAACGGTTTTATTTGGGCGCAGCCAGGCGCCGATATTCTTACAACAGGTATCGCCGTTATTCTAAGCCGTCCCCTTTTCCGCCTTATGCGAGAGAAATAGTGGATAAAATGTAGAAGGGACGTAAAAACTATGCGTGGCAAGTATGAAAAAGCTATTTATTTATTATGCGCGGTTATATATGTGATTTTTGGTGTAGTTATCACGAAATACGCAACAAATGTGATGTCTGAAAGGGAGTTTTTACTCTTTGCCAACAAAGCGAGAGAGCTCGCGGTAATAGTGTCAAATAATTATAAGATAACGGACGCTGAAGTAGACGAGATAAAACGGCTGGAGTTTAAAGATCTCCTTCAGCACCCGGCTAACAAAAGACTGGCGGAGGTATTTGGACATGATTCTAATTTTGATGATATTAAATACGCATACATTATGGTCAAGTTAGATGAAACACAAGTCAAATATTATATTACGGATGAATATAAGGATTTTTATGAAGCAGAAATCGGTACTCCGTTAAATTTATTGTGGCTTGTAGACTTAGTTATTAACAAAACAGCCGAAGAACTGTTGGCTGAAGATAGAACTTATTATGATGATATAAAACGATATTCACTTTTTCGTGCTGAAACTGAAAAAGCATACCTGGACAGAATCCCCGTGTACTCGGTGACCAACTATGAATATGGCAGATTAATCAGCGGCTGGACTCCGTTTTATTCGGTAGAAGGCACATATGTAGGCATGCTTGGAGTCGATATTTTCATAGAACAATATGAACACGCAGTCAAACGAATAGAGACTATATTGACAGCTGTTTTTGCCGTGCCTACAGTTATCCTGACCATTGCGTATATTATTTTTTATATAAGAAACAGAAAACGCGTAGACTCCAAGGCATATATCGACTCTTTAACATCTATTAAGAGCCGCAGATTTATTGATGAATATTTTCCCACGATTGTTAAAGAGCATTATAAGAAAGGATTACATTTGTCGGTAATTATGATCGACGTAGATCATTTCAAATTGTATAATGACAACTACGGGCATCTGCAGGGTGACGAGGTATTGAAGAATGTTGCCAGAGCGATCCAGTCGGTCTTACGAGAAAGAACAGATTATATATGCCGCTATGGGGGAGAAGAGATATTAGTAATTTTGACAAACACAAACCTGTCTGCGGCAGAAATGATTGCGAAGAGGATAAAAATATCAGTAAACAACCTTGCTATAAAGCATGAACATAGCGTTTGTTCTCCTGTCGTTACAGTTTCCCAAGGGCTGTATTCTGCTGTCCCTCAAAGCATGAATTGTGCCAAAAACTTTATTATGTATGCGGATCAAGGATTGTATGAAGCTAAAAACGGCGGGCGTAATCAATATGTCACGGTTGAGGAATAAAGGAGTATTGTCAAATGAAAGAAGTTGAGGCAAATAAAAAGGCATGGGGCCTATTGTCAAAAGATCATTATGAATTTTGTAAAAAGGCATTGCAGGAAAAAAAGCTTAATTTTAGTAAGATCATTGAAAAAGAATTGGGAGATGTTTCAGGAAAAACCGTAATTCATCTTCAATGTAACGCTGGGGCTGATACTATTTTATTGGCGCAAAAAGGGGCGATTGTTACCGGGGTTGATCTAGTGCCCGATAACATAAAATACGCCCGGCAAATGGCGCAGGAATTGGGCGTTACCAATGTTGACTTCATAGAATCTGACATTATGGACTTTAAGGAAAAACACAACAAAAAGTACGACATGGTGTTTACAACAGAAGGCGTGCTATGCTGGCTTCCGGATTTTAATAAATGGGCAGAGACAGTAAAGCATCTACTGAACGAAAATGGTATCATATATTTGCTGGACTCTCATCCGTTTTATATGATTTTTGACGAAGATAAATTACAGGAGAATAAACTGGAAGTAAAATATCCTTATTTTGTCAGAGAACCTGAACACAGCAACACGCTTGGCGGATGGTTTTCCGAAGCTAAAGAAGGCGATCACTACGAGTGGATGTATAAAGTCAGCGATATAATAAACTCATTGATAAACGCCGGACTGACAATAGAATTTTTTAACGAATACGACAGTTTATATTTTGATATGGGCGGAATGGAAAGTTGCGCTAATGGACAATATCACTTCCCCTTTTTTGACAAGAAAATACCGTTTACTTTCAGCCTTAAGGCCAGGTTAGTAAAAAGATAAGGGAATTACATTTATTGAAAACAAGAAAGGCTTAAATAGGTGCGCTACTATTTTTCATTTTTCCTGTAATAAATATCCCGGTTATTGCTCCTAATAAACTAAATATCATTACAATAATTGGTATACTATCCCTTCCTAATGTTAAAAAGTATGAGAATATCGGCGAGCCTAAAGTTGATCCCAAATTTCCAAACTGAGCGACCGCGCCATTCGCGTTTGTTTGATCCTCTGTTGTCAATGAGATATTTGGTATCAACGAAAATACTGTACCTTGAATTACACCTGAAAATAATATCAATACCATCGAGGCAACAGCAAACAATGGGTTATTGTTAAATGATAACTTAATTACAAAAATCAATACGAATAATGATATGTACGCAACAACACTTAATTTTGCTGGCGATATAAAATATTGCGATATTATTCCGGCAATCATCGTACCAATAATACTCATTAAGGGTAAAACAATTAACAATGAATTTTTGGTGCTTTCATTTTCGGATAATCTTGGTAGAAATGTAAATAACGCAATATACATAAAGGTATGAAAGAAAAAGAGTACGCCTGGAGAGACCGCTCTCCAATTTGAGTAAACTTTTAAGTGTGCGGTTAAAAACGATATTTTATTGTTTTCACCATGCGGAATATCTAATTTTCTTATCAAGAAAAGCAAGATTAAAAATATCACAAATAGCAATATCCCATGAATTAAGAACAAGCCGGAAATGGTAAATAATTCTATAATAGGTTTCCCTGCCCATGCCGTAACAGAAAATGCGATGCCAAAAAAACTGCTCCACAATCCCATTACGATTGATTGATGTTTTTCTGAAGATAACAATATCATAATTATCGGGGCAGAAACTACAATTCCCAAATGAGAAATGCCTTCCAATACTCTGGAAATAAATATTATTGGAAAAACAGGATTTAACGCTTGTATAAAAGAAATAAGAACACCCAATAACAAGCTGATCAGAAGGATTTTGTTTTGTGTAATTTTAGAGCTGTATATGCTTACTGTAACTCCAAAAATCAAGCCGATTAAACCCACAATAGATAAGGACAGGCCTATCCAAAAAGGGTTGACATTATATTGTTCTTTAAGAAAATCAAAGGCAAAAGAAAATTTAGCAAATTGCATGGCGGCAGCAATTCCTGCAAACCATAATATAATAATTATAAACCAATTTGTTTTTACTTTTGCCATTTTATCACCTTCTTAGCAGGATCAAAAAGTTACTATTCATGGTTCAATAAATACTCTATCATAATACGATTAATTTCATTTGCGATTTCATGATTAATTCCATGTCCAACTCCTGGGAAAAACTTTGCGTTCATTCTGTTTTTTATAAGAACATCTTTGCCGCCTAAATTAGCAAACGGGTCATCTTCACCGACTAAATACAGTGTTTTATGGCGTATGGAATCAATTTGCTCAGCGTTAAAACTTATTATTTTGTGGTACCGCATTGCCATATTGTTAAAACCTTTCAGTAAATATTGATAATGCTCCATAATTACGGCATTTTCGGTAAAGACCGCACTGTTTTTTCCAGTCAATTTTCGCAATAGTTTTATTGTGTTGTTTTTTGTAGGGAACAAGGCTTCCGGTAAAAAAATCTTCATCATGGTTCTCATAGGATTGGGTTTTTTATCGGGATCTATTGCTGGAACGGTACATGCCAAACAGACCATTTTCATTACCTGTTCTGGTCTATGAATCCCATAATACTGTGTTAGATAAGCTCCATTAGATACTCCCGCCATATATACTTTATTAAGCTGTAACTCTGTTAAAACTTCATCAATCCACCTAATGTCATCAAAATTGTTATTGTAGTTTTTGTTTGGACAGCTTTTTCCAGGCCCTCCAATTGTATCAATGGCAAAAAGCCTAAAGTAACGAGAAAGAGGCGCTGCATTATACAGCCACATAAGGGCAGAATTGTCGCCTACACCGTGAAAGAGTATAAGTGGCGGGTTACTTTGCTCTCCACATGATATCACATTTGTCGTTCCATAGGTTGTAAGTATTTCTCTTTCTGTTTTATCGACATTCCACATATCAAGCAGTTGGTTATATGTTTTAATGATACGACTTTTTGCGTTTTCACTTCTAAAAACATTCATTTAAATACTCCGGTTATTTATACAACAATGGCCATTCTGCTTTCTTCCTACCATTCCTTTTTCCATAATTCACGGTTTGAAATTTCCTTAAAACCAATACCGTGATAAAACTCTCCCGTTCCTCCAAAGCAAAATTTCGCGCCCAATTTTTTAGTCTTTTTCATTCCTTCAACTACCGCAGCCTTTGCCAAGCCCATGCGCCGGTATTTTGGTACTGTCGCCAATGGTTCCAAATACGCATAGTTATTTTGCCTGTCAAACCACATCCCGGCGAAACATGCATATTCGCCATTTGGCGCTTTTATTATTGTAGTCAGATCTTTTCGGAAATTAGGTCCGCTTTGCGCTAACATTCTGCCGTCAATATCGTTATCAGGATCGGGCTCTGGACCGTGATCAAAACCATACCATAAGCAATCGTTTATTTTATTAAAATCATTTTCATCTTCCAATGATATAACCGAAAATCCTTCGGGAAGACTTTGATTCGGGAATGGGTTTTCGTATGAAAATACAATTACCGGCTCAGAGTGAACTCTTTTATAACCGGATTTTGCCAGTAATTCTTTCTTTTCGGTTTCTTTGTCAATAATTGATATTGCTAAAGATGTCTTACCATTGTCTTTTTCAGATAAGTATTCTTCCGAATAACTTATCATTTCTGGCAATAATGAATTAAAGCCATTTCCTGCGCTTATAAAACACTCGCCAGGATACATATCATAACACGCAATCCCAACAAGCTCATTCTCGTTTTTCCATAAGCCGAATCTATGCGCCAGTTTAAAATTAAACAGCGGATGGGTATGGGCATACTCAAAATACTGGGGAAGCAAATACCCATTTAATGTTTCTATATTAAAAACATCAGTCAGGTATTTAATGACTTTATCGAAATCGGCTAATAATTTATAGTTCCTGAATTTAACGGACATAAAAGCTCCTTAATTATGAAATAATAGCAACCCTAAACGGAACAAACGGTAAATCTTCAAAATTGTACAATTGCCTGTCCTTGGGATTGTTTGCCCATGCGTATAATACCCTTTCTGGCTTTTGGTTTTTATCCGTAATAGAAGAAATATCCACCGATAAAGTATCTGGCCCCTTTATTTCCGCGGGCAGCCGTAAGAGTTTTCTGTCTGCAACTATACTTACATAAGGCGTTTCCTTTGCGACAAGGCCGCTGCCGCAGTTGTCAAAAGTCAAAAACAGCCGGTTCCCGCGCAACTGAACTTCACGGCACGTTGGACTGGCGGGGGCATTTCCATTTTTGAATACCACCCGTTCCGCCACCAGAAACAGACGGCGGCCTACTTCCTTTTTGTTAAGGGGATGCAGATCGTTCCACTCGCCCAGATCAAGACCTACTGCCATGCCGGTAGCGGGAAGGGACAGAGCCGCGCTTTGGGCTTCCCTGATGATTGCCCAGGATGCGTCTTCATCATTTTCGGCGGGATCGCCAAAAATGGGGAGTTGCACAAACAGGAAAGGAAGATCACCCTGACCGCTTTTATTTCGCCAGTCCTGTATCATAACTTTAAAAAGGACAGCGTAGT
>Ga0268262_10006400_pt1 | contig 11310 bp, 9 predicted proteins | sample TergutNc150P3_FD_190354 | JGI IMG/M metagenome (GOLD analysis project Ga0268262, IMG submission 190354) | Nasutitermes corniger P3 segment gut microbial community from laboratory colony in Florida, USA - Nc150 P3 (SPAdes) (version 2) | ecosystem: Host-associated > Arthropoda: Insects > Digestive...
AGAGATGCTTAACGGCAGCCAGGAAGTAATGAAAGAGAGCCAGAACCTTGAAAGGGTAACGCAGGAGATCACCGGCGGCATGAACGAGATGGCGACCGGCTCGGATCAGATAAACGTGGCGGTACACAACGTCAACGAGATGACCACCAAGAACCGCGAAGCCATTGACAGCCTGATAAGAGAGGTTTCCAAGTTTAAGGTTGAATAAGAGGCGGCCGGCGGTTGAGGTTATCGATGCCGCCTGATTGACAAAAATACCGTTAAACGGTAGTTTCTTATTAGAAACAGCAAAAGCGTTGCGGGCTGTGGTCCGCGGCGCTTTTTTTTGCAGGGGTAAACCGGTGAAAAGGGTATATGTAAACGAAAAATGGTGTTTAGGATGCCATTTGTGCGAATATTACTGCGCGTTTGCGGCAACCAGCGAAAGCGACATGGCGCGCGCGCTTAAAGGCATAAAGATAAACCCCAAAATTCGCATAGAGGAAAAAGACGGCATCAGCTTTGCCGTATCTTGCCGGCATTGCAAGACGCCGTTATGCGTCAAAGGGTGCATTACGGGCGCGTTAACGATTAACGACGGCGTAATTCAAATTAACAAGGATAAATGCGTAAGCTGTTATACCTGCATATTAAGCTGTCCGTACGGCGCGGTATCCCCGTCGCAGGACGGCGCGGTGCAAAAATGCGAACTGTGCGTAAGCACCTCCGAAGGAACTCCGGCGTGCGTAAGAGGCTGCCCCAACAACGCGATTGTTTTTGAGGAAAGGGGCTAGTATGAAATATGTTATCATAGGCAATTCCGCCGCGGGCATAGGCGCGGTTGAGGGCATACGGCAGAAAGACAAACAGGGAGAGATTACCGTCATCACCAACGAGCCGCACCATACCTATTCGCGCCCGCTTATTTCCTATCTCTTGCTTGGAAAAGTTAACGAAGAAGGGATGAAATACCGCGGCGGAAGCTTTTACAAAGACAACAACTGTACCCTGCTTGCGGACACGTCCGTAACGAAAATTGACGCGGCGAATAAAGTTGTTTTGTGCGGAAACAAAAAGATACCCTACGACAAACTGCTTGTTGCCTCAGGTTCTTCGCCCTTTGTTCCGCCTTTTGAGGGGCTTGATACCGTAAAAGACAAATGCACTTTTATGAGCCTTGACGACGCGAAAAAACTGGAAACCATGCTTGGAAAAGACAAGCGCGTGTTGATTATAGGCGCGGGGCTTATAGGCCTGAAATGCGCCGAGGGCATTCAAAAGCGCGTAAAGCACATAACGGTGGTTGACCTTGCCCCGCGTATTTTGTCGAGTATTCTGGACGATGACGGCGCGAAAATTGTTCAAAAACATATTGAAAGCGAGGGCGTGGAGTTTAAACTTGCCGCGAGCGTTAAAAAATTTGACAAGAAATCGGCTGTTTTAGAAAGCGGGGAGTCAATTGAATTCGACGTTCTTGTTCTTGCCGTTGGCGTGCGCCCTAACACCGCTCTACTTGACGGGATAGCGAAAATCGAGCGCGGCATCGTCATCAATGAAAGGTCGGAAACTTCCGCGCCTGACATTTACGCCGCCGGCGACTGTACGCAGTCGCTTGACGTGTCCAGCGGGCAGAGCAAAATCATGGCGCTTCTGCCCAACGCTTACATGCAGGGCGAATGCGCCGGAATCAATATGTCTAACGCCGGCGCGGCTAACGACGCCGAAACAACCGACGACGGCTCAGCCGAGGGCGCGTGCTTTGACAAGGCGATCCCCATGAACGCGATTGGATTTTTCGGCTTGCACATTATCACGGCGGGCAATTATACGGGAGACGTATATACCGATAACAAAGACGGCAATTTCAAACGGCTGTTTTACAGTGACAACAAACTGAACGGGTATATCCTTATAGGCAATGTTGAAAAAGCGGGAATTTACACAAGCCTTATACGCGAACGTACTCCTCTTGATACGATTGATTTCGCGCTTGTTTGCGAAAAACCCGGGCTTATGGTGTTTACGAAGGAAGATCGGATGGTAAAATTAGGAGGCGCAGCGTCATGATATCAGCGCAGAATTTTGACTTTAGGGAATTAAACAGAAGGATAAAAACCGCAAAAGAAACAATTTATTATATAGAAGACTGTTTCGGGCAAAGGTATATAGGCTGCGGCATGAACGGCAAGCACATAACGATAAAGGGAACGCCCGGAAACGCCCTTGGCGCGTACCTTGACGGCGGTATTATCGAAGTGCACGGAAACGCCCAGGACGCGGTCGGCGATACGATGAACGACGGGAAAATCATCATTCACGGCAACGCCGGAGACGCGCTGGGTTACGCCATGCGCGGCGGCTGTATTTTTGTAAAGGGCGACGCTGGTTACAGAACGGGCATACACATGAAGGAATACAAGGAAAAGAAACCGGTAATAGTCATAGGCGGAAAAGCTGGCAGTTTTTTGGGCGAATATCTTGCCGGCGGGCTGATTGTGGTGCTTGGCATAGGCGCGCAGGACGTTCCGGTCTGGTATTTTACCGGAACAGGAATGCACGGCGGAAAAATCTTTATAAGGACGGAAAAGGAGCTTTCCGGATTACCGGAACAGGTTACCGAAAAAGTTGCGGATAACGACGAACTTAAGGAGATTGCGCCCTACGTTTGTGAGTTTGCAGACCTTTTCGGCATGGACGCGAAGAAGCTTATGAAAGACCGGTATTATGTGTTAAAGCCTAACGCGAAAAACCCGTATAAACAGCTTTATACGGCAAATTAACCTAAAAATTGTTATATTAACGTATAAATATATAATTCCCAGAATTAAAAATTAGTACAAAAATGTTTAAAATAAACTATAATTTTGCTGATTTTTTTGATTATAACAAAAATGAATAAAATGTAACATTGACATTATTAAAAAATATGTTAAAATTTTCCCACATATTGTCCTTTGGACAGGAATGTATAATTTTTTTCAAGAAGTTGGAGGAAATGATGAAAAGAATCACTTTTATCGCGTTATGTCTTGTGTTGTTTGCGTCAATGGTTTTAACAATCGGGTGCAAAAAGGACAAGGCCGGAAGCGGTAACGAAATTACCGTTATTAGCAACAAGATTGAAATTGACGAAGCTTTGAAAGGCTACGCCGCCGTTTACCAGAAACAAACCGGCGTAAAGGTCAATATTAAGAGTTTCGGCGGCGAAACTCCCTACGCTCCCAACCTTGCGGCAATGTTTAATTCAGGCGCAGAACCGGAAATATTTGTCATAGAAGGCAAGGCCGGATACGAGGACGCGAAACGGTCGGGCAGAATCAGCGATCTTTCCGCCGAACCCTGGGTAAAAGACACAGGCGTCGCGTACATTGATCCCGCGGACGGCAAAACAATAGGTTTCCCCGTCGCCGTTGAAGGCTGGGGGCTTGGTTACAATAAAGCGCTTCTTGCCAAAACGGGAATAGATCCCAAAACTTTGGTGAATGTCGCGGCCATTAAAGCCGCTTTTGAGAAAATTGAGTCGCAGAAAAGCCAGCTTGGCATTGACGCTGTTGTTTCAATGGTAGCCGGTCCCGGCATGACATGGGTAACAGGGCTTCACGGCTTTAACGCGTACCTTACCCTCGGTTTACCTTACAATAGTTCCACAAAATACATTGACATGCTTCTTAAAGGAGAAGTAGACAGCGCCCGTCTGTTAAAATACGCGGAATACTACAATATGCTGTTTAAATACTCTAACAAAAACACCTTGCTTACCGGCGGTTATGATCAGCAGTTAGGCGATTACGCCGTCGGCAAAACGGTATTTATTCATCAGGGCAACTGGACGGATCCCACCTTTAAGGATTTGGGCATTACTTTTGAGATGGGCTATGTTCCTCACGCGTTCCTTGACGAAAACACGGACGGAATATTTGTCGGCGCCCCCTCATGGTATCTTGTGAATCCTAAATCAAAGAACGCCGCGGAAGCGAAAAAATTCCTTGCCGCCATGGCAAGCACGCCGGAAGGCCAGGATTACATGGTCAACAAGGCGGGAATGGTTCCGGCGTTTAAGTCCTGTAAATTAACCCCCGCGGGGCAGTTCTCCAAAGCCGTTCAGGAATGGTCCAATCAGGGAAAGATTTATGCGTGGCAGCAGAATGAAATGCCCGAAGGTTTCGGCATGAGTACCTTAGGCCCGATTTACCACCAGATGGCGTCGGGACAAGTTGATCCTCAGGGGTTTGTAAAATTAACAACAGAGGCTGTCAAGACGATAAAGTAGTCTGTAACCGCCATTAAAACGGCGGTTACAGACACGTTAAGCGACATTAAAACGTCGCTTAACGCAGCGGTTTACGGGCGGTTTTACCGCCCTACATCTGACCACTTAAAAGTGGTCAGACGTCGTAAACCGCCATAGAGATGGATATGATTGGAGGTAGTATGAACAAGGTAAGGTCCAGAGATATTAGTACATGGAATAGTCCATTGTTTTTTAAGTTTTTGCTGCCTGCTGTTTTCGCTTTCTGTATGGTCATTATTATTCCTTTTATTATGGGGATTTATTATTCATTTACGGACTGGAACGCGATAACGGGTTCACAGGTTAAATTTGTAGGGTTTTTGAATTATCTGGCGGTAATGTCAGACATCAGGTTTCTTCACTCGTTTTTGGTTACCGTGGTTTACGCCGTTTTGAATATAGTTGTGCTTAATGTTTGCGCGTTCTTCATGGCTCTTCTGGTAACGGCTAAATTAAAATTTACGGGGATTTACCGCGCCGGATTTTTCCTTCCTAATCTGATAGGCGGGCTAATTTTAGGATATATCTGGCAGTTTATCTTCAACAACGCTATACCGGCTTTAGGCAAATCCATAGGGTTTACATGGCTGGCGGATCACCTGTTCCTCGCCGATCAGAATTTGGCGTTATTGTCGATTGTCGTTGTCGGCACATGGCAGTACGCCGGTTATATTATGATGATCTATGTGGCGTCAATTCAGGGCATTCCCGATTCGCTTCTGGAAGCGGCGCAAATAGACGGCGCGAATTATTTTCAGAAGTTAAGGGCTATTATATTCCCGCTTGTGGCTCCGGCGTTTACGGTTTCCATGTTTATGACGCTTGTAAATTCTTTTAAGCAGTTCGACGTAAACTACGCGCTTACGGCAGGAGGGCCTTCAGGTATGTTTATGGGCGTAGCTCTTGATACCAATGAGTTTCTTGCCCTGAACATTTATAATACGGCGTTTTCCTACCGCGAGCTTGCCCAGGGGCAGGCAAAGGCGATTATTTTCTTCATTGTTATCGCGGTAATATCTATGATTCAGGTTCGCGCCAATAAAAAGAGGGAGATAGAGATGTGAAAAAGACAAATAATATAGTTATTCTTGAAGCTGTCGCGATTCTTGTATTCCTTATTTATATGCTGCCGTTCTTTCTTATATTAATAAATTCCTCAAAGCCGTCCTTAAAAATTATTATGGACCCGCTCGCCCTGCCGGACAATCTGTCCCAGCTTATAAAAAACATACAGACAGTTTTTGGAAGTTCCAATGTCCGTTATGTGTCATCGTTTTTCTCCACAATAATAGTGACGGTGGTTTCCGTAGGGCTTCTTGTGCTGATTTCCTCAATGGCGTCATGGGTGCTTGTGCGCACAAAAACAAAACTGTCAAGCGCGGTCTTCATGGTGTTTGTCGCGGCCATGGTAATTCCGTTTCAGGTTGTTATGTTTCCGCTTATTACTTGGTTTCATCTTATAGAAGTAAAACTCGGGCTTTTTGAAACCCCTTTCCGGCTGCTCCAGAATTATCCGGGAATTATTTTTGCTTACCTTGGTTTTGGCTCGTCGCTTTCTATATTCCTTTTCCACGGGTTTATAAAATCCGTTCCGCTTGAGCTTGAGGAAGCGGCCACCATAGACGGCTGTACAAAACCGGAAACATTTTTTAAGATTGTTTTCCCTATACTGACTCCGATCACCGTTACCGTGATCATCTTAAACGGCATGTGGATTTGGAACGATTTTCTTCTGCCCTTGCTGGTACTCGGCTCGGGAAACGAGGTGCGGACGCTGCCTTTGGCCATAGCGGGTTTTGTCGGCTCGTTTGTCAAAAGATGGGATTTAATCCTTACCGCGACCTTAATGACGATGCTGCCTGTTGTTATCGTGTTCCTGATACTGCAAAAACATATCATTAAAGGCATGGTGGACGGTTCGGTTAAAGGATAGCAGGTTTTAGGATAACTGATTATAAGGATAATCTGTGAACTTACAGTGGTGGAAGAAGGCGGTCGTATACCAGGTTTACCCGCGCAGTTTTTGCGATTCAAACGGCGACGGCATAGGCGATATAAACGGCATTACCTCAAAACTTGATTACATAAAAAAACTTGGTATTGACGTAATCTGGATTTCTCCCGTTTATAAAAGCCCCATGTTCGATAACGGCTATGACATCAGCGATTATACCGCCATTAACCCCGAATTCGGAACAATGGCGGATTTCGACAGGCTGTTAAAAGAAGCGCACAATCTCGGTATAAAGATCATTATGGATATGGCGGCTAACCACACTTCGGATCAGCATCCGTGGTTTGCGGAAAGCCGCAGTAAAAGGGAAAACCCTAAACGCGATTATTATATCTGGCGGGACGGCAAAAACGGCGGGCCTCCGAATAACTGGCAGGCGTGGTTCGGCGGATCCGCGTGGACGCTTGATAAAACAACAGGGCAGTATTTTTTAAATATTTTTTCGCCTTACCAGCCGGATCTGAACTGGGAAAATCCCGCTTTAAGAGCCGCGATTTATGAAATAATGCGCTGGTGGCTGGATAAGGGAATAGACGGTTTCCGCATGGACGCGATAGGTTTTATTTCCAAGCCGCCGGATTTTCCTGACGGCGAGGCGAAAAAAATTATTCCCAACGGCCCGCGCGTACATGAGTATATGCGGGAAATGCGGCGCGAGGTGTTTTCCAAATATGACATTATGACTGTAGGGGAGACAGGCGGAGTAACTGTTGACGAAGCCGTTCGGTACAGCAATGAAGACGGAAGCGAGCTTGACATGGTGTTCCAGTTTGAACAGGCGGAATTGGACGGCGGCGAATCATTTAAGTGGAACGACCGCAAAATCAACCTTGTTGAGTTAAAAGAAGTGTTTTCACGCTGGCAGACATCTTTGCACGGCCGCGCCTGGAACAGCCTGTACTGGTGCAACCACGACCAGCCGCGTATTGTTTCGCGTCTTGGAGACGAGGGAAAGTACAGGGAAAAATCGGCAAAGATGCTTGCGGTGTGCCTTCACTTTATGCAGGGAACGCCGTATGTCTATCAGGGCGAGGAACTTGGCATGACAAACGCCCCTTTCGCCGGGTTGGGCGATTACCGCGATCTGGAAAGCATCAACGCTTACAACGAGCTTGTGACGCGGGAAAAGCGCGTTGCCCACGATGACATGCTCCGTTTTATGCGCATGAAAGGCCGCGACAGCGCCCGCACGCCTGTGCATTGGAACTCAAGTCCTAACGCCGGTTTTTCAACGGGAACTCCGTGGATTATGGTAAATCCCAATTACCTTGAAATAAACGCCGAAGACCAGATAAGGCGCGGCGATTCTGTTTTTGCGTTTTATAAAAAACTCATTCAGCTGCGTAAAAATCTCGGCATTATCACATTAGGCGATTTTCAGCTTCTGCTGCCCGATGATCCTGATTTATTTGCGTATACCCGCTGTTACAATAACGAGGAACTGCTTGTGGTCTGTAATTTTTCAAACAAGGAAAAAACATTCGCCGCGCCTGAGCGGTTTACCGGCGCGAGGCTGCTTCTGTCGAATGAGGAAACGCCGGACGGTAATTTTTCGCCGGTTTTGAAACCCTTCGGCGCCGCTGTGTACCATAGATTATAAATCCACTTGACAATCAGACATATTTTTTTATACATTTTATCAATACATGGAAAGCGCTCTTGTTATTTCAGACTCGGATAAAGACACGGCTTTTTTTTCCGCGGTTTTAAACGCGGCTTCCGTTAATCAAATTATCAGCCTTAAATCCGTAGACGACGCCCGCAAACTTGTCTTAAAACAGGATTTCGATTTTATTATTGTCAACGCGCCCCTTAAAGACGAATCCGGCGAAAACTTTTCACGGCATGCCGCCTCAAAAGGCTTGTCGCAGGTACTCCTTTTTGTTGAAAATAAAGTTTTCGATTCTGTATCCGCCGCCTGCGAAGCTGACGGCGTTTTTACTATTTCCAAACCTGTGGACAAAACTCTTTTTTGGTCCGCGCTGCTGTACGCGAAATCGGTCCAAAACAGGATAAAGCGTATACAGGCGGAAAACGCGTCTTTAAGGCGAAAAATTGAAGATATACGCATAATAGACCGCGCAAAATGCCTTTTAATATCCTATATGGGAATGAGCGAGCAGGATTCCCACCGTTATATTGAAAAACAGGCAATGGACATACGTTCTACAAGAAGAATTGTTGCGGAAGGGATATTAAAACGATATGATAATTATAAGGAAGCAGAGGACAGGTTATGAATAATATGCTGGATAGGACAGTAAGCACCGGGATGCCCGGCTTGGATCAGGCCATAGATATGCTAAGGCTTGGCGATAATGTGGTTTGGCAGGTACAGTCTATTGATGATTATCTTAGGGTTTTAGAGCCGTATATCAGGCAGGCTAAAAAGGACGAGCGAAGGCTTGTATATTTCAGGTTCGGCAACCACGCGCCTTTAATGGCGGAAACCGAGCCGTCCGTGGTTTATCATCTTGATACTTCCGAAGGTTTTGAGTTATTTGCGCTGAAAGTCCATGACATTATCGACCGCGAGGGCTTAAAGGCTTTTTATGTGTTCGACTGCCTTAGCGACCTTTTGGAAAGCTGGTGTTCCGACATGATGGTAGGCAATTTCTTTCGCATAACATGTCCCTTCCTGTTTATTCTTGACACCCTCGCGTATTTCGCACTAATACGGGGCGCCCACACCCACGATACGATTGCCCGCATACGCGAAACCACCCAGCTTTTAATGGACGTGTACAATGTTGACAATAAATTCTATATTCATCCGCTAAAAGTTTGGGAGCGCTATTCTCCCACCATGTTTTTTCCGCATTTAATTGAAGGCGACAAGGCTTACTCAATCACGTCAAGCGCGGACGCCGCGACTTTGTTCTCGCGGGTAAGCAGGGGAGGGCACCCCAGGGATCACTGGCATAACACGTTTGAGCACGCGCGTTCATTTTTAACCCGCGACGAAAAGTCTCAGGAAGAGATGAAAAAGCTCCTTATCGGCTGGATTATCGGTAAGGAATTGCGCATAACAGACCTTATTATGAAGTATTTTTCGCTTATGGACATTCTTGATATCGCGGAAAGGGAAATAGGGACGGGCTTTATCGGCGGAAAAAGCGTCGGAATGCTTCTTGCCAGAAAAATTCTGGAAAAGGAAGCAGGAGACATTATGCGGAACCATTGGGAGCCGCATGACTCGTATTATCTTGGTTCGGATGTCTTCTATACTTACATTGTGCATAACGGGCTGTGGGATTTGCGTATTAAGCAAAAAACGACTGAGGGGTATTTTACCGTAGCGAAGGAACTGCAGGAGAAGATGAGGAACGGTAAATTCCCGGATACAATCAGGGAGCAGTTTATACAAATGCTGGAACATTTCGGGCAGTCGCCCATTATTGTCCGCTCAAGCTCCCTTCGCGAGGACAATTTCGGCAACGCGTTTGCGGGAAAGTATGAGAGCGTTTTTTGCGCCAATCAGGGCACGCCGGAGGAACGCTACGCCGCGTTCGAGCAGGCCGTCCGCACGGTCTACGCCAGCACCATGAACGACGACGCGCTTATGTACAGGCAGCGCCGCGGGCTTACCAATCAGGACGAGCAGATGGCGATTCTTGTCCAGCGCGTTTCCGGCAACCACTACGACGAGTTGTTTTTCCCTCACATCGCCGGCGTGGGCAACTCCACCAATTTGTACGTGTGGGAAAAAACCATGAACCCGGAAGCGGGAATGCTGCGCCTTGTGTTCGGGCTTGGCACGCGGGCCGTTGACCGCGTTTCAGGCGATTACGCGAAAATTATTCCGCTGGACTGCCCGAACAAAGGGCCGCCCGTAAGCTACGGCGACGAAAAAAAGTTTTCCCAGCACAAGGCCGATGTTCTTGACCTTCATAATAATACCTTGTCGGAAGTGTCTTTGGAAAAACTTGCGGACGGCGACTTAAAAACAGACAAAGATATTTTCTTTACTATGGATAACGAAGCGATAAAACGTATGCGCGAACTTAACATTAAATCCGATTCAACTCCGCGGATACCCGACTTTAACAAACTGTTAACAAAGACAAATTTTCCTGAATTTATACGCACGGTGCTTTCGACATTAAGCACGGCCTATAACTACCCTGTGGATATTGAATTTACGGCCAATTTTGATCCCAACGGCGAGTTCAGATTTAACTTGCTGCAATGCCGCCCCCTGCAGACAAAGGGAATAGGAAGGGTTATGGAAGCGCCGAATCCGAAACAGGAGCAAATCTTCTTCTCATCCTCAGGAGATTTTATGGGCGGCAATGTCAGGCTGCATTTTGATTATGTCGTATTTGTTAAAGCGACCGAATACCTTGAACTGCCCGATAAGGATAAGTATCAGGCGGCGCGTACCGTCGGCATTATCAACCAGAAGCTGAAAGACAAGACAACTTTATTAATGGGGCCGGGCAGGTGGGGGACGACCACGCCGTCTTTGGGAGTTCCTGTCCATTTCAGCGAATTGTGCAACATGGCGGCCTTATGCGAAGTATCGTACCCAAAAGCCGGCATAGTGCCGGAACTGTCTTTTGGCAGCCACTTTTTTCAGGACATCGTGGAATCCGATATTTTCTACGCCGCGGTCTTTGACGGGGAACCGGGTATTGTCTTTTGTCCCGATCAAATCTTATCGCGGGAAAATCTGTTTAAGGAATTTTACCCGGAAGAGCAAAAATGGGAATCCGTGATACACATAGCCAAAACTCCTGATTTAATATTGCAATCGGATGTTACAAACCAAAAACTCCTTATTTATTGGGAGAAGGATGAACATTGATACCGCTTGGTATTTTTTAGCTTAATATTGAAGAATTTTCACAAAGAAAGAAAAAAAACTCACAAAGAATGAATAATATCCCGTATATTCTCTTAAATTTTTATTGATTTTTTTTAAAAACATGGTATATTTATAATATGCTGACAAATATAATTAATCAAATAACAAACGCCCCGTTTTTTATTTGTCCTAATTATGATACCCCCCCCCCCCCCCCCC
>Ga0268262_10006401_pt1 | contig 11309 bp, 10 predicted proteins | sample TergutNc150P3_FD_190354 | JGI IMG/M metagenome (GOLD analysis project Ga0268262, IMG submission 190354) | Nasutitermes corniger P3 segment gut microbial community from laboratory colony in Florida, USA - Nc150 P3 (SPAdes) (version 2) | ecosystem: Host-associated > Arthropoda: Insects >...
CGCCGCCGAAATATTTAAAATAATAGACAGAGAAGGCAATTTGCGGGATTTGCCTGCGTTAAGAGCCATAAAAAAGCGGATAAGTTCTCTGGAAAAAGAACTTGAAAAAGCGGTTTCGGCTTATTCATCTAACGAGGATTACAAGCGTATGCTTCAGTCGCCTTTACCGTCGCAAAGGGACGGAAGAGCCGTTCTCGCGGTAAAAGTTAATTATCGCGGAAGAATACAAGGCATTATGCATGAAGTGTCATCAAGCGGGCAGACTGTTTTTGTCGAGCCGCTCGATGTTGTGGATAAAAACAACGAGATATTACTGGAAAAAAGAAACTTGGACGCAGAGGTGCAAAAAATACTGAGGGAACTTACGGAAAATATTTCCGTTCACGCGGAGAGCCTTAAAATTTTTCACGCTGAAATTATCAATCTTGAATGTTTAAGAGCCAAGGCAAGATATGCGGTTGAGACAAAAGGACATTTCGCTCTTGCGCACGGCACGGGGCAAAATCTTTTGTTAAAGCAGGCGCGCCACCCTCTGTTAAAAAAAGCAGTACCAATCAATATAGAAATGGGCGGCAATATACGCACTTTAATCATCACAGGTCCCAACACGGGCGGAAAAACGGTGGCGTTAAAAACTCTCGGTCTTTTTGCCATGATGAACCAGAGCGCTCTTGCCCTGCCGTTAGACGAAGGGAGCGTCCTTCCAGTCTTTGACGGAATATACGCCGACATCGGCGACGAGCAGTCGATTAATCAGTCTCTTTCAACTTTTTCCGCCCACATTACGAATATATCGGGAATTACGGCGCATGCTACGGAAAACTCTCTTATTCTGCTTGATGAGCTTGGATCGGGAACTGATCCGCAGGAAGGCGGCGCTATCGCGATGGCGGTTCTTGATTACTTAATAGAAAAAAACGCAAGGATGATAATTACAACTCATCACGGTATCTTAAAACATTACGGCTACACAAGGCAGGGCGTAGAAAACGCATCCGTTGAATTTGACGCTCATACATTATCGCCCACCTACAAAATTATTAACGGACTGCCCGGCGAAAGCAGGGCGCTTGATATTGCGTCGGCTAACGGTCTTAATCCCGATATTGTTTCAAAAGCGAGAAGTTACATTGACGAAGAAAAATCCGATGTTTCCCAAATTATAAAAAACCTTGAGGAGAAACAAAGAGAGCTTGCCGGCTTGGAACAACAGAGCGCGATAGAGCAACACAAATTAACGGAAGAAAAAAGAAAAGCCGATTTAAAAGAATTGCAGTTAAGGCAAAAAGAAGCGGAATTAAAACGGGAATCGGTGGGCAAACTCCAGCAGTTTTTGGGCGAAAGCAGAAAGACATTGGAAAACCTTGTGCGTGAGTTAAAAGAGGGCGAGGTTAACCGCGAGAAGACGCTGAAAGTAAAAGAGTTTTTAAACGAGCTTGCCCGCAATGCGGAAACAGAGAGCGAAACGCTGGACGCCGAAGAACGCGCTATCCGCAAATTAACCAAAGAAAACGCTGCCTCCGAAAGTAGCTCCGCTTTCGCCCCCGGTACGGAAGTGTTTGCGGGGAAGTCAAAACAGCGAGGGGTAATTATTCGGGCGGATAAAAAAGCCGCTCGCTCTCAAGAGGACGGCGACATTTCTTGGCTTGTAAAAATCGGTTCGCTAAAAATAAGTTTCCCCGAGAGCGAACTTATAATTGCAGAAAGCGCAAATAGCGGCGCAAACAGCGGCGCAAATAGCGGCGCAAAAAAGTTTAAGTCTTGGGAAGCGGAATACGGCGAGTCAACGGAAGCGGCATACGAGATAATGATTAGGGGAATGCGCTTTGAGGACGCTATGGAAGCCGTCCGCAGACAAGTAGACAACGCCGTGCTTTTTGGGATGAAACATTTCGCTATCATTCACGGGAAGGGTGAAGGCATTCTGCGGCAGGGCGTACACGACTATTTAAAAAAACATCCGGCGGTAGCCGAGTTTCATTTCTCGCGTCCCGAGTTAGGCGGCTACGGCCGCACAGAGATTGTGCTTAAATAATTAATTACCGGATACATCATAGGGCTGTCCGACCGCTCTGGGCGCGTGTTCTTTCCCTGAGAAGATGACCAACGTCAGTAAAGTGATAAGGTACGGCAGCATGTTAAAAATTTCCGATGGTATAAAGTTCAGGCTTTTTATGTTGAAAATATTAACGGCAAGGCTTGAGGAAAAACCGAACAAGAGGCTTGCGCCCAAAACACCTAACGGCAGCCAGCGCCCGAAAGAAACTGCGGCAAGAGCGATAAATCCCCTTCCGTTAACCACGTTCACCGTAAACTGAATATCCTGCGTAAGAACTATGCACGCTCCCGCTAGCCCTGCAAGAAGCCCCGAAATAATTACCGCTATGTATCGTATCTTTATTACATTTACTCCGGCGGCGGCAAGCGCTTGCGGATGTTCCCCCGCGGCTCGTAAACGCAAACCGCTAGGGTGCTTGTAAAGCATAAACCAAGAAACCGCCAGAATAACAAGCGCTATCCATATCGTAGGATAAATCTTAAAAAAGCCTAACTGCATTCCGTTCATATAACTTAAACTGCGATCCATGCGGAACAGCAGTTGGCATACAAACACATTTATTCCGTTCGATAAAAGATTAATTCCCGTCCCTGAAATCACCTGATCCGCGTTAAGAGTTACGGACGCAAAGGCGTGGATTAGCGAAAAAATCCCCCCCGCCAAAGAGGCGAAAATCAGCGCCAAGGGGATAGACAAGCCTGTTTTATGCTCCAAAAAAACATGGGTAATGGCGGCTGCCATCGCCCCAAAGGACATAAGCCCCTCAAGGGCGATATTTACCACGCCTGCCCGCTCGCAGATCATGCCCCCGATTGCGGCTATTAATATAGGAGAAACTATCATTAAAGTCGATGTAATCATGGTTTTTTCACTTCTTTTCTATATAATATCAATTTTACCCATTTGTGTCATAAAAATATTTTATTATTTTTTCAAAAAACTATTGACAAACAAATTTTTTTTCACTACAATTCCTATTAAACAGATAGGTTTACAGTATTATATTAAGGAGTAAATAAATGGCTAAAAAAATCAAACAAATCGCCATATACGGAAAGGGCGGAATCGGTAAGTCCACGACTACCAGCAACTTGTCGGCGGCTCTTTCAAAGGCAGGATACAAGGTTATGCAGTTTGGATGCGACCCTAAATCGGACAGTACCAACACGCTTCGAGGCGGCACTTATATTCCTACAGTACTTGATACGCTCAGGGAAAAAGGTTCCGTAAACGCCCATGATGTTATTCATAATGGTTTTAACGGAATCTACTGCGTCGAGGCGGGCGGTCCCGCTCCGGGCGTAGGCTGTGCGGGGCGCGGTATTATCTCCGCCGTTGAGCTTTTCAAACAGCAGAAAATATTTGAAGAACTCGATCTTGATTTTGTAATTTACGATGTTCTGGGCGACGTTGTATGCGGCGGTTTTGCCGTGCCTATCCGCGAGGGTATCGCACAGCATGTTTTTACGGTATCAAGCGGCGATTTTATGTCGATATATGCAAGCAACAACTTGTTTAAGGGTATAAAAAAATATTCTAACTCAGGCGGCGCTCTTTTGGGCGGCATTATCGCTAACTCGATTTCCGAAGGTTACTCGCGCGATATTATCGACGATTTTTCAGCCAGAACAAAAACACAAATCATTCAGTATGTCCCGCGCTCGATTACGGTTACGCAATCCGAGTTGAGGGGCAAAACGACAATCGAAGCCGCGCCCGACAGCGATCAGGCAAAAGTTTACACACAGCTTGCCGAGCGCATTGCTTCACACGAAGAAAGCAAAACACCTTCGCCGCTGGAACTTGATGAACTTCGCAACTGGGCGGCAAGTTGGAGCGACAAACTGCTGGAACTGGAAACCGGCGTAGTTGTCGGCGGCGAGAAAGCGGGTATATAGGGAGACTGATAATGAATATTAAATCTAAACTGACGGAATTGATCGGTAACACTCCGTTACTGGAATTAACCAATTACAACAGTTTTTTTAATCTGGGCGGTCGGTTAACTGCAAAGCTTGAGTATTTTAATCCGCTGGGCAGCGTTAAAGATCGTATCGCGTTCTCCATGATTGAGTCGGCGGAAAAGAGCGGCAAAGTAACAAAAGATACGGTAATTATTGAGCCGACAAGCGGCAACACTGGCATCGGACTTGCTTTTGTCGCCGCCTCAAAAGGATACAAGCTGATTTTGACCATGCCCGAAACAATGAGCGTAGAGCGGCGCAATTTATTAAAAGCGCTCGGCGCGGAAATTGTGCTTACCCCGGGCAAGGACGGAATGAAGGGAGCAATACGGAAAGCCGAGGAGCTTTTTTCGCAATTTGAAAACGCCTTTATTCCTCAGCAGTTTGAAAACCCCGCCAACCCCGAGATACACAAAAAAACTACAGCGGAAGAAATTTGGAAAGATACAGACGGACAAGTTGCGGCGTTTGTTTCCGGCGTGGGAACGGGCGGAACAATTACAGGTGTCGGCGAATTCTTAAAAAGCAAAAACAAAGATATTAAAATTATCGCCGTTGAACCTTATGACTCGGCGGTGCTGTCCGGCAATCCGCCTGCGCCCCACAAAATACAGGGAATAGGAGCGGGCTTTGTTCCGCCTGTCTTGAATACGGGAATTATCGATGAGATATACAAAGTAAGAAACGAGGAAGCGTTTGAAACTTCCCAGTACCTTGCAAGAACGGAAGGCTTGCTTGTGGGCATATCTTCGGGAGCGGCTGCATTTGCGGGAACGCAGATAGCGAAGCGTCCCGAATTTAAAGGAAAAATTGTCGTAACCCTTCTGCCGGACACAGGGGAGAGATACCTTTCCACCGCCCTATACGACAGTCTTGAAAGACCATAATACGGAGGAAATTAATTGAGTACATTTATTGACAGACCGCGTTATGCTTGTTCTATGGGCGGCGCTCTTGCGACATTAAGAGCGATACCAAGGGCAATACCGATTGTACACGCCTCGGCGGGATGCGGACAAAATCTTTACATAGCTTACAGCAACGGCGGCGCATATCTTGGAGGCGGATACTGCGGAGGCAACGCTATACCCAGCAGTAACGTAATTGAGCGCGACATAGTATTCGGCGGCGAGGACAGATTACGCGAACAAATAAAAACCACTCTTGAGGTTATGGACGGCGATATATACATCGTTCTTTCAGGCTGTATGGTGGAAATGATAGGCGACGATCTTGACGCTGTTGTTTCCGAATTCGCGGAAGAAGAAAAACCGGTCCTTGCCGTACATACGCCGAGCTTCAGAGGGAACTCGTATTTGGGCTACGATCTTGTGATGAGCGGCTTGGTAAAAAAATATATTACCAAACAATCAAATAAAAAAGCGCTAAAGGTTAATATATTGGGTATTGTTCCGGCTTTGGATATTTTTTGGGAAGGCAACTTAAAAGAAATAAAACGCCTGCTTACCCGTCTCGGACTGGAAGCAAACACCTTCTTCGGTGAAGGCGAAACTCTGGCGGACATAAAAAACTCAGGCGATGCTTCTCTTAACATTGTGCTTTCAGACGTGTACGGCATACAAACCGCGCAGGTCTTTGAAGAACTGCATGACATTCCCTACATAACAACGGATTTGCCCATAGGCGCACATGCCACGGAAGCTTTCTTAAAGAAGGTAGCCGCCAAGCTGAACATTAAAGCGGATGTTACAAACGAAGTGATAAAGAACGAGAAAAAATTGTTTTACAGTTACATGGAACGTCTGGCGGATATCTACAACGACATTGATCTGCAAAGATATGCAATCGTGGTAGCCGACAGCAATTACGCTCCCGCATTCACAAGGTATTTGTCTGACGAGCTTGGCTGGCTTCCCGAATTAACAGTTATAACAGATATGCTTGAAGACACTCAAAAAGAAAAAGTCTTGTCAAAATTTAACGGATTAAAATCCGGCTTAAAGGCAAATGTTAAATTTGATCTGCACACGTCATCGGTAAAAAAATATATAGCGGAGGTTTGGGAGCGTAATCATAACGAGCGGTATTACGACTCAATGGCTCCGGCATTTCTTATCGGCAGTGTGTTTGAAAGAGATTTAGCGGCGCAATTCAATTATCCGCTGTTGACGGCGTCGTATCCCATAACAAACAGGGTTGTGTTGAATTCCGCTTATGCGGGAATAAACGGCGGATTGCGGCTTACGGAAGATATTATGAATTTACTGGTCGCAGGAAGATAGGAGGTTAACCATGAACTACTTAAATGCAAAATCAGCGCCCGCAAGAGAAGATCGTCATAAAACAAATATCGCCCTTGGAGGAACTGCGGCAAAGTTGAAAGGGTGTCTGCAAAAAGACTGCTTTGGAAAAGAGGGATGCCTTAATCTTTCCAGAAGGAGCTTTACACAGACGCACGGCTGTCAGTTTACATTAAGCCTCGCTATCTTAAACACGATCCGCAATGCGGTTATCGTTATGCACGCTCCTGTCGGCTGCGGTATTTGCAGTATCGGAAACGTGGGCGTGAATAAATCATACAAGCAGCTGCGCGACCCCAATGCGGAAGGCGTTATCTGGCTCAGCACAAACCTTGACGAGTCGGACGTAATCGGCGGCGGCGAGAAAAAATTACGCGAGGCGGTTTTATACGCCGACAGGGAATTAAGACCTGATACGATAATTGTCGCCAACGGATGCGTTCCCGCTCTTATCGGCGACGACGTTGACAGTATCCTTGCGGACTTACAGGAACAAACGGCGGCGATTGTTGTGCCCGTCCACTGCGAAGGGTTTAAAACAAAAGTTATGGCGACAGCTTACGACGCTGTCTACCACGGTATCCTGAAAAACTATATGCGTGACCCCAACCGTGAAAAATATCTGGTTGACCGTGACCTTGAAGAAATGGAACGGCAGTACAGGATAAGCAGGAATGTAAATGTTCTGAACGTGGGTTCAATGAGCAGACCCGACGAGATTGAGCTTGAAAGGATACTGACGGGCATAGGACTGAATGTCCGCTTTATTCCCTGCTACGCCGAGCCTGAAGATTTTTCCTACTCTCTTGAAACTTCGCTCAATGTAAGTATCTGCGGCACTCACGACGACTACTTTGTCGAGCACCTCAAAGAAAAATACAATATTCCGTTCCTTATCGATACAATCCCTATCGGCAGAAAAAACACAGACCGCTGGGTTTTGAAAATAGCCCAACATTTTAATCTTGAAAAAGAAGCACAGAGGTTTATCGACAACGAAAATAAGATACTTGACGCAAGCCTTGAAAAATACCGCGCCGCTTTAAAAGGGAAAAAAGCTTTTATAGCCGGCGGAGAGGTTCGCATTTTAGCGACAGCGGAAATTGTTCAGGATTTGGGAATGGAAATACTGGGGTTAAAGCTTCATCACTTTGATCAATTTGTTGAGCCGATATTCGAGGCGCTTAAAAACATAGACGATGTAGTTGTAGGCGTCGCTACCAACCAGCCGTTTGAACAAGCGAACCTGATAAACCGCCTTAAACCCGACGTTATAATTACCCACACGGGCGGAAACAATATAGCGGCGAAACACGGACTGCCCTTGTTCCCGTTATTCGGTCCTTCATACAATTACATGGGATACTCAGGCGTCTTTGAAGTGGCAAGACGCATTAACCGTATTTGCAGGAACGGTCAGTTCAATAAAAACCTTGCGGAAAATACCGACTTGCCGTTCAAAAAAGATTGGTACGTTAAAGACCCATTCGCTTATATAAAGGAGTAATATGTGTTGCTTAAAAAATTTCTGCCATTAATAAGCGCGGCGGCTGCCCTGTCAGTTCATCTGTTGGTTCCAAACAGCGCCAGGTTTTTTGATAAACCGCTGCCCTACCTTACGTCTCTTTTATCCGCAGCCGCTATTGCGTTTGCAGTTTGTATCGTTTTATCTTTCTTCAAAAAAGATTTCGGGGAAAAATATACACACAACTCGCCTTTTTACGCTGTAGCTTTACTCGTCGTAAATATTTACAACATAGTCACATTAAAATTGATGCTTATCCCGCCGCTTTATTTCCCATGCTTGGATAAAATACTGAATGTCTTTGTAAAAGATAAATTCTTTTTATTAAAATGCCTTGCGCACTCGGCGCGGCTTTTAATTTTAGGTTTTAGCTGCGGACTTATCAGCGGCTTAACAACCGGAATACTGGTTGGATGGAGCAAACGCTGGAATTACTGGGTTACACCCTTCATCAAAATTGTAGGTCCCATTCCGTCAACAGCGTGGATACCCATTGCCCTTGTCTGCTTTCCAAGCACAAGACAGGCAAGCGTCTTTTTGATTGCGCTCGCCGTATGGTTCCCCATTACCGTACTGACAAGCTCAGGCATATCAAACGTAAAGAACGCCTACTTTGAAGTTGCCAGTACTCTCGGCGCAAACACGTTTCAGAAAATATTTAAGATAGCTTTGCCGGACGCAATGCCGAGTATTTTCATCGGCGTCTTCAGCGGCACATGCGCCTCGTTCCTTACCCTCATGACCGCCGAAATGCTCGGAGTAAAATTCGGTATCGGCTGGTATATAAACTGGCAGAGGGAAGTTTTAGCGTACGCCAATGTATACGCAGGACTGATTATCATAGCAATTTGTTTTTCCTTAATCATAACCGCCCTGTTCAAAGTCCGCGACAGGTTATTAGGCTGGCAGAAAGGGGTGATAAAATGGTAGGCGCTATTCAAATTGAAAGATTACGAAAAACATTTTCACAGCCGGACGGACAGAGTATCACCGTTTTAAATAATGTTAATGCCGAGATTAAGGCGGGAGAATTTATTTCTCTTATCGGTCCGTCGGGCTGCGGAAAATCAACTTTACTGAGAACAATCGCAGGGCTTATAGTTTCAGACGAGGGAAGGATAATTCTTGATAACGATTTTATCAACAAACCCGGTTATGACAGAGGGCTTGTGTTTCAAGACCCTACTCTTTTCCCGTGGCTTACAATTTATGAAAATGTAGCGTTCGGGTTAAAGACGAGGAATATCTTCAAAGAGAAAAAGAGCGACGTGGATCACTTTATAAAACTTGTCGGGCTTAAAGGGTTTGAAAAATCGTACCCCCATCAGCTGTCGGGAGGCATGGCGCAAAGAGCGTCGCTTGCGAGGGCGCTTGTGAACCATCCGAAAGTTCTGCTTCTTGATGAGCCGTTCGGCGCTCTTGACGCTTTTACCAGAATGAACATGCAGGATGAGCTTATAAATATTTGGAAGGAGCGGGGAACCACAACGATAATGGTAACGCACGATGTTGACGAGGCGATATACCTAAGCGACAGAATTTTTGTAATGTCGTCACGCCCGGCAAAAATAGAAAGCGTCATTGAAGTACAGCAAGGACGCCCCCGAGGAAGAGATACGCCTGATTTCCTTCACCTTAGGGCGAAGATACTGCAGATTCTGCATTTTGCCGGAAAGCACGAGGATATACAGTATTATTTGTAAATTTTTTATATACGGATTGTTAATCCGTTAAAAAATATTTGTTTAAGGAGTTGTTTATGAAGAAGGTATCAGTTATTTTAGCGATCTCTCTTATTTCTGCCTTGACGCTGTTTGGCTCATGCAAGAAAAAGAGCGATGAGAATTTTGTTTTAAGAATCGGTTATTACGGCAATTTGTGCGAAGCCCCCGTGCATATTGGATATGAATTAGGCTTCTTTAAAAATGAAGGTTTAAATGTAGACCTAATAAAGCTTGCCCCCGGAACAGCATTTGACGCTATGGCTACCGGACAAATAGACGCTTGTTTCTCTTTGCTTGCCACTATTATACCTCCGCTAGCTAACGGCTTACCGGCAAAATTAACAAGCGCATTGCATACAGGGTGCGATGTAACTTTAGTAAAACCTAATTCAGGCATTAAGAAACCGGAAGATTTAAAAGGAAAGAAAGTAGGAATTGCCACTATGACATCCAGTCCTGTTGTTTATACAAAACGTGTTCTTGCCGACCACGGTATAGACATAAGAACGGAAACTTCCGAAGTTGAATTTATTATTTACAATCAATCAGACTTACCGCTTATTCTCGCAAACGGAACAGTAGACGCGATAGCGGTAAACGAACCCTTAGCTTCAATAGCGGCAAATGAGTACGGATATGTCGCCCTTATGGATTCCGCCATTGATCCGCCTTACAATGATCAATATTGCTGTTTGTCTTATGTAAGCACAGAGCTTTATGAAAAGCACAAGGATATTGCGGAAAAATTTACACGCGGAATGCAGAGCGCAAGCGCCTATATTCAGGGGCATCCCGAAGAAATAACAGCTCTTCAGGTTGAAAAGAAATATGTAGCAGGAGACCCTGCTGTAAACGCCAAAGTTATAAAGAAATTTAACTATATGCCGTCCGTAGAAGGCGCGGTTAAACAGTTTGCCTTAATCGCTCCGCAGCTTCAGGAGATTGGTATGCTTTCAAAAGATGTGGATGTTGTAGCGCTCCAGAAGAACAGTTTTGGATTCTTTAAGGGATTAGATGCAAAATACAAATAAAACATTCCGTATCGCTGCCGCAAGCACCGACGGAAAAACAATTAATGAGCACTTTGGAAAATCGGCTTCTTTTCTTATTTATGATATAGGAAAAGAAGCGCCGGTTTTCGTTGAAAAACGGAATGTAACGCCGTTAAACTGCGAGAGCGATCATACCGAAGAAAGTTTGGCGGCAAACGTTGAAGCGCTTAAAGATTGTACGGCTATAGTCACGGTAAAAATCGGCGGTCCGGTAAAACGGATATTTGAATTAAACGGCATTTCCGTTTTTGAAAAAACTGACTCTATTGATAATGCGCTGGCAAAACTGGCGGCATATTATACAAAAACAGGAGGCAATTAACATGAAAACTGTATTTGATTTTCTAAAAAAGACGGGTACTTACTACATTGCTACGGCAGAAGGAAAGCAGCCGAGGGTTAGACCTTTCGGCACTATCAACTTGTTTGAGGACAAGCTTTACATTCAAAGCGGCAGGAAGAAACCTTTCGCAAAGCAAATAAAATCCAACCCAAAAGTCGAGTTGTCGGCGTTTGACGGAGAGACATGGATACGTGTCGCCGCCACGCTCGTAGAGGACAAACGCCCCGAACCGCAGGAAAGTATGTTTCAGGCGTATCCTCAGCTTCGTGAACGCTACGGCGACGGAAGCAGTATTATTTACTATCTAAAAAACGCAACCGCTGTTTTTTCCTCTTTCAAAAGTGAGCCAAAAGTAGTAAAGTTCTAATTAATGAAGATAAG
>Ga0268262_10006402_pt1 | contig 11308 bp, 22 predicted proteins | sample TergutNc150P3_FD_190354 | JGI IMG/M metagenome (GOLD analysis project Ga0268262, IMG submission 190354) | Nasutitermes corniger P3 segment gut microbial community from laboratory colony in Florida, USA - Nc150 P3 (SPAdes) (version 2) | ecosystem: Host-associated > Arthropoda: Insects >...
GGCAATGGGGCCGCCGCTGGCTTTTCTATCGCCGCTTTTTTACAAGACAACGGCTCCGCTTTCATTGCGTCGGCAAGAATCCGCTCCGCCGTGTTACGGAGAAACCTTCGGTTTGTTTTTATCCGTATATTCCATTTAAGAGTAAACCCCTGTCTTGCAAGGGCTTCTTCCGCTTGCTTCATTGCGCTAACCGCCGTCTTAAGCTCTTCCATCACACCGCCTCCATACATTGTGGTTTTTCGTTTTTAAGGTACTTTAACGCCTTAATGTCTTTTACCAGCCTCACTTCCGACAATGGGATTTTCTTAAAGATGTTAAACTGTACGCAGAATTCACCGGGTGGCGGATCGAAGCCGTAATTATGCTCTTTTCCAAAGCCTGCCCTTTTCGGCTCATAGTCTATTTCAAGTAAAACAGTCCCATATTTCCCGCTGTTGTTTTCGTCGTTCCATAGCCAAGGGGTAGGGGCAAAGTAAGTGCCGGATTTTAGATAGCCGCAAGCCCGTATTTTTTGCCACGTCCTTTTTTTCGTCCAGTGGTAGAATTTCAACTGCTTTCCCCCAGCTTCTTCCTGTAAATCTCATTTATCCGATCCACATAACCAGCCGTTTGATCGTTTGGGTTTTCGGTTCCCTTTTCCCTGTATTCTTCCCTTACCTCTTTTACCGCTTCGTCCCATTTTTCCGCTTTCCCCTGTATCTGGGCCGCCATTGCGTCTACCCGCTTTCCGCCCCAGCGTACCCACCCGCCCCGGCAATTCGGGTGAAGCGTACCCGTTGCAACGCCCTTGTCTTGGGGCTTGCCTTCCCATATAGCAATTTTCGCATAGGGATCCTTTATTCTTTCGTCGTCAAGCGGGGCATTTGACCAGAGGGCTATAAGCCCGTTCACTTTCGCGCATTTCTCGCAGCACCCCGGCAGTTCATACCGCCGAAAATAAACCTTTTCGCCCTTCGGCGTGTCGTTGACCTCTTGCAATATCCCGGCAAGGTTCGACGTGTTGACTATCTCGGTATCGGCGATCCGCTTCCAGTCCCGATTCAGATTGCCCAGCCGATTGAATAAGTCTTGGGAGACCTGGCCTTTAGACCGCTTCGCAAGTATGCCGTTAAGCACCGTGTCTTTTATTTCGTCCCTTATTTTGTTATTCGATCTTGTAACAAGGTTCGCTACATGATCCTGCGCCACCTGATACCTTGCCATTTCCGGCCCAGTCAGCGGCTGCCCTAAAACGCTTTTAAGGTTTTTAATGTCGCGGCGTATCCATTCATAGGTTTTTCCCCTATACTTCAATCCGTCCAGCTTTAACTGCCCCATGGCGGCGGTCGATTGATGCTTTGCCATCCGCTGTAACAGCTTGCCGATTGATACGGAGTCAAGGACTATCCGCTTTGCAATATCCGCCGTGTTTCGGTTCAAAAACTTTTCTATTGCGTCAATCAGGTTTTGAAACTCTTTTATCTTTAAGGGCTGCCCTGTTTCCGGGTTATAAATAACCGTTCCCCGATACCGCAAGTTCCCGGTATCCCCCAGGGCTTTTTTCAGCGTTTCAACCTGTACCGTTGGAAGATCAAGGGCGATTACAACCGTTTCGTATACCTTTTTGATTATTTTCTGGTAGTAACCCGTCCATTGGTCGGAAAGCTCTTGCTGTACCTTGTAAAAATACGGCTCTTGCCTATGCGCCCCTGTTAGACCAGCCATAGGAACGCCCAGAAATTGCGTAACCTTGCGGGCTGCCTTCATCAGCTTGTCTCTGTAGTTTTCGGGGTTTATGTCGGTTATAAGCAATTCAAAAGGTTCTGCGCTCATACTATGCCGCTACCACCGCCTCATTTTTTCTATTTCTTCCTCGGTTCCCCGTATCATTGTTTGCATATACTGTTTGCAATTAAACTCTATCCTTCCTGAATATTCGTTTTTTACCACCATTGTATTAAAATCTATAACAACGCCGCCTTGGGGCATCCATCCCTCTTTTATTAATTCGTTGACATCTTTGGTTAAAGTATTAAGATCGTCTTGCCTTACAACTCGGTATTCGATCATTTTGTGGCTTCCTTAATTGCATTTGTCAAAAGGTCTACTAAACAAATAGCGTCTACCATGCTTAAAAAAGCCAATTCCCCGTTCTTATATAACTTTACTCCTATAGGGTAGGCTGTTTTTTCTTTGTCGTGAAAAACAACCTTCATATCGTTTTCGCTCTTGTCGGATATATATTCTTTCATATCGTTACCCCGTCTATAACCAGTTTACACCTCCCGGCTTTACGCTGTTTCTTCAATTCTTGTATTTCCGCACCGTTAAAACCCCCGAAGCGGTCTATACAGTTCCATCGGACACGCTTAATCGGCAACCCTGGCAATCCGTATTTAGTACAGTATACCCGGCTTTTCCCGTTTCTTCCACTTACAAATTCACAAGGAAAATTGCATATATGGCAATCATGGATAGATGCCAAAAAACCAAGCAATCTGGCGATAAAATAATCATCTCCCTTGCTCATGCCGTTTCTTCGATAAAATCATCGTCGGTCGCTTCCCGCCATCGGCCTTGATCGTCATGCACTTCTATTTTAACCTGCTTCATAGCAACGTCCACTTTCCGATCTATATCGTCCATCACCCCGGATCTCTTTGCAGTTTCAAGCCTTAGCCATTTTTGAAACTTGTCGGAATTTACCAAGCGTGTAAAAGCCCGCTCCCTGTTCGGCTTTTGGCTCCGCTCTTCTTGGCAATACGCCATGGCGCCGGACGGCGGGTGATGTATCCTACACGCCGCCGCTATCTTGTTTCTGTTTTGGCCCCCCTTGCCCGAACCGTTGTAATACTCGATGACAAAATCCTTTTCGGTTAAAGAGAATAACAGCTTTTTAGGCATTATTTCCCTCTGTTAGAATTGGATCGGGGCTATGATAGGCGTTATTCTCGAAGAATATCTTTGCTACCTTATTCCAATCTACATAGGGCCTACCAGTAAGAGGGTAAAATAACGGACACCCCAAGGCGGCATCATCTATATAAAGATTTGCAAAGACTTTCGGCGATTGCGTCCATTTTTTTTGTCCCGGATCTTCATTCACGCCGTAAAGGGGAATGTCGTTTTCTTTGAACCAGTCAATAGCGTCTTGTAATTCCATTCCGCAGCGCATGGTATTCAGTATGAGCTTATGCCCTGCCTTTACCAATTCTTTAAGCACTGGGGCCGCGCCTATATCCTCTCCGACATGAGGGTATAAGTGGGTAACGCACGTGCCGTCAAAGTCAATCGCTATTTTCATATAAACTTCCTTGTAAAAAAATCCTTTATTAATTTAAGGATTGACATTTTGAATAGGTTACAATACCCGTTATAAGCAACTACTATCGGTTGTTTTTCATCTTCTCGCACAACAACTTTTAATGCCATTTTACTGGCTTTTTTGCATATACTGAATTCGGTTGATCCTAAAACCCTTTCAAAAAAATCAGCGGTGTCTTTTTCTTTTAACCCTTCGGCCTCTTGCACTGATAATCTTGTTTTATAATGGCGGCAGTATTTACAGGTTTTTAGTCCCTGCTGGTTTTCTTTGAATGAGTATATTTCCTGAAACTTTTTGCAAAAATCATCAAGGTATACTGTATGTTCCATTTTAAGCCACCCTCCACGTTTGAATAAGGGCTAACACCGCCGCAAAGATAAAAGAATAAACAAGCCGTCTTTTGACTTGGCTATCAATGGGCCATATTGAAACGCACATACCAATCCATAAGATATTCTCATAAAAATTAAAAAGCATTGTCCTCATTATTTTTTATCTCCCTGCTCTTTTATCAATTCAAGGTATTTCTCTTTACTGATAGTCCTTGTTTCTCCCGTTACCCTGTTTTTAATCGTGTACTCTTGCCCAATGATATTAAAGTCCGTGATATTCCACTGGAAAGACGGGTTATCTGTTTTATGCGTTTTTCTTCTTTGGTACTTTGCCATGCTTTTTAAGTATCCCCCTCTCCCCCGGTGTCAATTTATCTGCCTTTTTTGCCTCAAGATAATGCAGATAATCAATATATTTATTCAGCTTGTCCCTGAAATTCTCAAACGCCTGATCCACCTCATCTAAAAATATCTCTCGCATTTAAGCCGCGCCTTCATTCTTCCACCTCATGCAAAAATGAGAAGGATAACAAACCCATACTCTCTTTATCTTTGAATGTGGAATGTACTTTATCACCGGCATTTTCCCAAAGTTTCTGTTTTAACTCGGCGTAACGGTCGCCATTGTCTATTTTACACTCCGAAGAAACAAGAGTATCCCAATGGATAATATTCACATTGCGGGTAGTGGTAGTATCAACGAATTGAATATAAGCGTGATAAATATACTTTTTCAAACCGTTATCCTCACTTTGCCGCCGCTTAAAGATTTCTCCATGGAGCTACTTGCCGCTTCGATTTCGTCCCACCCACTGTCTCCCTCGGACTGCGATCCTTCTTCCGGGGCTTCCCCTTCAGCTTCGCCGTCCCCTTCAAAGCCTTCTTCGTCGCCTTCCCCGTCAAACGGGTTTCCGCCCATGCCGCCCATTGCGCCCATTCCCTGCGCGCTCTGGAATAACTGGACGGCTTGCACATTCATTGGTATATCGGCGGGGTTTTTAACCGTGGTCAGGTCTATCGCTTCCAGCCCCTTTTCCGCCCGCTTTTCGTTTAAGGTCTTCCATGTGTCAACCTCGGACTTGTCAATTTCGGCAACCAGTTTCAGATCGTCCTTTTCGTACCCGACAAACTCAAAGCAATAGTCGGGGTTTTTCTGCCGCAATATCTGGTTTAAGTGCTTTTGCAGGAACGTAAGCAAGTCGCCAAGGCCAAGGCTTTTGGACGCTTCCATTTTCGGTTCGGTGTTCGCCGCAAATAAAGCCTGGCTTTTCTGGGAATGAAGCCCTAATTCTTCCATGGACTTTGCGAACATTGCCACTATCGCCGATAATTGGAGATCGTACCAAGCCTGAAACTCCATCTCTTTATTCGTTCCCTGGAGGTTTACCCATTCAAAGAGCCTGCCGCTGCCATTGTCGGCGTTTTTCGATCTCCCTGTCGGTATAATCGGCACCCGCCATTGTGAAGTCGGCGGGCCACTCATAAGGTTAGATATGTAATCCTCGATGTCTTCAATTTCGTCCTGGTCGGCGGCCCCATTTAGAAGCAGGATACCACGGGGCAATTTGTTTTCAGTAAAAAACCCCGCGTTGTAAAGGAATGTGTTAATCGACGACGTAACAAGGTCTATCGCCTGCTCTACGATTGAATAGCCGTATCCGGCTTTCTCTACGTCGGTTCTGGGGTTCATGCAGTCAAAAATCAGTTCGTCCCTTCGGTAGTAAGCGTAGGGAATATGGTTTATTATCTGGGCGTATTTAACCCCGGTGGTTCGCTCCGTATTTGGAAGGGCTATCTCGATAGTCGCCGTGTCTATTGCCCAGAAAGCGCAAAGCTCGCCGCCCCTTGTCCGCTGTAATTCAACCGATATTTGATCAAGCTGGTACAAGTCCCGGATTATCTTTGTAGCGTATTTGTCCAGATCGTCTACGCGGTTCGGATCTTCCACGTCCCCGGTATGGAGCAGAAAGTCTACCAACCGGCGCGATTCTTTCTTTTCCTTTTCGTTCATTTCCCGATCCGCTTCCACGGCCTTTAAGTTTTTTATCCTGAATCCGCGCTGGTTTTCCCCCGTGCTTTCCTTAAAGTAAGGCCGGGCCTGCTTTATGCTGGTAGCGATACATAGGTTTATAATCCACGCCTTTTCCGCCACCCGCCGCAATATACGGCAGCTTAATTGTCGCCCATAATAAGGCGATATTGTCCGCACCGTGCCATAGGCGTTTGCTTCCAATGAAAGCGGGTCAAAGAAAAACGTCTTTACTTGGTCGTTTACCTTTTCGTTTGAATAGCTGATCTTGGCTGGGCCATACAAGGCCGGGGGCTGTATCTTTTCGCGCTGTATGCGCTTGCGGATCAATTCTCCCACGTCCACGTCTTCGCCGCTTCTCATGTCAATCCTACCCATTCCCGCCATTTGTCCCCTCCCTGACTATATGAGCGTCGCATACATCTATGGCTATTGTTTTAGTGATCTGGCATTTTTCTTCTTCCGCAAGCTGGCATATTCCAAGCTGTACGTCTTTTTCTTCGGGTTTCCCAAAGTTTACAAGGTTAATGGTCTCGCCTGTAGAAATAAACCTTTTGCAGTTCCCGCAGCAAGGCCCGTCGCTGTTTTCCCTACGCTTTATATTGTATTTGTGTTTGAAAAAAAACAGTGCTTTGCTTCCTATATCCGCACTAAGACACTCTTTACAACGCAAGGTCTTTTCTCCAGACGCTGAAAGATTTTTATCGAAAAGTCTACAATGGTTTGCATTTTCTTCATACAGTAAAGGGCTTGATTTCTCATGCTGGCCGATCCTATGTTCTGGCGGATTTTCCGATTCCTGTAAATGGCACTTGCCACAATAAGCACCGTCGCAGTTAATGGATATTCTTATTACGTTCATCTATGCCCTTCCTACTTCGTCCCCATTTTCCGCAATACAGAGCTTGCGGATTTCCCTTTCTGGATAGGCGGCACTGTTGCGTCGTCTACTATTTCGCTGTATGTCCCTCTTGCCGCCGCCTCGCGCCTCTTGCGGTGTTGCTTGTAAAAGTCGTCCTTTTCCCCCAGCCTTGGCATTGCCCTGTTAGCCAAAGCCCAAGCCCAAAAGCTGTCGGCGTGTCCGTCGTCGTCTCTCTCGCTGTCATAGCGTACATTTCCGCCCGGCGACGGCAACCGTTTTATGCTATGTATCTGCCTATGGAACTTATTATCATTTTGTAGCAAAAAATCCTGTCTTTCAAGCCCTTGTTTTACTCCCATTGCCATTTCTTCTTTTTCTGCCGGGGTAAACATACACCCCTCTAATACCGTCGCCGTGAATTCGTTTTGGAGCGTTTCGGTCGTGTCTTCCCCTATGCCCTTCTGGTCTATGCACCCACGGTATACAGGCAACCGCCTCATTATCTTTCTTACTTGGTTCCGCTGAAACTCAAACGGCTTGTTTATCATCTCGATATTGGCAACCGATTTCTTTTTGCCGTTTGGCATTTGCCCGATTACAAATATAACCGCTGCGTCCCTGCGCCTTGCCACATCGTACCCCAAGAAAAGCCTGTCGCCATGGATTGCCGGATTATACCCGACAAGAAGCTCATCGGCGGTCTTGAAAGCGTGTACTTCCAGCTTGTCTTCGGGGTTTTCCCCTTCCCCCTCTTCGAGTGCTAATATCCTGTCGCCTTCCCTCATGCCGGGCGTATTTGCGTAAATGAGATCGAGTGGAATATAGCTCTCGGCACTGTCTATAAAAACACATTCGTACTCTTGCTGGAATGATTGAATATCAAGTGCGGCTAATTCCTGCCTTAATATCTTTTTTCCCCAAAGCCTTACCCGATCCTCGGTGTCCATTTCGGCAATGCCCGCGCCCCTGGCCTTTAAGATGTTTTTGCAAAGCACCGTGGACTGCCACCATGGGACTGTATACCGATTATATTCAGGGTAGTTTTTCTTGTTGCTGTATATTTCGTAGAATATGCCGACCATGCCCAAGGGCGTACTTCCAATGGTTATGGTTCCGCCCCTTGTTATCGACGGCAAAGCGGCGGTATAAATCAGCTTTGACTTTGAGCTTCCGTATATTGCGGCTTCGTCAAGCACCACGTCGCCCGGCTTTCCACGCGGCGGCCTACAGGCTATGGAAATTAACCGGCTGGTTGTTTTCCCGTTTTTATCGTAAAACTCTATACTGGTTTTTGTCTCGGATGCGATTTTCTTCCTGTTTTTCTCCGACATGCTATGCGCCAAAATCGAGATGTAACGGATTTTATCGACCGCATCCGCAAGGTTGTAAGACACAAACTGGACTGTCTGATTAACCACGTCCGGCGACTGCAATTCAATGAATTTTTTAGCGGCAACCGCAAAGCTGAAGCCCTCTTGCCTGCCTTTTAACAGGATAATGAATTTCCGCTGGTCTTTAAGGAAGTAAACCTGCCACGGATCGAATTCTACGGGCTTTTCGTTGTATTTTAAGAAAGCGTCTGCATACCGTATAACTGCGTCGGGGCTATACATCTTCGTCTTCGTCCTCATCCTCTGTTTCAGTGCCGCTTTCAACTATTTCGTATTCCAGTTCTGGCGGAAGCTCTGCCCTTTTCGTTTCCCTGACCGTTATGCGCTCTATGATAATTTCCCGCGTTTCTTCTTCCCCGGCATCGTCCAGGGACTTTGAAAGCTCCTTGTCTTCCTTGATCAAATCGTCAAGGGCCTTTTCACGATCCGGCATTTTATAAGTTTGTATGGAAGATTGCCCCTTCGATTCAACGCCGTCTATGCAAAGTCGCTGCTCTTCGGTCATGTCTTCCATGTCTTTCAATGCCATAACCGATACCTCATATTCTTCGCCGTCTCTTGTGTATTTGGTTTCCGTTTTCTTCACATAAAAGTCTATCGGGTCAAAAAACGCTCGGAGTGTTTTCACTTCCTTTGCCCTTTTTGCGTTCTCGTGTTTCTCTTGATGTTCCAAAGCCTCATTCATTCTTAAAATCTTTTGGACTTCCGGCCTAGATAAAAACCTGTATATATCGCCTTTTGCCGTGGAAGGCGCATAACCAGCATTTACCGCCGCCTTAAATGCGTTGAAGTGGCAGGGCTGCCCTGGCATAAGATAGTACGCTAAAAAATCTCGTTGCTTCGGCGTAAGGTCAACATCGCAAAAATCAATGATTTCATAGTAAATTTGGGGGCTATTTTCTGTGTTTTTCTGTGTTTTTCTGTGTTCTAATGCCGTAGTTGTTACTTCCGGCGCGGGCTTTTTAATAGGCTTCTTTGCCGCTTTTTTGGCTGGTTTCTTTTCCGGCTTGGCTTTCTTGACTGGTTTAACTGGCTTGGACTGTTTTTTTTCCGGCTTTTTAGCCGTCTTTTTAACCGGAGATTTTGGCGTTTTTTTGGCTGGGCTTTTCTTCTTGGGCGCCGCTGTCTTTTTTACCACTGGCATACTTCATACCTACGTTCCGCCGCTTTTCTTATTCGTGCGTCAATAATGCACCCTTGGCTTGGTTATCGACGATTTTCTCATAAACAAAGTGATTTACAAAGTCTACCGCCGCTTTATATGGCGTTACCCCGAAACCGGCAAGCCCCTCTTGCAAATTCTCCCCCAAAAGATAGCACCACATACTCCCGTCTTTTGATAAATTCGGTTTTAATGCTTCCAAGTATCTAAGCACCCTCTCCTCATTATTTTTACGCTCTATTAATTCTTCAATAACTTTATCTTTGTCTGATTCTTCAAGCATTATACTACCCTTCCTTACGCGCTAATTTCTTCGTACTCTTCAATGCCTGCCCTTTTTATTATCTCTTGCATGACAGTCTCTTGGCTTTCCTTCGTAAAATTGCCGATATAAATAGGCTTCACTATAAAATGAGACATCGGAGCGGGGACTTCGTTCAATGGATTGTAATCCAGGCAATCGTCCACGCCCTTAGTCAAAAATGTGTAAATGAACGTGTCCTTGTGCTTTTCGGCTGCCGCTATTATTTCTTCCGGGGTTTTGTCCCTTAAAACCATGTACCTAAACTGATACGGCGCGACGCTGGCAGGAAGGCTAAAGAGGGCGTTTGCGGCATTGCCCATATCAAGCCCCCGTTCCCGGCGTTTGCGTATCCCTGTTTCCCTGGCATTTGTGCCTTAAATGCCCCTCGATAATCCGGCCCCGGTCTGTTATGACTTCGGTGTATTCAAGGTCAACCACGACCGTCTTGTCGTGCATGGCGACATACTTTATTTCCGCCCCGCACTTGGCACAGCTAACCCTTTCCAACGGCTTTTTTCCCCTCTTTGCCCGGCACTACCGCTGACTGCCAAGTCCGCCGCGCTTCCATCGCCGCTTTGACTTCTTTCTTGCTTTTCCGCTCGCTTGTCCGGCTGCTCTCTATGTTCCCGTCCTGTATGTAAAGAGTAACCTCGCCGAAAAACTTTTCCTCTTCGAGTTTGTATAACATTTCGTGGAATTCTTCGTTTTTCGTTGCGCCCCGTGCTTCCATGCTCCCCTCCATGCTTGTATACGCAAGGCTTGATCAACCCGCTGCTTCGGCGGGCTTTGCCTGTTTCCCCTCTTTTTTGGCTGCCTTGTCCGGCTTAAACAGTATTGTCATGGCTATATGGAATCTGGTCTTAAAGTTCAAACGGCGTATCATGGAAACCGACGATACCAGCACCTTGTCCCAGTTTTCGGTTACATACTGGCATACGATATTGTCCCGCTCTTCCCTTGCCGTGCGCTTCAATGCCCGGCGGTAGCCTTTAAGCTGTTTCTGGCCCATGGTAACTCCTTGGCGGATTTGGAAAATTCCAGACATCTGGAATTTTTGACAAGGCGGCTTTGCCCAGGTTCGCAATAATTATAAGCGGATGTTTCGGAAATGTAAAGCGAAAAGGCATTTTATTACTTTTGCTTTTGCCCTTTCGCAAGGGCTTTCAAATGCTCTTTTTCAGACGTACATTCTTTGCACTCTCTTACTGATTTTCCAAACTTTTCTTCAGGCAATATCCGTCCACAATATGAACATACTTTTGCATCAAAAGCTTCTTCTTGGCCTATTCCGATAAATATTCTCGGATTTTCCTTTACGATTTGCCAGTCTAAACGCCGTATAGAAAACCATCTATCGTCAATTCCTATGGCTTCCTTTATCGCATCGGCTATCAAATCAATAAAATTGATAGCGTCTCCCCGGTGATCCGGTTTCTGGACATATATATCAATCCAAATTTTGTTCCGGTATATTTTCTTCCCAACTATTGCAGATTTAAGCATGAGTACAATTTGCTCTTGCATTGCATTAGATTCTTCTCGGCGATAAATATGACCTTTTCCTGTACTTGCCCATAGATGATTCTTAGAGCCGGAATAAGAAAAGGGTACTGCGATTTTTACAAGCCACTAAAGATTAGCGTCAGGAAAAACAGAGACATTCTCTACAGTAAGCTTATTGTTTACAAGCCCTCTCTCAATATTTCTGCTTTTTGCCTTAGCTTTATTGGCCTTAATCTGTTCTGTTGTCAATATTGGAGGATTATTCTTTGCCCAACGTGCTTTTCTCTCAATATCTTTGGCTTTAGAACATTCATCGCAATATTTTTGTATGGCTCCGCGCCTTACGGTTTCCTTGCCACAGCTCTGACAAATGATTGTTTCTGTAAATACCGGGGACTTTCTTTTCATTGTATCCCTTTAA